>Ga0326597_10002196_pt1 | contig 29484 bp, 29 predicted proteins | sample RVTome_12_FD_203789 | JGI IMG/M metagenome (GOLD analysis project Ga0326597, IMG submission 203789) | Soil microbial communities from uranium-contaminated site in the Upper Colorado River Basin, Wyoming, United States - RVT100D185 | ecosystem: Environmental > Terrestrial > Soil > Contaminated >... | reverse complement strand
CTTTAAATAATTTAGGGCAGTCCACCTGCATCGGTATTGGCGGTGACCCCATCATAGGCACTAATTTCATAGATGTTTTAGCGCTGTTCGAAGAAGACAATCATACCGAAGCGGTAGTTTTAATCGGAGAAATAGGGGGTTCGGATGAGGAAGAAGCGGCGAACTTCATCAAAGAGAATATGACCAAGCCGGTAGTGGCTTTCATCGCCGGCCGAACCGCACCTGAAGGGAAAAGAATGGGACATGCCGGGGCTATCATTTCAGCCGGTTCCGGGACGGCGGCTGAAAAGATCAAGGCCTTACAGGAAATCGGTGTCCCGGTAGCGGATTCTCCAGCCCAGGTGCCAGATTTAGTTAAAAAACAGTTGGAAAAACCGAAAAAGAGTAAGAGAGCAGGTAAGGTCAGAACCAAAACCAGAGTCTGAATCAATCAAAAAAACTCACTTTTTTTGCTCTGGCACTTATACTAAAGCTTGAAATCTGGAAGCAACTTTCGTAAATTAAGTAGCAATGCCCAAGAGAGAAAGAAGTTTACTGATCCTCAAACCGGATGCGGTCAAGCGAAATTTAGTAGGGAAAATTTTAGCCCAGATAGAAGAAGCTGGATTCAAAATATTGGACTTGAAAATGCTGAAAATTAAAAAAGAGCAGGCTCAAAAATTTTACGGGGTTCATAATGGCAAACCATTCTATAAAGAATTGGTCAACTACATCAGTTCCGGCACCATTGTGCCGATTCTTTTAGAAAAAGAGAATGCCATAGCGGATTTGAGAGTGTTAATCGGCAACACCGACCCGGCCAAGGCGGAACCTAACACAATTCGCAGAAATTTTGCGCTGTCGATTACCGAAAATTCGGTGCATGCCAGCGATTCTAAAAAATCTTTTGAGTTTGAGAGCAGGTTTTTTTTCAAAAATAAAAAATAATTTCTAGGCCAAGAGGATTGGATGGCTGACCAAAAGACCCAGATAAAAAGCGAAGCGGCCAAGTACACCACTGAAAAAGCAGTTTACGCCAAAGGATTAGAAGGGGTCATCCTGTGCGAGACCCAGGTCAGCTTTGTAGACGGATTAGCGGGGAAACTATATTACCGCGGCATCCCCATCCAGGATTTAGCCGAACATTCCACTTACGAGGAGACCGCTTATTTGCTTTTATTCGGGAAGCTCCCCAAAAGACAAGAGTTAGAAGATTTCAAAGCCCAGTTGAAAGCCAATCGCAATCTTCCGGATGAAATTTTAGAAATTATTCAGAAGTTTCCCAAAGATGCCCATCCCATGGAGGCCTTGCGCAGTATCGTCTCGCTTTTGGGAATGTGCGACACCGATGATCGCCTGAACACGCCGGAAGCCAACCACAGAATCGCCATAAAATTGATGGCCCAATTCCCCTCGGCCGTGGCGGCTTTTGAAAGATTCAGACAGGGGAAAGAATATGTCAAGCCGGAAGATAATTTGGACCATTCCGCCAATTTCCTGCACATGTTCCGGGGACCCATTCCCTCTGACTTAGATGCCAAAGCCATGGATGCCTGTTTAATCCTGCACGCCGACCATGAGATGAACGTCTCCACTTTAAGCTGCCGGGTGGTCATCTCCTCTTTATCGGATATGTATTCGGCGGTCTGCGCCGGTGTGGGCAGTTTGAAAGGTCCCTTACATGGCGGCGCCAATGAAGAGGTTATGAAAACTTTGGAAGAAATCGGAACTCTGGAAAATACCGAGAAATGGGTCAAAGATGCCTTAGCCAAGCGTATCCGGGTTCCGGGTTTCGGTCATCGTGTATACAAATATTATGACCCCCGAGCCGCTATTTTGAAAAACTTCTCCGAAAAATATGCCCAGATCAAAAAAGAGACTTATGAAAAGCTGCAGATGGCGGAATTAATCGAAAAAATAATGATTGAAACTCTGGGTGAATCCAAAGGGATTTATCCCAATGTGGATTTATACTCCGGCATAATTTACAGCACCATGGATATTCCCCGCGACCAGTTTACTCCCATTTTTGCCATCGCCCGGGTTGTCGGCTGGTGCGCTCAAATCCTAGAACAACTGCAGGACAACCGCATCTATCGTCCGCGCTGTCATTACACCGGCGCTTTAGATTTACCCTATATGCCCATAGATAAAAGATAGCTGCTTTAAATTTTCCTCTTGCCGTAATCCTAAATTAATTTCTTCAAGATATTCCATTATTCTGCTTTGTTATCAGTTTAGAGTTTGGTACTTTTTCCTTTAAATCAAAACACAAAAATCTTCCCTTGAAAAATTAATCGATTGTGGAAAGAAAACTTCGAAGTAAAGCTTAGATAAAGAACCCTATTCCTGTGAAGGAGCTTGAACTGGTGGCTTTCTTGCTGGAATAAAGGTGGCTACAAAGTCTCTTAAAGCAAAAGATATTTCCCGGGCAGTCTGATACCTTTCTTCTGAATTTTTAGCCATGGCTCTTTCCAAAACTCTGTCAAAGAAAAGCGGGATTTTAGGATTCAGCGTGGAAGGACCTGGAGGGTCAGTGTTCAAGATGTTATAAATCAGAGCCGTAATGGTTTCACCTTTAAAGGGCTTCTCTCCGCACAAAAGTTCGTATAAAACCACTCCCACCGAGAAAATATCGGAGCGGGCTGAAGCCGGCTTTCCTTGCAACTGTTCCGGAGAAATATAATTGGGGGTTCCCATAGCCACTCCGGTCTGGGTCATATTGGTAGCATCAAGACGGGCGATACCGAAATCCATAACCTTGATTTTGAAATCCTCCAAAACCATGATATTGGCCGGCTTTATATCCCGGTGCACAATCCCTTTAGAATGGGCATAATCCAAAGCATCACAGACCTGAATAATAATATTGGCTAAAATCTTATAGTTCCACTCCATCCCCTTTTTAATCAGTTTTTCCAGAGTATGCCCTTTTAAATACTCCATAGCAATATATTGAAACTCCCCTTGCTGCCCCACATCATAAATAGCCACAATATTGGGATGAGAAAGCTTACCAACGGCTTTGGCTTCCCGTACCAATCTTACCTTGAGCTCTTCCACTTCGGATGGGTCCACCGCAAAATCCAAACGAATGGTTTTCAGAGCCACCGGTCGGTCAATGGCCGGATCCATCCCTTTATACACCATTCCCATAGCCCCTTTACCGATGGTTTCTACCACTTTGTATCTGCCAAATTCAGTAAAGGTGGGAGCAGCACCGGCGAATGTAGGTGTGGGGGTCTTACTCTGTTTCTTTTCCTCTTCGACCGCCGGGATATCCATAGTTTCATAAGAATCTTCCACTTTTACGGTAATGGTCTTGGTAGCTGATCTGGAATCCGGTTCCACATACCGGTCCTCCTTCATATAGCTGGGGACGTCGTATTCTTCTTCCTCATACTCTTCAAATTCACGATATGCCCTTCTCTTCTCGGCTTTTTTCTGCTCCTCTTTGGTTTTAATAGCCGGACTGGCCGCCAAGAAAAAGGCCAGCTCCAAAAAGGGGAAGAAGGTCTTGGAAATGATGTTAAAGGCGGAAAACAGGATGAAATTCAGATTTATCAGGACAAACATAAAGACTCCTAAGATGATAAAACGGTACATTAACGAGATCCGGGGTAACATAAAAGCCGAAAAACCTCCAATCAAAATTATAAGCAATAGACCTAGGCTGAAGCTATTAGCGGCATTGAGAAAGTTCTTATGAATAATGTTTTCCACCACCTGAGCGGTTTTCTCCACGCCGGGTAAGCCGAAAGCAAAGGGGGTATTGACCGCGGGTGCCAGACCCGAAGCCGAAAGTCCGATTAAAACGATTTTGTTCTTAAATTGAGAGAGGTCGATTTTCTGCTTCAAAATATCCACGGCCGAATAGGTCTGGAAAAGACCGGCCGGGCCGTTGTAATTGATTAACATGCGGCCCCTGTTATCGATGGGGATGTCCAGGTCTTTCAACTGAACTTTATTGCCTGGATCGATTTTCACATCGCTGGATGGAACCTGTAAAAATCTTTTAGCCACCTGAACCGCCAGAGCCGGATAATAGTTATCCCCGTAATTAATGATCAAAGGCTCTCTGCGGGTTTTCTGGTCCCGGTCCACCTCGGTATGGATAAAGCCCAAGTCAGCCGAAGCTTTGGCCAAACTTGGTTCAGGATAGGAAATATCCTTGGCCGATAAAGGTGGTTTGGATTTTAGTTGGATAAAGCTGTCATAGGTGAAATATGTGCATTTTAGGACAGCCGGCGGCACCGGGTCGGCAAACTGAGGACCTTCGGCCAGCCCGAATTTCAAAGGTAAAATAACATTGCCGGCTTTTTTGACCACCAGGGTTAAAGTATGCAGGCCGGCGCTATCAGACAGAAGCTTTTTATTCAGTGGGACATCCAGGCCGATAACCTTTGGGCCTCCGTTTGAAATCTGATAAATCAAAGAAGCCAAAAGGTCGTTGTCCCAGGGCCAGGAGCTAAGCTGGTCCAAGGATTTGTCATCAATGTTAACGATTATAATATCTGTCCCGGGATTATGGGTCCCCCGGTATTTGAACATAAAATCCACCAGCTTGGTCTCGATTTTTTCCGGCAGGGAGTGCTGGTCGGAATACAGGGCCAGAACGAAGATGGTAATCAAGATATATAAAATAAATCCGGAAAATTTTTTGTACATTTTATCTTCCCAAAGCTAAACGTTCAATCAGATACTGGGGCAAATTGGCTTTCTTCATCTTCCTTTGGGCTTTTTTGATATCGTAAGCCACCCGGCGCAGTTGCGCGGTTTTATTGTCCGCATCATAGATCAGATAGCAGGCCTGATTGTTCCCGTCCCGGGGCTGCCCCACCGAGCCGATGTTAATCATGTATCTGAATTCCTCCTCGATCTGGACACAGGTATCGTTGTGAATGAAACAATGCCGGTCTTTATATTTCTTGATAATCACCGGTCTATGCGAATGTCCGATCAGACAAACTCTTTTGGTAAAAAAGGAAAAATTTTCCTCGGCTTCAGAGAGATTCAAAATGTAATGCCAGTTTTCCGGCTCTTTGGGGGTGGAATGCACCATATGGAAATTTCCCTGCTTGCAGCATAAAAGATAATTGGATAAAATCTCCAGGCTTTTGTCGTTCAAAATGGTTTTGGTCCAGTTGATGGAATCTTTGGCATACTGATTGAAAAAATCGGTGTCCAGAAGCCCCAGAGAAGCGTAGTCATGGTTTCCCATCAGGCATTTGGTGGTCACCTGGCTGATCAGTTTCACGCATTCATTGGGAGAAGCCCCGTAGCCGACCGCATCTCCCAGAAAGTAAATTTTGTCTAATTTTTGCTCCTCAAAATCCTGGGCGACCGCGGTTAGGGCCTCCTCGTTGGAATGGACATCCGAAAAAAATCCATATTTCATGTTACTTTTTTCCTTCTAAGTAGCGGAATACGGATTTGCCCACCTGAATCAGATCATCATTTTTTAACACGCAGCGGTCAACGTCTTCACCGTTGACTTTGGTTTTCCCCTTTTTACCAACATTTACTAGAACATGATTGTCAGCTTCTTCCACAATCTTGGCCTGCAGGCCGGAGACCCAGAACCCTCTGACTTTGATGTTAGCGAAATCAGCTTTACCCATAGTCACCACTGACCGGTTGATTCGATACTGATGGATATCGGTCTGGTCCTCTCCCATTAAAACCGAAGTCCCGGCTTTGCTGATAATCTCTTTTTCTCTTTTGTCTTTTTCGATGAGCTCTTTTTGTTTCTTGGTATGCAGAACCATAGTACCTTCAAAATTATCCCCCTGACCTTCCCGGGAAGCGTCCCTATGATAAATCAAAGTAAATTTTCCGATGGTGATGATGTCGTTATCTTTCAAGATCTCCTCGGTGACTTTGCGGTTGTTGACAAAAGTCCCGTTTAAGCTTTCGTTGTCAATGATTAGAGTGGAGCTGTCATTGAATTCGATCTGAGCATGTTTGCGGGAGACACCCCGGTTATCCAGGACGATGTCATTGTCCGGGGTCCTTCCGATGGAGATTCTTTTCTTTTCGGTGACCACCCTCTCGATCACTCTATCTTCAAATTTGACTATGATTTCTGGCATAAAGAGCTCCTTTTTATATTCGGCTAAGCTTGCATCGGTATTAAATGAAATTTGCTTTGTTTGTCAAGCAAGCAGTCCAAAATAACTTGCCTGAAAGGCTCCGTTCAATTATATTTTTCGGCAGGAAGCTGATAAACTTAAGCGGTTTGCGAAAGCCCTAAATTATGAATCCACAACGGATTTTAAACTTGCTGGAAAAAGTCAGAAAAGGAAAGGTTTTGCCCAGAAAGGCCCTGGAAAACCTGAAAAAACTTCCTTTTGAGAATCTGGGTTTTGCCAAGGTGGACCATCACCGGCACTTGAGAAAAGGGTACGCGGAAGTTATCTATGCTCCCGGAAAAACCGTGGAGCAAATCGTAAAAATCGCCCACTCTATAAAGACCAACGGCTCAGAAGTTTTCATCACCAGAGCCGAAGCCGATGTTTATAAATCCCTAAGAAAAATCTTCCCCCAGGCAGAGTACAACCCCATCGCCAGAGGAATCGTAATCAAAACTTCCAATAAGAAGAAAAAGAAAGTGGGGAGTATATTGGTTATCTCAGCCGGAACGGCTGATTTGCCGGTGGCAGAAGAAGCCGCCATGACCGCTGAAGTTTTGGGTAACCAGGTCCAGAGAGTTTATGACGTGGGGGTGGCCGGAATCCACCGCTTTTTGGCCCACTGGGAAAAGCTCCAAAAAGCCAAAGTCGTAATCGTGGTAGCTGGAATGGAAGGAGCTTTGGCTTCGGTGGTCGGCGGCATGGTAGACAAACCCGTAATAGCGGTTCCCACCAGTATCGGGTACGGAGCCAGCTTCGGAGGAATCGGGGCTCTTTTGACCATGCTAAATTCCTGCGCTTCCGGAATCACGGTGGTCAATATAGACAACGGTTTTGGAGCCGGCCTGGCTGCCAGTTTAATAAATCAGTCGGGACAAAAAAGATGAATACCGTCAAAATCACCGTATTTGCCTTCGTTTTTGCCACGGCCAATTCAATTTTTCTCCTGCTTTCTCAAATTTTCCGCTGGAAAGGTTACAATTTCAAACTAAAATTTGAAAAAGCCAAGTTTGACACCATCAACAATTCCATTCCCATTTTATTTATGACAGCCATATCCTTGATAGTCTCAATCTATCTTTACGAAAAATATTTTTATAACTGGCAGGAGGCGCCTGTGGTTTTGATGGTTTGCGGGATTCTTCTGGCCTCAATTTTAGTAATCCTCAACATTATCTATCAGCTGAAAAATTAAATTATGAAGATAGCTTATTTTGACTGTTTTGCAGGTATTTCCGGTGATATGATTTTGGGAGCCCTTTTGGATTGCGGCTTGGACGAAAAACTATGGAGTGAAAAGCTTTCTTTGCTACCCATCTCCGGTTATGAGATTAAAGTTTCCAGTGTATCAAAACATCATTTAAGCGGGAAAAAAGTGGATATAAATATAAAAGAGTCCCAGAAACATCGAAACCTATCGGATATTTTGAAAATTATCAATGACAGTTCATTAGAGACTGACATTAAAGAAAAAGCCGGTTTGATTTTCAACCGCCTGGCTACGGCAGAAGGAAAAGTGCATGGGAAATCTGCCGAAGAGGTGCATTTCCACGAAGTGGGAGCGATTGATGCAATCCTGGATGTAGTCGGCGCAGTAGTAGGGCTGAAACTTTTAGGGATAGAAGAGATTTACGCTTCGGCTTTACCTTTGACTCACGGATTGGTAGAAACTGAACACGGAAAATTTCCGGTTCCGGGTCCGGCTACCTTAGAATTATTAAAAGATCATCCGGTAAAAAAAGTTGACATAGAAGGTGAACTGGTCACTCCCACGGGCGCTGCCATCCTTACTACTCTGGGAAAATTCTCGGAAAACTTCGACTTTAAATTGGAAAAAACCGGTTATGGGGCAGGGACTGCTGATTTCAAAGAAATTCCCAATTTTTTGAGAGTTTTACTGGGTGAGAAAATTTATAAATTCGAGGAAGATGAAATTGTAATTCTGGAAACCAATTTGGACAATACCCAGCCGGAATTAATCGGCTATATGGTGGAAAAATTACTTTCAGAAGGGGTTTTGGATGCTTTTTTGACTCCGGTGATTATGAAAAAAAATAGGCCGGGAATAATTTTAACCGTATTGGCTGAAAAAGATAGTTATCAGAAATTCTTGGATATTATTTTTAAAGAATCGTTTACCACCGGAGTGAGAATTCATACCAGTATCAGAAAAAAATTACCCCGCAAAATCGAAGAAGTGGAAACCAGATTCGGGAAAGCCAGAGTGAAAATTGCCGGGGAAAATAATTTTTTGGAGATTTTGCCGGAATTTGAGGATTGCAAAATTCTGGCGGAAAGAAATAACGTCCCTTTGAAAATTATCTATGAAGAAATCAAAAAAGTATACCTGGAAAGGATAAAGAAAAGATGACCGACTTGTCGGCCTACAAAAATATGTGGGTCTGGGTGGAACAAAAGCAGGGTAAAATCTCCTCCGTGGTGATAGAAGCTTTGGGGGTCGCCAGAAGTTTGGCAGAAAAAAGAAAATCCGAGGTGTGGGGGATTTTATTCATCGAAAAAAATGATAAGCAAGCCCAGGAGTTGATTTCTCATGGAGCCGATAAAGTTATCTTAGTGGAAAACCCCTCTTTGAAATTTTTCACAGATGAAATTTATGCCAGATTACTTTTTGAATTAGCCGCCGAATATAAACCGGAAGCGATTTTGGGAGAAGCGACTTTTTACGGAAAAGCTTTATTTCCAAGGACGGCGGTTAAACTACATACCGGGGTAGCGGCTGACTGCACCGCAGTTTCAATCAATCCGGACACAGGCGATATCGTAGCCACCCGACCCTGCTACGGCGGAAATGTTTTAGCCGAGGTCGGTTTTAATAAGGTCCGTCCCCAGCTGGTAACCCTAAGGCCGAAATCCGGCAAAGAATTGCCTCCAGATACAAATCGAAAAGGAGAAATTATCAAAAAAGAGTTTACTCCGGAAAAATATCAAGCCCGCACCAAAGTCAAGGAGATGGTCAAAGAGGCGGCTCAAGCGGTGAATTTAGCTGAAGCAGATATAATCGTATCCGGTGGCCGGGGATTAAAAGGTCCGGAGAATTTTCATCTGGTTAAAGAATTGGCAGATGCTCTGGGCGGGGCTATGGGGGCTTCCCGGGCGGTGGTAGATGCTGGTTGGGTTCCATACGCTCACCAAGTAGGGCAAACCGGCAGGACCGTCAACCCCAAACTTTATATTGCCTGCGGAATTTCCGGCGCCATTCAGCATTTGGTGGGGATGCAGTCGACCCGCATTATTGTAGCCATAAACAAAGACAAGGATGCCCCGATTTTTAAAGTGGCAACTTATGGAATTGTGGGGGATATTTTTGAAATTCTGCCGGCTTTGTCAAAAAAGTTTAAAGAGATGTTGAAGAAATAACTTGAAGCTAAAAATCCGGTTGACAGTGGCTATAGGTGTGCACCTATAGCTTTATTTTTGCGGTTATCCTTACAGGATGTTTCACTATGGGAAAAATTAAATTAAAAAAAGGAGAAGAGAAACGGATCAAATCCGGGCATCTGTGGATTTTCAATAATGAAATAGATAAAATTTCGGACATAGAAGAAAACGGTGAAATTGTGGAAATTCTGGACTCTAAAGGGACCTTTGTGGCCAGAGGGTATTATAATAAGCATTCCCTGATTTCAGTCAGAATTTTGACCCGTGATTTAAAACAGGAGATTGATAAAAATTTTTTAAAAGAGAAAATCACCAAAGCTTACCAGTATCGCCAAAATATTTATCCTCGACTTTTATCTTACAGAGTAGTTTACAGCGAAGGAGATTTATTGCCCGGGTTGATTGTGGATAAATATGAGAATTTTCTCTCGCTGCAGATTTTGACTTTGGGAATGGAGAAGTTGAAAATCTTTATTTTGGAAGTTTTAGAGGAACTTTTCCAGCCGGAAGGAATGGTTTTGAAAAATGATTCGATTTTCAGAGAATTGGAGGGCCTGAAAAAAGAAATTACAATTGTTAAGGGAAATTTTGATTCCCCAGTTATCATTGAAGAAAATGGTTTGAAATTCTATGCGGATTTGATAAAAGGTCAGAAGACCGGTTTTTTCTTTGACCAGAGGAAAAATAGAAGTCTGACAGCTTCTTTAAGCAAAAATAGAAAAGTTCTGGATTGTTTTTGCTATACGGGTGGTTTTGCTCTGGCAGCGGCCAAAGGCGGGGCTAATGAAGTTGTGGGTGTGGATGAATCTGAATCGGCCATTAAATTAGCCCAGGAAAATGCCCGCCTGAATAATTTTAACAATGTCACTTTCCAGAAGCAGGAGATTTTTAATTTTTTGAGAAAGTTAAATTCAGCCGGTGAAAAATTTGACATGGTAATATTGGACCCGCCGGCTTTTGTGAAAAGTAAAGAAAAATTGAAAGAAGGGATTAAAGGTTACAAAGAAATCAATCTGCAGGCCCTGAAGTTGCTCGATTCCGGCGGGATATTGATTAGCTGCAGTTGTTCCTATCAGTTATCGAAAGAAGATTTCTTGAATACGATAAAATCAGCCGCTTTTGATTCCGGTAAAAATTTTCGATTGGTAAAGGAACTTACCCAGGCGGCTGACCATCCTGTTTTATTATCTATGCCGGAGACTCAATATTTAAAAGGTGTGATACTGGAGGTTCTATAGGTGCGAATAGCTGTTATTGATTTGGGGACTAACACGGTTTTGATGACCGTTGCTGAAATACAGAAAAATAGGGTAATAAAATCACTTTTAGAAGCTAAAGAGACACCCCGTTTGGGAGAAAATGTTGATAAAAACAAAAAGATTTCATTTGCCAGCATCAAGAGAGTTTTGAAAACTATTCAAGATTTTAAAAAGAAGGCCCTAAAATTAAAGGCGGAAAAAATTATTTTGATTGGCACGGCGGCCTTGAGAGAAGCTAAGAATACTTCTTACTTCAAAAAATTGATTCGGAATAAAACCGGCTTAAAATTGGAAGTCATTTCCGGAAGAAAAGAGGCCGAGTTGGCTTTCCGGGGAGCGATTTCCGATTTTAAACATAAAAGTAAACAATTTACCTTGCTGGATATTGGCGGTGGAAGTACTGAAATAATTGTTGGCACTCCAAAGAAAATCCTAAAATTGAAAAGCTTAAATATGGGCTCGTTGAGGTTGACCGAAAGATTTTTAAAAAATAAAAAAGATGGATACGCTAAAATGATTGAATTTATATATCAGAAATTTTCGGAGCTAAAGAAAAATTTTGACCTGAAAAAATCATTTTTAATTGGCAGCGGTGGAACTATTACTACTTTGGGGGCTTTAAGTTTAAATCTAAAAAAATATGAAAGAGACAAAGTGCACAGTTTGGTTTTACCAATCAAAAAAATAAACTCTCTTTTGGAAAAGTTGAAAAGTATGTCTTTGGCTCAAAGAAGAAACTTTATGAAAATTGATCCAAAAAGATCAGATATCGTAATAGCCGGAACAGTTATTTTACAACAATTTATGGAGCAATTTGAGTTTAAGGATATCGTCATATCGGACAAAAGCTTAAGATGGGGGATTCTGGAACAAGTGAGGGCTGGATTACGACATAAAAGGGCTTGACAAAATCGGACTTCGATATTAACTTTAGACGATGTTAATACAGCAATTCAGCCAGTCCGAGTGAGGCCCCGCTCGGTTTTTTATTAAGCGAGTTAAACTTGCCCATTAGAAAAACCTTAATTTTAATCACACTTTTTTTCGCACTTCCCGTCTCCGCCCGGGCCGATTTGTTCAGCTACGAATTAGGCCAAAGCTCCCCTCGACTGGCCGGCAACAGCGTGGTGGAAATCATCTGGGACGGGAAAAACCTGTGGGTGGCAACCAGCTCCGGTTTGAGCCGTACCTCCGACGGAGGCATAACCTGGGAGAATTTCCATGTCACCGACGGGTTAAACTCCGAAGAAATATCGGCCTTAGCCGGAAAAGATTCTCTGCTGTGGATAGGTGCCTCATCCGCGCAACTGCGTGAAGGACTTTTGGTTCCCACCGGTACCGGATTCAACAAAACCATGGATTTCGGAGCCAGCTTTCTCTCCTTCAAACCTGAACAAGCAAATTTTGCTTTCAAGATAGCTTACGATATCGCTCTGGCAGACAGCTTTGTGTGGGCTTCCTGTTTTGCCGGATCTTTAATCAGGACTAAAAACGATTCGGCCTGGGAGAATGTTTTCGTGGATATTATAGCCCGAGATGATTACAAAACCTACGGATTCGGCAATAATTTGAATAACCGATTCTTTTCAGTAGTGGCTGATACGCTGGTGACTGATTCGACGGCTATCTGGACCGGCACCGCGGCCGGAATTTATAAATTTATCTACACTCCGCTGGATTCCACCGACACCCTGTTTACCCCGGCTGATTCGGTCACCGGTTTTGCCGACACAGTTATTCATTACGGTCAGATAAACGTAGTCACCTGCAGTTTCATAGATTCGATTATTTGCGATACTGCCGATTCGGCCAACGGTTATCATATTGAGACCGATACCCTGATTTGCGACGGGGATACCCTGATTACCTTAGATTCGGTAATCTGCGTGGCCACCGGAATAGTGGTTGATACCGATTATGTCAGCTATGCCAGACAAGGAATTTCCGGCAATTTCGTGGTCTGCCTGGCCCTGCAAACTTTCGGAAGCAAAAAAATTATGTGGGCCGGCACTCAACCCACCTTTAATCCCACTGAATTTCCGGCCGCCAGCAAATCCGAGGATAACGGTCGAACCTGGAGTTACACTCTGGCCGGTGATTTGGTCTGGAATTTTGCCTTTCAGGATTCGATTGTATGGGCTGCTACCAGTTCCGGTTTGAAAAAATCGACTGATTTAGGTCAAACCTGGACCACTTACGATTTCATCCAGGATTCCTTTGATTCTTTGGGAAACCAGATAACTTCCAGGGAATATTTTGCGGTCAGAACCATTGCCGACACGGTCTGGGCCGGCGGAGCAGACGGTCTGGTTAAAACCACTGACGGCGGGTTGACCTGGAAAGTTTTTCGCACCTATGTCCCTATCGGCACTGCCGCTTCGAAAGCCGCTTACGCCTATCCTTCTCCCTTTTCACCCCAGCTTTCCACAGGTGTAACCAGAATTCATTACGCTCCCAAACAGAGCGGAAAAGTGACCGTCAAAATTTACGATTTCGCTTTAAATTTAGTAGCCACGCTTATAAATAATGAAATGCGTCAGGCCGGGGTGGAATATGATGAGCTCTGGGACGGCCGAAATAAAGCCGGGAAAATTGTAGCTAACGGAGTCTATTTTTTCAAAGTTGAAGCGGAAGGCGGGCAGAAGGAGTGGGGAAAAGTGGCGGTGATTAGATGAAAACTAAACTGCTTATCTTGGCACCGATTCTAATTTCAGCGGTTTTACTTTTACCCTTTGTCTCTTCAGCCGAAACTGGTGGGGGAGGTTACCCCGGAGCATTTTTCCAGACCTTCTGGGGTGCCAGAGCCATGGCTCTGGGTGGCACTTATGTAGCCATTTCAGATGATGCCGAAGGAAATTTATTCAATCCGGCTGGCAGCGCCATGGTGAAAGAAAAATTAGCGGCCGGCTCTTACCGGCAGATGTCTTTGGACCGCAGAGTGGGTTACTTAGCTTATACCCAGTTGATAAAAAATGAAGCCGGCATAGGCTTAAGCTGGATTAACGTAGCAGTAAGTGAGGTAGACCAAAGAGACGGCAACGGTCAGATTATAGGCTCTCTTTCCAATTATCAAAATCTGTTCGCCCTGACTTTTTCCCGCCGGGTTTCTCCCGAGTTTTCAGTGGGAGTAAACCTCAAATACTTGCAGACTAACATGGGAAATATCCAGTCTTCCGGGGTCGGATTCGATTTGGGGGCTTTGTATTTACCCCGTTCCTTTCTGCGGGTGGGTTTCGTAGTGGAAAATTTCGGCTTGAAACATAACTGGAGTTCCGGTGATTTCTGGGCCGCTTACGGATTTTCCGGCTCATCCCATACCGAAGAGTTCCCGGTCTCGGCTAAACTTGGAGTAGCTGGATTATTTCTGAAAAATCAGCTTCTGCTGGCGCTGGATCTGGAAAAAAGGGAGAATCAGGATGTGCTTATCCACCTGGGGGGAGAATACTGGTATAGAAATATCATTGCCGGCAGAGCCGGTCTAAATCGAGGAGATTTAACTTTGGGTCTGGGTTTAAAGCATAAATTGAGAAAAGTAACCGTATTTGTTAATTATGCCTTCATCACTGAGGCGGTGGAGGCCGGGGCGGACAATTTGATTTCTTTACAAGTGGGGTTTTAGCATGATGAAAAGGTTTCTTTTGGCAGGATTGTTTTTTTTGGCCGGTAGTTTTTCAACTGCCCGGGCGTTACCCCAGACCACCGGTCTGGCTTATCTGAAATATAATTTCTTACCAAAACCGACCAGCTTAGGAGAAGCATATACCGCTTACTCTGAAGGCTTGTCTGGTTTACATTTTAACCCTGCCGGTTTAGCGGGGGGGTCTAAAAATGAAATCGTGTTTATGCACAACAGCTGGTTGCAGGATATTAGCCTGGATTATTTAGCAGCCGGTTTCAACATAAAAAGTCACCATATAGCAGTCGGATTTACTTTTCACCAGATTCCCGGTTTAGAAAAAAGAACCGGTCCCTCTACTTCACCCCTAGGGACTTTCGATGCCCACGATTTAGCTCTGGATCTATCATATGCCCGAAAAGTAAGGGAAGAGATAAATGTCGGAATCAGTCTCAAATATTTGTATGAAAAAATAGATATTAATTCGGCTTCGGGCGTGGGGATTGATTTAGGGGGGATTTATTTTTTGAAGAGCTGGCAGTTCGGAGTCGCGGTTCTGAATCTGGGACCTAATCTGAAATTCAAAACCGAGGATTTCTCCCTGCCGACTCAATTTCGCTTGGGTGTTCTGCATCATTTGCCCCAAAAAATTGCCCAGGGGAATCTGAATGTTAGTTTGGACGTGGTGAAAACCAAAGGGGATAAATGGAAATTGAATACGGGTGGTGAATACGGGTTGCAGGATAAAGTTTTTTTAAGGGCCGGATATAAAACCGAATATGAAGAGACCAATTTCTCTTTCGGGACCGGGGTGAAATATAAAATCTATGCCATCAATTATGCCTTCGTTCCTTTTCAATCCGATTTAGGGAGCAGTCACAGAGTGTCGTTGAGCGTAAAGTTTTAAGAATTTGATTTTTCTCAGCTTGAGACAAGCAGGGTCTACAAACTAAGCGTTTTCGATAACCAACTCTTTGAATTGGTCCTTTTCGTTGGACTTCCAAACTCCAGACCAAGCTACCCTAAAATAAATGGAGATCTTTCTAGCATTTTCACTATAAACAGAGACCTTTACTCTATACTTTCCTGGTACCAGGTATGCCTTTTGTGAGAACAAAAGGTGTTGTTGGTCAAAAAAGAACTTCATTACATTTCTATCTTGTGGCAGTGAATTTAGAAACTCCTGACTTTGGGGGTGATTCTGGAAGGCGGAATCTGACAAATGCCCTAAATCACAAAATTGTTCTCTTTCTGGGTTAATATGCATGAATTGCTGTCGAATGACAGACCAAATTAAACTCACGGGGGAGAAATTTGGTTCCTTAACCAGTTTCCCGGCTGCATTTTCGACCCAGAGTTCCTCTAATACGGCCTCGCATAACTTGGCCTGCGATTTGCCGACATTTTTTACTGCAAATCGAAAGTAGTATACATCCGTTCCATTGACCCGACTTGTCAAGTGACAGAGAGGTGGTTCTTCTGTGAATCTAATTTGGAGTTTAGGCGCAATCAACCATTTTCTGAATAATGGTCCCCATAATGAAATTATTGCCAAAAGTAGAGTACCAAAAATGTAAATCAAATTACTTGCATTCATTGTACACTCAGTTGCCTTTTGTATTATGGTGGTATCTGCCACTTTCTACTCTCCGTCAACTCGTAGCTCGTAGACCCATGTTGTCCTCAACGTGGGATTAATTATTGTTTTCTTCGTAGCGTCCCGTTTTATACGGGACGCACACCCCGATAAATCGGGGCGCTACATTTAATTGTTAAGTTTTACCCTTCCCACCCAACAAAATCCCAATCGGCTGAAGCGACTCAATATGGTCGCAAATCACTTTAAAACAAGCCGTAATCGGCACTGCCAAGAGTATGCCGATGGCTCCCCAGAGCCAGCCCCAATACATGGAAGTGACCAAAATCACCAGAGGGTTTAAATTAACCTTGTCAGCCAGAAGTTTGGGTGAAACCAGATTGCTTTCCAGGGCCTGCACCACCACAAAAAATATCACCACAATCAAAGCCGGCAGAACCGAATCAAACTGAATCAAAGCCACAAGTGCCGGAGGGATAATACCAATCACCGCTCCGATAAAAGGAATCAGATTCAAAACCGCGGCCAGAGGTCCCCAGATAAAAGAGTAATTGACTCCGATCAAAAGTAGTCCCACCGTAAAAATCACAGTCAAAACTACCGTTATCATGAACTTCACCAGAATGAAAGATTTGATTTGAGAGTTGATTTCAGTCAGAATCTGTTGCGAAATCTTTTCTTCCGCTCTGCCAAAAGCCCGGGTCAGACGGTTGTAGAGATTTTTTTGGTCGTTCAAAATAAAAAAGGTCAGAAAGAAAATCAGAACACCTCCCAGAAAAGACGAAAAAAATGAGGAAAGCCCCTTGGCCAAAAATTTCCCGGCCCCGGACAGGTTTTGCAGAGTCAGGGCCTGGGATTGAAGCTTGTCCAGGGACGCCACCAGAGGGGTATCCCCCAGTCCCCAGGCCAGAAGCTTGGCTTTTACATCATTCAGGAATTTTATTACCGCATTCCAGTTTTGGGCCAATTCCTCCACAAAATTGTTGACCTGCAGACTTAGTAGATAAAGTAGAATCCCCAAAACCGCTAAACTGATTAAGAGAACTATTACCACCGAAAAAGAGTTGGGGATTTTCCAGCGGTTTAAAAGGGCCACCAAGGGGCTTAAGATATAAGCCAGAGATACTGATACCACCATGGGAATTACGACCGGAGCCGCAAAATAGAAAAAAGCAGTCCCTCCGGCCAGGGCTATCAAAGGTAAAGCCACAGCTTCAAAAGCCAAATATCTTTTAGAGACATCCATCACCCAGAATATAAAGAAGATTCAAAAAAATGGAAACTATTTTTTGACCTTAAAGAATTTCAAAAATTTTTCCAGAGGCAGAGTATTCACCACATCCTTTTTTTCCAGCCAGCCCCTTCTGGCCATCCCCACCCCGTATCTCATCCACTCTTTCAAATGAAGATTCTTGTGAGAATCTGTTGAAATAACTATTTTTACCCCTTTTTCTTTGGCTTGCTTCAGATATATATCAGTCAAATCCAGCCGGTCCGGGCAGCCGTTCAGCTCCAGCACCTTTTTATTGGCTTTGGCGGCCTCGATTATTTTTTCCATATTTACTTCAAACGGCTCCCTTTTACCCAATAATCTGCCGGTCGGATGACCTAATATATCCACCACCGGATTTTCTAACGCTTTGATTATTCTTCTGGTCATCTGCTCTTTGGGTAAATTGAATTTGGTATGAATGGAAGCCACCACTATATCCAATTCCTTTAAAACTGAATGGGGTAAATCCAATTGTCCGTTGTCCCGGATGTCCACTTCGATTCCGGTTAAGATTCTGAAATTTTGATATTTTTTATTTATTTTTTTAATCTCTTCTATCTGTTTATAAATCCTGTCTTCGGTCAAACCTTGGGTGATTCCCAAAGTGGGAGAATGGTCGGTTATGGCAATATATTCATAGCCGCAATCTATTCCGGCCTGGGCCATCTCTTCAATGGAATTCCAGCCGTCGGACCAGGTGCTATGCATCTGCAAATCCCCTTTGATATCTTTCAGCTCCACCAGAGCGGGAATCTTATGTTTCAAAGCCAGCTCAATTTCTCCCCAATCTTCCCTTATTTCCGGGGGGACCCACTGCATTCCGAAAACTTTATACACTTCCTCTTCGGTTTTAGAGGCGATTTTCTTTTTTCCTCTGAATATTCCATATTCGTTGACTTTGATTCCCTTTCTAACCGCCATGGTTCTGATTTTGACATTGTGGGCTTTGGAGCCGGTGAAATAATGAGCTGCGGCGCCGAAGCTGTCCGGTTCAACCACCCGCAGGTCAACCTGAAAACCGTCTTTGGTGATGATGCTGGATTTGGTTTCACCTTGTGACAAAACTCTGGCAACTTGGGGCAGTTTTACAAAAGCATCCATGATGGGCTTGGATTTGTCCGAAGCTATCAGTATATCTGCATCTCCTATGGTCTCCTTAAATCGTCTCAAGGAGCCGGCAATCAAGATATCTTTCACCTCTTTGAGTTTTTTCAATTCGGCAAAAATAATTTCCACCTTGGGTAAAATCTCCCCGATCGGAATTCTCTCTTTGTGTTTTTTTAAAGCAGAGATTCCTTTTAAAATATTTTCTTCGGTTTTTTCTCCCATGCCGGCTAATTTTCTGATTTTTCCCTGCTTGGCGGCTTTTTCCAAATCAGAAATAGATTTTACTCCCAAGCGGTCATAAAACAAGCGGGCGTGTTTGGGTCCCACGGACTGAATCTGCAATAACTCCACCAGCGGGGCATATTCTGATTTTTTCAAATCCTCATAGTATTTTAATTTTCCGGTCTCGACTAATTCCCGGGTCTTTTCGGCAATGGCTTTGCCTATGCCGGGCAGTTCGGCTAACTCTTTTTCAGAAAGATTTGATATATCTCCGGCAAAATTGGCGATGGTCTCGGCCGCTTTCTGGTAAGCCCGGACTTTGAAGACAATTTCTCCCTGGATTTCTAAAATATCTGCGATGTGGTTAAAAATCCGGGCTATCTCTTGGTTGGTCATTTCTTAGGGCTACTCTGTAATAAACTTCTTCAATTTTAGAAAATTATTTTCCCACTAATTTTTTGAACTCCGCTTCGGCGAGGGTCTTTATCCCTAACTTTTGGGCCTCGGTTAACTTGGAGCCAGGGTTTTCTCCCACAACCACAAAATCAGTATTTTTGCTTACCGAAGAGGCCACCCTGGCCCCCATCGATTCTAAGATTCGTTTAGCTTCATCCCGGCTGAAGGATTCCAATCCTCCGGTCAAAACAAAAGTTTTTCCGGTAATAGGAGTTTTCTTGGTGGTTTCCTTATATACCGGAAAGACTAAACCGGCTTTTTTCATCTTCTCCAGAACTTTCAGGTTTTTCTGGTCATGAAAGAAATTGTAAATCGATTGTGCCACAATGGGCCCGACTTCAAAAATTTCGGTCAGCTCCTCCGGTTTCTTTTTGGCCAAATTGTCAATTGATTTGAATTCCCGGGCCAACACTTGAGCCATGTGTTCCCCCACATTTCTGATTCCCAGGGCATAAATCAAATGGGGCAAATCCGGTTTTTCCCCGCTTTCAATCGCTTTCAACAGCTTGGAAGCTAACTTTTCCCCCATCCGCTCCATTTTCATCAAATCTTTTTTCTCCAGATAAAATAAATCAGCCGGGTCTTTGACCAGCCCCAAATCCACTAACTGTTCGATATATTTGTACCCCAACCCCTCCATATTCAGACCGCCTTTGGAAGCAAAATGGGAGATTCTCTCCTTTAATTGAGCCGGACAGGCGATGCCGGTGCATCTATAGGTTGCTTCCCCTTCTGCTCTTTCCACTTTGGAGCCGCACACCGGACATTTATCCGGAAATTTGAACTTTTTTTCTTTGCCGGTTCTGGCTTGTGTAATAACTTTGACCACTTCCGGAATCACATCTCCGGCTCTTTGGATAATTACCGTATCCCCGATTCGAATATCTTTTTTATTCATCTCATCTTCGTTATGTAAAGTAGCCCGTCTGACTTCCACACCCCCTACTCTGACCGGTTTTAAAACAGCCACCGGAGTCAAAGCTCCGGTTCTCCCCACGTTGACCTGAATATCTAAAATTTGGGTCTGCTCCTGCTGGGGAGGAAATTTCCAGGCGATGGCCCATCTGGGGGAACGGGATAATTCACCCAATTTATTCTGCAAGCTAAGGTCGTCGACTTTGATTACAATTCCGTCTAATTCGTAATCCAGTTTATCTCTGATTTCCAGGGTCTTATGATAAAAGTCCATCACCTCTTTTATATTGTGACACAATTTCCAGTGCTCGCTCACCCTTATTCCCAGTTGTTTCAAATACTTCAAAATTTCAGAATGAGAAGAAAGCTTGCCGTTTTCCAGGCTTCCGATTCCGTGAGCAAACATTTCCAGTGGGCGGGAAGCAGTAATCTGGGGGTCTAACTGCCGGACCGATCCGGCGGCTGTATTTCTGGGGTTGGCATAGAGAGGTTCCCCTTTTTTCTCTCTTGCTCTATTTAATTTTTCAAACTCTTTTTTGGGGATGATGACCTCTCCTCGGACTTCGATTAATCTGGGGATTTTAACAGTTTTAGAGAGTAATTTTAGGGGAATGGTCCTGATGGTCTTTAAATTCTGGGTGACGTCTTCCCCAATAATCCCGTCTCCTCTGGTTGAACCCAAGGTGAAGATTCCATTTTCATACACTATTTCCACTGCCAAGCCGTCAAATTTCGGCTCAACCGTGTACTTGATTTTCTTTTCCTCTGCTCCGGAAAGCTCCAGCACCCGGCGGTGAAAATCCAAAAACTCTTCTTCGGTGGAAGCCTTATTCAAAGAGAGCATGGGCAAAGAATGCCGGACGGTCTTGAATTCAGTCAAAGGACCGGCACCCACTCTCTGGGTAGGGGAATCGGGGGTAACTAATTCAGGGTATTTTTTTTCTAATTGAACTAACTGGTCGAACAGCCGGTCATACTCGGCATCGGTGATTTCGGGCTGGTCTAATACATGGTAAAGATGATTATGGTAATTGATTTTTTCCCTTAATTCCTCGACTTTTCTTTTGATTTCCGGGCTGATTTTGGACATTTGGCAATCAACTAATCACTGTCAAGAGTTTTATATTTACGAGGATTAGTTTCTTGGAAGAATAAACTCTATGCCTCACAAAATCTTCCCCTACCGGATCCAGTCGGAAAAATCAACCACCCCGGCGACCTTTGGTGCCGCCCAAAAACTTATCTTTCCTTTTGCGGTCAAAAAGGTGTTTCCCGTGCTGAATCATGTGGCGGCGGTAATCCTTTAATTTTTCCTGCCTAATGTGTTCGGCTTCCTTTTCCTCCAGCAGGCGTTTGTGTTTTTCCTCTTCGCTTAAATGCTGTTTTTCAACCGAAGAGGTCTGTTCCTGTGTCTTTGGCGGGTGGGGTTTTTCTTGTGGTTTTCGGGACTTGGGTGGTTTCTTATCCGGCATAAAAACCTCCGTTTCGGTTATGAAAATAATTTAAAGCAAAAGAATTTGTCTGTCAAACAAAAAAGGCAGCCCAATTAAGCTGCCTTTTCCAACCTTTTGGTTTTCTAAGATTACTTTCCCCCCGCTTGAGCGGTATCGGTTGTAGCCGCGGCGGTGTCGGTTGCCGGAGCCTGTTCGGTCGTGGGTGTTTCAGTCTGTTCCTGCTTTTTACCACATCCAGCCACGAGCACCAAGCTGAAAAGGCTGATTAATAAAACTGCGATGAGCCGTTTCATCTATTCTTTTCACCTCCCTTATAATATAATTAATCTCTCTTAAATTTTCCCGTTTGATATTTAAAACCCAATATACTCCCCGGGTTTTTTCTAGTCAAGGGAAATTTACAGTATTTTTTCTTGACTTAATATCTTGGTTTATTATAATCTTTTTACGTAAGTTTATATATTGCAATAAACTATTTACGAAATTGAGCATCAATATAAAGAGAGTCAGCGGATTGTCAAATACAAATAACAAACTTTAAGAATATGTTGCCCGGTATAGACTTAAACATAATTTTGCTCTCCGGCGGTGTCTGGAATATGATCGGCTCCTCCGGAATAATAGCCCAGGCAATATTATTGCTTTTATTGTGGTTTTCGGTGGTATCCTGGGGAGTCATCGTCTATAAATGGAAAGTTTTTAAAAAAGCCCGGGCCCAGTCCCAAAAATTCGTAAACTTATTCAGGCAGAAAAGAAGCTTTTCGGAGGCCTCTGCCACCTTAGCGGCCATGTCCGGCACTCCTCTTTCCAAAATTCTTGTCACCGGTTATAGAACGGTTCAGGAGATAGCCCGGGATAATCCGGTATATGTCAAAGAGACCAATCCCAAAATAGCTCTGACTTTTGAGGCCCTAGACGAGGTAAAATCCGCGGTTCAAAGAACTGCCACAGAAGAGTTGGAAAAGTTAGAAAAATATCTGGTCTTTTTAGCCACCACCGGAAATATAGCCCCCTTTTTAGGGCTTTTAGGTACCATCTGGGGGGTGATGGATTCTTTCCGCAGCATCGGAATCAAAGGGTCGGCCAGCTTGGCTGTAGTTGCCCCGGGAATTGCCACCGCCTTAATCGCCACCATAGTAGGTTTAGCAGTAGCCATCCCGGCTGTCATCGGCTTCAACTATTTCAACAATAAATTAAGAGGGTTTTCGGTTCTGTTCGATAACTTCAGCTCCGAGCTGGTATTCCAGATTAAAAAAGAGCATCTCTTATGAGAAAATCTTATCCTTTGATGGCAGATATCAACGTAACTAATTTGGTGGACGTGGTTTTAGTCTTGCTGATAATTTTCATGATAGCCGCCCCCATGCTTCAGTCCGGCGTGGAAGTCAATCTGCCCAAAACCAGCGCCTCCACTAAAGAAATGGGGGAAGGAATCTTGGTCTCCGTCACCAAGCAAGGGAAAATATTTATAGATGATAAACCGATAATACTGGATAGATTCAGCTCCCGCTTAGCCCAGGTCAAAAGAGCCAAGAATGCTAAGGCGGTCTACTTGAGAGCCGACCGGGAAGTGCCTTACGGCCTGGTCATCCAGATAGTGGGGAAAATCAAGTCGCAGGGGATAGAAAATTTAGGTTTAGTGACTGAAGAAGAGAAATTATGAAAAGAGAATTTTTGGGTTCGCTGGCAGTTCATTTCATAATAATTATATTCATTGTGCTGCTCTCCTCCTCCAGCGCCAGAGTCAAAGGATACCCCACGGTATATCGGGTCAACTTGGTCGGTCTGCCTAAAGCTTCGGCTGCGACCGTAACCGAAGTCAAAACTCTTAAAGCCAAAGAAAAAGGGGTGGCTTTCAAACCGGTCAAAAAAGCTACCCAAAAGGAGATTTCACCGGATAAACAGGTATTGGAAGATTTAAAAAAAGAAGAAGCAGAAAAATCGACCAAAGAAGAATCCAAAGCGGGTGAGGGAATCAGCTCGGCCGTTTTAGAAGGAAAAGGATTAGAGAACAGCTACTATGTTGACCTCATGCTGCAAAAAATCAAAGAGTCCTGGAGAAATCCGGTCCGTGGAGGTCTTTTAAAAGCCACAGTTTATTTTAAGATTTTGAGAAATGGTGAGATTATAAATGCCGAAATCGAAGTCCCTTCCGGAGTTTCCATCTTTGACCAGTCTGCTGTCAGAGCGGTAATCTCGGCTTCCCCTTTGCCCCCTTTGCCTTCCCAGTTTACTTCCGAATATTTAGGTGTGCATCTGGAATTCGAATACACTCCATGAATAAAAATTTAATCCGCAAGTTTTATTTGGTTTTCGGTTTTGTTTTTTTGTTTTACGCTCCCCAAAATATTTCGGCCCAGACCGATATTTACGCCAAAATCACCACCGGCCAGTCCGAACCTCTGGAATTAGCCATAGGTGATTTTGTTCCCAGCCAATCCTTTATCGTGACCGAAGAGCCGGTCTTAGCTTCCCAGATCAAAGAGATTGTAAAAAAAGACCTGGTCTTTTCTCTTTTTTTTGAGATTTTGGAAGCGCTTCCCCAGGAAAATATAGCCCACTCCAATCCTCCGGACTGGAACCGCTGGGTTGAAATCGGGGCTGAATTTCTGCTTTCAGGTGAAATAGAATTGAAAGGGACAAATTTAAGAGTCAAAGCCGACCTGTGGGATCTGAATAAACAAAGTAAAATAATGTCAGAATCCTATCGCACTAATGCCGGGAACTTACGAAAATTAGCGCACCAGATTTCCAACGACGTGGTTTACAACCTGGTCAATGAAAAAGGGATTTTCAACACCAAAATCGCTTATTTAGTCCAGAAAGATAAGACCAAGGAGGTCTTTTTCTGCGACTATGACGGCTATAATTTCCAACAACTGACTTATGACAAAAGCTTAGCATTGTCTCCCAAATGGTCGGCAGATGGAGAAAAAATCAGCTACACCTCCTACAAAAGCGGTAATCCGGATTTGTGGCTGGTGGCTTTAGAGTCCGGCAAAACGCATAAGGTATCCAGCTATAAGGGAATAAATTCCGCAGCCAGCTGGTCACCGGATGGTAAATATATTGCACTGACTTTGACCAAAGACGGGAATGCTGAAATCTACCTGATTGGTAAAAATGGCGAATTAAAGCAACGTTTGACCAACAACTTCAGTATCGATTCTTCACCCTCCTGGTCTCCCAACAGCCAGCAGATGGCCTTCACTTCGGACCGTCCCGGCACTCCCCAGATTTATATCATGGATATCGATGGTGCCAATCTAAGAAGGCTGACTTTTGAGGGGGATTATAACGATTCCCCGGCCTGGTCCCCCAAGGGGGATAAAATCGCTTTCTGTTCTCGTGAACAGGAAGGATTTCAGATTTATACCATCGATATAACCGGAGAAAATTTGCGCCGACTGACCAATCAGGGAACCAACGAAAACCCCCACTGGTCACCGGATGGTTACCATCTGGTTTTTACCTCCAACCGCTCCGGTAAATTTGAAATCTACAGCATGCACTGGGACGGCTCCAACCAGCAGGCCATCACTTCCGGCGGAAACAATTCTTCCCCGGCCTGGTCACCTTATTAAAATGATAAAGAGGGATAAGTTTTATGATTAAAAAAATTGTAATAATCATTTCTTTAGGGATTGTCTTGATATTTTTCAACATAACATTTAGATGTAAGAAGATTAATCATTTACCAGCCGCTTATGTGGCCGGAATTGTAACGGACAGCCTTACTGGATTAGGTATTGATAGTGCTTGGGTTGACATCGATACAATTCCCCCACATGATGCTTATACAGATTCATTGGGAAACTACATAGTATTTGATGGAGGTGTAGGAAGGGGCAAATTTAGATATGGCGGAAAAAACGGTTACATAACGAAAAGGTCGCGGGAATACGAAACATTGACATACGACACCACAATAGTAAACTTTCAATTAGTGCCAACACCTTAAAATAGGAACTCTTATGAAAAAATTTTCTCATAACCTGTTTTCTCACCTATTAATGATTAAAGAACTTTTGAACCAAATATAACTTAGTTGATTTTTTATTTAAGTTTGGAAATTCCGATGACGAATTAGATTAAAGAGGCCAGAGCTACTTTGTAGCCGCTTAAGAATTTGTCAGAAAATGAAAAAAGGGCTTGTGTATTTCAGCAAAATTTAATATCTTAACGTAAATTAAAGTAACACAGGAGGGAAAGATGAAAAAATATATCTTAATTTTAATAAGTCTGTTTTTGTTTACTTATCTAATCGGCTGTGGTAAAAAGCCGGGTTTGAAACCAGCCGTGGAGCCGACCAAAACCGGAACTGAAACCAAGACCGATGAAGCTACCGGTGAACCAATTCAGGATGAAGATGTGATGAGTGAATCCGGAGATCTGGATACCAAAGTCGAGCTGGGGAGAATCCATTTTGAATTCGACAAATACCGCCTGACCGATGAAGCCAAGGAGGTTCTGGCAGATAACGCCCGGGTCTTAAAAAATAATTCCAGGGTCCGCATCCTTATCGAGGGACACTGCGATGAAAGAGGAACCGTGGAATATAATCTGGCTTTAGGTGAAAGAAGGGCGCAGGCCGCCAGAGACTATTTGTTAGAGCTGGGGATTCCGGCCGGGAGAATCAGCATCATCAGCTACGGCAAAGAAAGACCCCTGGAATTCGGGCAGAGTGAGTCGTCCTGGTCTAAAAACAGAAGAGATGAATTTGTGGTGGTGATTCAGTAAAAAGTAATTTTAGGGGAATTTGGGTATAAAACAAATTCCCGGACTTAGGTGGGGGATGAAAATGAAAAGAATCGTTTGTTTTTTGAGTATAAGTATCCTGATGTTCCTGACCGGCTGCGCCTCGCGGCAGGAAATTGTCCGTTTCAAAAAGCAGCTTAATTATTTAGAAGAATCCAACGCCCGCTTAGAAGAAAGAAACGCCAGGTTGGATAGCTTACTGGCTTCTCAGAATGAACTGATGCAAAAACTGCGGGCTGATTTCAAGTCCTCGCTGACTGAAATCGATGAACGGCTGACCGCTTCTGAAAATAAACTGGATGATTTATCTTATTTTTTCTCCCAGTCCATTAAGAAATTGGGAAGCTCCCCTAAACCCAACCCTCCGTCGGACACCAGCGCCAAAAATAATTCCAACCCTCCCTCGATTCAGGTGAATGCCCGGGAGCTTTATGAAACCTCTTATCTGGATTTGACCAAAGGAAAATATGATCTGGCTATCAGCGGTTTTACCGAATTTTTGAAAAATTTTCCCAACTCCGAACTGGCCGACAATGCTCAATACTGGCTGGCCCAAAGCTATTACGCCAAGGGGGATTTCAACCAGGCCATCCCCCAGTATAAAAAATTACTGGAGACCTATCCGGGAAGCGACAAAACTTCCGACTGCCTGTACAAACTGGGACTATGTTATGTGGCTATGAAAAATACCACTCAGGCCAACAAGTATTTTAAAGAGGTGGTGGACAAATACCCCGGCTCCACCGAAGCCAAATTAGCCCGGGAGAAACTGGGACTGAAGAAAAAGTAGCTATTTTCGGTAAAAATCTAGCCCCTGTTCCAGTTCGCGTGCTTTTTTGAAAAGCTGGGCGGCTTCGGCTTCCTGCTTGAAATCGGTCAGATAAGAAGCTCTTTTTCGCAACATCTGTGGATATTGTGCCAGATAGAATAAGGTTCTTCGATCCTTAAAAATTCCGCTATCCCTCACCCCTCTTAATTCCCACTCCGGAAAAGTATAAGGATAGTAATCCAGCTTGTTTCTCATGCGAAAAACCAGCCCCTCCGGAACGGTCAAAAGGTCGGTACGAATATGGTGTTCCCGGCCATAAAGAATGGCATAGACCGGATGGGAGTCATAGTTGTTCAACCAAAAACTATTGACCAGGCGCTGAAACCTGTCCTCGATTACCACCGGGTCATAAGGTTTTCCGCTTTCAAACAGCCGGAGCTGTTCTAAAAATGAGCCGATTTCGGATTCCGAATTTTTATAAATCTCCGGATACTCTTTTTTTATGTAATCAAAATACCAGCTTCGGCGCAGAAGCTCTTTGTCCAAAAATACCACATCCGGCCGGGAGTTTTCAATATATCGGATATAAAGCCAGGGAGAGTAAAAATCCCAGACATCGGTCAGGATGACCCCATTTTTAGCCACCGATTTTAAAATATTCTGGCAATAATCGTAGGCGAAGTAATTTCGGCTGCGGTCCTGCTCTCTATAGTTTTTGACGAAATTCAAAGCCGGGAAAACCAGAAATATAAGCGGGAAAATTATGGCCACCGATTCCACGCCGGCGGGATTATTTTTTTCCAAACTCCTGGTGACAAAAGCCAAAAATCCGATCAGGCCGACCCCAACCCAGATGGCAAATATCAAAAACGAGGGTAAAAAATAAGGCTCAATGTCTGCAATGCTATAATTTATGCCAAAGAAGATATCCAGGAAAAAATATAAAGCTAAAAAAATTCCCAGTTTCAAACTTTTTTTCAATATTAGGATAAAACCCATAAATCCTAAAGGAATCAAATACCAGGAAAACTGCTGATAGAATAATTTCAGATAAGCGGTGAATCTATGAGAAAGCTGTTGTGAAGTTTCTGAAAAAATCCAGACCTGATACTGCCAGGCCGAAATGTGTTTTTTAAAAGCAGCCCAGCCCTCCGGATTTCCCCAGTCTAAAAGCGGATTTTGAGCCGAGCGAATGGGTAAATAGAGATAGACCGAAAAGCCCAGAATAAATAAAAATAAAACCGCAAAGATTCTGGGAGAGACAAATAGTCTGGTTTTATACTGGATTAAAAAAAGCATCAACAAGGGGATAGCCAGAAGGACAGAAGACATGTGATTGCCGAAACTCAATCCATACAGAAAGATTATCAGATAAAAAAGTCTTTCATTTCCAGCCGGATTTTTCCACCACTTCAAAGTCAGATACAAAAGCAGAGTCATCAAAAAAATATGCAGGGCGTACACTTCGTTGGTGGTGGCCTGCGACCACAGAACCGTGGTGAAGGCAAAAATCAAAGTGGCTATCAGGGGAATAAAAAATTTTATGGCTAAATAGACAATTTTCCTGGCTGGACTTTTGAGAAATTCTTCAGCCAGCAAGCCAAAAATCAAAAACAACAATAGATTGGTGAAGACCACCCACAGCAGAGACATCAAATTGACCCGGAAGATGGTATCTTTTACCGGCAATAAAGTGAATATTTTACCCAGAAGAGTGTACAAAGGATAGCCGGTGGGATGAGCGATTCCCAAGGTCTGGGAGACAACCGCCAACTCACCGGAGTCTATGAAGCTTACGGTAGGGGATAAAGTCTCAAAATAAATTACAAAAGATAAAAACAGAATTACCGCCAGGCCGAAAATCCGAAATATTTTTGGGGACATTTATAAATTAAGGGAACCGAAGCTCAGAAATCTAAAACGGGAGATCGTCCTCTTCTGCTGCCGAGGTTTCCAAGTCCTGGGAGACCGGCCCTTCTTTGGCTTCCCCTTTGCGGCCTAACATCTGAACCGAACGGGCTACGATTTCGGTGATATATCTTTTGTTTCCATCTTTGTCGTCATAGGTTCGATATTGGATTCTCCCTTCGATGAAGACCGAGCTTCCCTTTTTGAGATACTCTTTGCAAATTTCCGCCTGTTTTCCCCAGGCCACGATATTGTGCCATTCGGTCTGGTCTTGAGGCTGTCCCTCTTTATCTTTCCATTTCCGGTTGGTGGCAAGGCTGAAAGTAGCCACCGCCTGGCTATTGGGGGTGTAACGCAACTCCGGGTCTTTGCCCAGATTTCCGATTAAAATGACTTTGTTGATTCCTGCCATAGCTAACTCCTTTTGGGTTAAAAGTTGGATATAAAATATAAATTTACCAGTAAAAAGTCAACCTGAAATGACTTGACTTCGACGAATTTTTGAGCTTAATTTAGTTTAGATTGAAACCCATTTCGAACCAGTAAATCTATATTTTTAGGAGGAGGTATGTTTAAAATCAAGGGCGCTAATTTTCTTTTTCTAACCTTTTTATTTTCCAATTCGTTTGCCTGGCAGCAAG
>Ga0326597_10002194_pt1 | contig 29496 bp, 29 predicted proteins | sample RVTome_12_FD_203789 | JGI IMG/M metagenome (GOLD analysis project Ga0326597, IMG submission 203789) | Soil microbial communities from uranium-contaminated site in the Upper Colorado River Basin, Wyoming, United States - RVT100D185 | ecosystem: Environmental > Terrestrial > Soil > Contaminated >... | reverse complement strand
CGATCCGGCCGCTCCAGCAGCGCTCGACCAGCGCGCGAACGGGGTCGAGCCCGCCGTCGAGATAGACGGCGCCGAGGAGCGCTTCGAGGGTGTCGGCGAGGATCGCGTCCTTGTCGCGCCCGCCGGCGTGGGCTTCGCCGGCGCCGAGAACCAGATGGCGCCCGAGCGAAATCTCGCGGCCGATCCCGGCCAGCGTCTCGCGCCGGACCAGGCTGTTGAAGCGCAGCGCCAGCTCGCCCTCGTCGGCGCCGCCGTGGCGGCGGTAGAGCGTGTCGGCGATGATCAGACCCAGCACCCGGTCGCCGAGGAATTCGAGCCGCTGATAGGCGGCAGGACCCGTGCCGGCGCCGGCGCTGGCATGGGTCAGCGCCGCCCTCAGCAGCCCGGGATCGGCGAAGTCGTGCCCGATCGCGCGGGCGAGCTCATCGGCGCCGGCCGGTCGCACGGGTCAGTCCACGGATTGGAACAGCCGGTCCCAGCGGATCGCTGTCGGCCATTTCCAGAACTCCCAGATGTGGGCGTCCTCGTCGATCGAGAAGAAGATCACCTCGGCGCGGCCGACGAAGTTCTCGAACGGGACGAATCCCACCGCCGAGCTCACGCGGCTGTCGGACGAGTTGTCGCGGTTGTCGCCCATCATGAAGTAGTGAGCCGCCGGCACCGTGAACACGGTGGTGTTGTCGGCGTAGGAGGCCGGATCCATGTCGAGGGTGATGTACTCGACCCCGTTGGGCAGGGTTTCGCGATATTCCGGCACCAGAACCTGGCGGCCGAACGGGTTGCGGGTGCCAAGCTCGCCGACCCTGTCGCGCGGGACCGGCCTGTCGTTGATGTAGAGAACGCCGTTGATCATCTGCACCCGGTCGCCGGGCAGGCCGATGATCCGCTTGATATAGTCCGACGTACCGTCGCGCGGCAGCTTGAACACCGCGACGTCGCCGCGCTCTGGCAGGGTCGGCCAGATGCGACCGGAAAACACCGGCGGGCTGAACGGAATCGAATGACGGCTGTAACCGTAGCTGTACTTGGAGACGAACAGGTAGTCGCCGATCAGCAGCGTCGGAATCATCGAGCCCGAGGGAATGTTGAACGGCTGGAACAGGAACGTGCGCACGATCAGCGCCAGGATCAGCGCGTTGATGATCACCTTCACCGCTTCACCAAAGCCGCCAGCCTTCTTCCTGCTGTCCTTCTCGCCGGCCTTCTTGCCTTCGCGTTCCGTGGTCGCCATCTGTCCGTCCGCATGGAACCGGTCCCGTGCGGCCGGCCTCGCCCGCCATGGGTATAAGGGTGCGCGGCGGAATTGCAAATGGCGATGCGCTCGCATCCCGGCGCGCGGGGCTTGCGATCGCTTCAGCCGGCATCGCCGGGAACGGCGGAAATGATGACCACCGCCTGGGCCAGCGGGTAGTCGTCGGTGATCGTGAGATCGATCCGCGCGGCCATTCCGGGCGGCGTCAGCGCCTCGAGCCGGGCCAGCGCGCCGCCGGTCAGGACCATGGTCGGCCGGCCTCCGGGCAGATTGACGACACCGAGATCGCGCCAGAACACGCCGCGGCGAAATCCGGTCCCGAGCGCCTTGGCGCAGGCTTCCTTGGCCGCGAAGCGCTTGGCATAGGAGTGCGCGCGCAGCCGGCGGCCATCGGACTTGCGGCGCTCGACATCGGTGAATATGCGCTCGACGAACCTGTCGCCGAAGCGTTCGAGCGTCTGCTCGACGCGTCTGATGTCGATCAGGTCGGAGCCGAGACCGATCATCATCGCTCAGGCACCGCGCCGCCCGTGCGCCTCCGCGCGGGCATGATCCATGAGCGCGCGCATGCGCCGGATCGCCGAATCGAGACCGCCGAAGATCGCCTCGCCGACCAGGAAATGGCCGATATTGAGCTCGACGATCTCGCCGATTTCCGAAACCGGCCCCACGGTCTCGAAGCTGAGGCCATGGCCGGCGTGGACCTCGAGACCGAGATCGCCGGCCATCGCCGCGCCCTGGCGGATGCGCCCGAGCCGGATTGCGGCCGCGCCCTCATCGCGGACCTGAACCGCCTCGCACCACGCGCCGGTGTGCAGCTCGACCACCGCCGCACCAGATTCGTGCGCGGCCTCGATCTGGCGCGGTTCGGGATCGATGAACAGCGAGACCCGGATGCCGGCGTCGGCGAGCCGGGCCACGAACCCGGTCAGGCGATCGGCCGCGGCGACGGCGTCGAGGCCGCCCTCGGTCGTGAGCTCGGCCCGGCGTTCGGGAACGAGGCAGCAGGCATGCGGCGTGTGGCGCAGCGCGATCTCCAGCATCTCGCCGGTCATCGCCATTTCGAGATTGAGCGGCAGGTCGATCCGCTCCGACAGCCTGGTGATGTCGGCGTCGCTGATGTGGCGGCGATCCTCGCGCAGATGCGCGGTGATCCCGTCGGCGCCGGCCTCGGCCGCGAGCTGGGCCGCGCGCAGGGGATCTGGATGGCGCCCGCCGCGCGCATTCCTGATCGTCGCGACGTGGTCGATATTGACGCCGAGCCGCAGATAGGGCGGATAGGTACCGAAGCCCGGCGCGCTCATCGCGCCCGATCCCGGCCGCGCACCTGAGCCGCCGGCGCGAGCGTGGCCGCGCGCGCCGCTCCGGGCGTGACCAACCGCGCCCGGCGCCGGTCCTGATAGGCGCTGACGGTGGCACGGACGAGAAAATAACAGATCGCGCCGACGATGAGCCCGAGGATCGGCCCGCCCACCGCCATCGGCTTCCAGGTCGGCCAGATCGCGGCCAGCTCGCCATGGGTCACGCTGTGCCAGAAGTCGAAATCCTCGAGCGCGCCGCCATGGCCGACAATGGCGACACCGGTCTCGTAAATGGCCGGAATGATGAACGGAAACGTCACCGGGTTGCCGACCGCGGTGCCGAACGCCGAGGCCAGGATGTTGCCGCCGAGTGCCCAGGCGACGAGCGCGGCGACCACGAAATGCAGCGTCCACAGCGGTGTGAACGAGGCAAAGGCGCCGGCGGCGAAGCCGAGAGCGATTGCGTGCGGGGAGTCGGCGAGGCGCCACACCTTGCGCCAGAAATAGAGGAACGTGCGCCACCAGCCGCTTTCGGGCCAGATCCACTGGCGTACCTGCTGGGCGCGGGTCCGCTGCTTGCGCCGCCTGAACCGCATCTCAGGCCGTTCCCCGGCCGGGGCCGCGTTCGGCCGCCATGGCGGCGAGGCCGCGCGCAACCAAAGCCGTCCGGACGCGCCGCCGCTCGCGCCGGCCGTGCCCGGCCGATGCCAGGTCGAGATGTCGCCCGGGCAGGATTCCAGCCCGCCCCGGCTCCCTGATCAGCCGATCATCACTCAACGCCGGGCCTCTTTACCAAACTGACTCGCGATTCAGGCGGCGGAGCGGGTCACGTCGTGCACCACCACGAGACGCTTGACAGTTGAGATGATGCGACCGAGGTGGGTCAAGTCCCAGACGCCAAGATCGATGTCCATTTCGTAAAAATCCGACGACCTGCGCGCCATCACCAGGTTCTCGATATTGGCATCGTTGTCGCCGATCGCCCGGGCGATCCCGGCCAGCGCGCCGACCTCGTTGCGGCAGCTCACGCGGATGCGCGTGACGAAGCGCTCACCGCGCTCGGCATCGACATCCCACGCCACGTCGACCCAGCGTTCCGGCTCGTTGTCGAATTCCTGCAGGACCTCGGCATGGATCGGATAGATGGTGATGCCTTCACCCTTGGTCAGGATACCGACGATGCGGTCGCCCGGCACCGCGCCGCAGCCCTCTGCAAATCTGACCGGCAGCTCGGCGTTGATGCCCCGGATCGGAAGCGCCCTCGCCGCGCCGTTCGACCGCGCGGTCGATGTCGTCGCCGCATGGCCGGTCGCGGCCTTTCCTTTCGCCGCCTTGCCTTTGGCCGGCTTGCGCGACCGCGCGGGCCGGCCCCGAGCCGCCGGGGCCGCCTCGCGCAAGGCCTTGACGACGAGGTCGCTCGCAATCTCACCGCGGCCGACCCGGGCCAGCATGTCATCGACATCCGAAAGCGCGAGGCGCGGCAGCGCCGCCTGAAGCGCCGCGTCATCGGCGACCAGCGCTTCGCGATGGGCGGCGCGGCTGACGATCTCGCGGCCAAGGCTTGCGTATTGCCGGCGCACCGCCTCGCGGGTTGCCCGCCGGATGGCGCCACGGGCCTTGCCGGTCACGACGATGCGCTCCCAGGCCGCCGGCGGCGTCGCGGCGCCGGAGCGGGTGATCTCGACCTCGTCGCCGTTGCTGAGCTCGCTCATCAGCGGCGCCGGCCGACCGTTGATCTTGCAGCCGACGCAGCCATTGCCGACATCGGTGTGCACCGCATAGGCAAAGTCGATCGGCGTCGCGCCACGCGGAAGCGCGATCAGCCGGCCCGCCGGCGTGAAGCAGAACACCTGGTCCTGAAACATCTCGAGCCTTGTGTGCTCGAGGAACTCCTCGGGACTGTCGCCCTCCTCGAGCATGTCGATCAGGCGATGCAGCCACTTGTAGGCGTTGGAGTCCTCGGCGAGCCCGATCCCGCCATCGCCGTTCGCCGTTTCCTTGTAGAACGAATGGGCGGCAACGCCGCGTTCTGCCACCTCGTGCATCTCCCTGGTGCGGATCTGCAGCTCGACGCGCTGGTTGCCAGGGCCGATGACGGTGGTGTGAATCGATCGGTAGTCGTTCTGCTTGGGCGTCGAGATGTAGTCCTTGAACCGGCCCGGGACCACGGGCCAGGACTGGTGCACGACGCCGAGCGCGCGGTAGCACTCATCGACCGAGGCGGCGATGATGCGGAAGCCCAGAATGTCGGAAAGCTGCTCCAGAGAAATCGACTTGCGCTCCATCTTCTGCCAGATCGAATAGGGGCGCTTCTCGCGGCCGGCGACCGTGGCCTCGATCCCGTCCTCGACCAGCTTGTCGGAGAGGGCCGTGGTGATGGTCTCGATCGCGGGGCCGGATTCCCGGCGCAGGGTTTCCAGACGCTTCAGGATCATGTTGCGCGCTTCGGAATTGATCACCGCGAACGACAGATCCTCGAGCTCGTCGCGCATCTCCTGGATGCCCATGCGCCCGGCCAGGGGAGCATAGATGTCCATGGTTTCCTGGGCGATCCGCAGGCGCTTTTCCGGCCCCACATGCTCGATCGTGCGCATGTTGTGGAGCCGGTCGGCGAGCTTGACCAGAAGCACCCTGATGTCATCGGAGACGGCCAGCAGCAGCTTGCGGAAATTCTCAGCCTGCTCGGCCTGCTTGGAGACCAGATCGAGACGGCCGAGCTTGGTGAGACCCTCGACCAGACGTCCGATCTCGGAACCGAACATCTGGTCGATCTGTTCGCGCGTGGTCTCGGTATCCTCGATGGTGTCGTGCAGGAGCGCGGTCGCGATGGTGGCGTCGTCGAGCTTGAGATCGGTGAGGATCGCCGCGACTTCCAGCGGGTGGGAGAAATAGGGATCGCCCGATGCGCGCTGCTGGGCGCCGTGCGCCTTCATGGCATAGACATAGGCGCGGTTGAGCAGTGCCTCGTCGGCATTCGGGTCATAGGCGGTGACCCGCTCGACAAGCTCGTACTGGCGCATCATGACCCGGCGCCCAAAATCGCCGCCGGGCCGGCCGCCGGACCGCGGCCAGGCGTATCAGCCCGTCGTGCCCGCCGCGGCGCGCACGGAGAGCCTAAATTCCGCCGTGCCTGCCGGTCATCAGCGGCCCGATCGCGCATTCCCCGACTCAGAAGCAGCCAGGCCTTCCAGGCCACGCAGCAGATCTTCCTCGGTCATGCGGTCGACCGCGTCGCTGTCATCGTCGGCAGCGCCGGCCAGGATCGCCTCCGAACCGGCCGTGACCGGAACGGCATCGGATTCCGGCTCGTCGATCTCGACAAATCGCTGCATCGAATGAATGAGTTCCTCGCGCAAATCGTCCGCCGACACGACATCCTCGGCCACTTCGCGCAGCGCCACCACCGGGTTCTTGTCGCGGTCGCGGTCGACCGCGATCGGCGCTCCGGCGGAGATCATCCGCGAGCGATGCCCGGCCAGCAGCACCAGTTCAAATCGGTTTGGAACCTTGTCGACGCAATCTTCGACGGTCACGCGCGCCATGACTTCCCTCGAGTGCGGGTTGATCTGCGGAGTGCAACTGAGATAGGAGTTTTTGCCGTCCAGTGCAAGCTCGGCGCGGGATTGCCCGCGCCCCGTCCGCTGTCCGGCGCGGGGTTCGCAATTGCGCGAATCTGCGCAAAGTCATAAAAGCACACGGAAATCTCCGTTGACTGGCGCATCTGGCGCCGGTTTCTCGCCGGTCGTTCCGGCATTGAAATGACCAATGGGTTTCAAACATGGATTTTCGTCCCGACGAACGCGTCGTCGTCCTGATCGACGGCGCAAACCTTTATGCCGCGACCAAGGGGCTCGGTTTCGACATCGACTATCGGCGGCTGCTCGCGGTGCTCGGCGCCAGGGCCCGGCTCATTCGCGCCATCTATTACACCGCGCTGATCGAGGATCAGGAATACTCGCCGATCAGGCCGCTGATCGACTGGCTCGACTACAACGGCTACACGGTCAAGACCAAGCCGACCAAGGAATTCACCGATGCGGCCGGCCGGCGCAAGATCAAGGGAAACATGGACATCGATATCGCCGTCGATGCGCTCGAACTCGCCGACGCGGTCGATCACTTCGTCCTGTTTTCGGGCGACGGCGACTTCAGGCCGCTGGTCGAGGCCCTGCAGCGGCGCGGCAAGCGGGTCACGGTGATCTCGACCATCGTGACCCAGCCGTCGATGGCGGCCGACGAGCTCAGGCGCCAGGCCGACCAGTTCATCGAACTGGACTCCCTCAAGGACGAGATCGGCCGGGCGCGCGACGGGCGCGGGCCGCAGAGCGCCGGTGACGACGAAGACGAGGATGCGCTCGACGGGGAGTATGAGGATATCTGAGCCGGCGGGCGCGCCGGCCCCCGAGCCCGCGCCCGATTGCGGCCGGTGCCGGCGCCTGGTCGAATTTCGCTCCGCCAACCGAAACGCCCACCCCGACTGGTTCAACGGCGCGGTTCGTTCATTCGGACCGGAGGACGCGCGCCTCCTCGTCGTCGGTCTCGCCCCCGGTCTCAGGGGCGCCAACCGCACCGGCCGTCCGTTCACCGGCGATCATGCGGGCGAGCTGCTCTATTCGACGCTCGCCGGCCTCGGCTTCGCCACGGGACACTACGGCGCCGACCCGGCCGACGGCCTCTCGCTGCGCGGCTGCATGATCACCAATGCGGTGCGCTGCGTTCCGCCCGGGAACAAGCCGACCGGCGCCGAGATCGCCGCCTGCCGCGCGTTCCTCGCCGCCCGGATCGCGGCCCTCCCCCGGCTCCAGGCGATCCTCGCGCTCGGCCGGATCGCTCACGACAGCGTCGTGCGCGCAATGGGACTGAGGCTGGCCGCCCATCCGTTCGCCCACGGCGCGGTGCACATTCTCGGCGCGCTCACGCTCCACGACAGCTACCACTGCTCGCGCTACAACACCAACACCGGCCGGCTGAGCGAGGAGATGTTGCGGGCGGTGTTCGAGGGCGTTCGCGCGCGGCTCGGGTGACCGGCCCGGGTGCGCTTCGGCCAGCTCAGAGCGTGTGGCCCCTGGGTCCTGGATAGCCTCGCTTCGCTCGGCTTCCGGGACGACAGTGATGGGCGCGATTGAGACGACAGCGATGTGTGCAATTGAATTGTCGTCCCGGACGTTAGGCGAGCCCGGAAATGCGCGCATTTCCGGCGTGCGAGCCTTGCGATCCGGGACCCGGGGCGGCCTGCTCCGGGCATCTTGGCCCTGGGTCCCGGATAGCCTCGCTTCGCTCGGCTTCCGGGACGACAGTGATGGGCGCGATTGAGACGACAGCGATGTGTGCAATTGAATTGTCATCCCGGACGTTAGGCGAGCCCGGAAATGCGCGCATTTCCGGCATGCGAGCCTTGCGATCCGGGACCCGGGGCGGCCTGCTCCGGGCATCTTGGCCCTGGGTCCCGGATAGCCTCGCTTCGCTCGGCTTCCGGGACGACAGCGATGTGCGCGATTGAGACGACAGCGATGTGTGCAATTGAATTGTCGTCCCGGACGTTAGGCGAGCCCGGAAATGCGCGCATTTCCGGCATGCGAGCCTTGCGATCCGGGACCCAGGGCGGCCTGCACGGCACCTGCTCGATCACGACGATATTTCGTCCCACAAGTCGCGCCATTGCGGGTTGGACCGTTCGATCAGCTCGATCTTCCATGTTCGGCGCCACCGCTTGATCTGCTTTTCGCGCTTGATCGCCTCTTCGATCTGGCCGTGGGCTTCGTAGTACACGAGAAGGTTGACGCGGTAGGTCCGGGTGAAACCGGGAACCAGGTCCTGGCGGTGCTCCCAGACCCGCCTGATCAAGTCATTCGTGACGCCGACATAGAGTGTTCCATTGCGGCGGCTCGCGAGGATGTAGACCCAGTACATTCCGGAGCGTGTTCGAGGGGGTGAAGGCCCGGACCCGCTAGATCGTCGCTCGATCGTCGACGTCGCGTCGCGCTCGAAACCTCTCGATGAACGCACCCGCAATGATGCCGCTCGGAAGGGCGACCGTGCCTACTCCCACGACCGCTATGACGCCGGCAGCCACTTTCCCGGCGATGGTAACCGGATAAACGTCACCATATCCGACGGTTGTCAGCGTGATGACACTCCACCACATGGATCGCGTGATACTGCCGAACACTTCGGGCTGGGCGGCATTCTCCGCAAGATAGAGAATGACGGACGCGAGGTACCACGTCAGGGCCGACAGCGACAACGCGACGAGCAACTCCTGGATGCACGAGCGCAACGCGTCGACCACAAGCTTGAAAGCCGGAAAGTAGCGCGCAATCTTGAACAGACGGAAAATGCGGAGCGAGCGCAACAGCGCCGGTGGACTCGCACCAAGCGCGATCAGGATCAGTTCCGGCGCAAAGGCAACGAAATCCACCACGGTCATGAACGGGTTGGCGGCGAAATAGGACCAAAGTCCGCGCCACCCCCGGAACCGCTCGTCGACCCCCGCAATCCATAGGCGCAATACGAACTCGATCGCAAACACGCACAAAATTGCGACATTCAACAGCCAAAATTCGTAAGTCCGGGCGATGGGTATTTCTTCTTCGGTTTCAATCGTATAAATAAGGAGGCTGAGAAAGATCAGGAAGACGAGTGGCCAGTTGGTGAACGACAGGCCCCTCCTGTCCGCCCGTTCGGTGTCGAGCTGATCGTGAATCACTCGCCTCAACGACGTTTTCGCCATCGACGCCCCCATCTCCGGTCAATCCGCCCACCACGGCATTGTGATGGGTCCCGCGGCCGCGAGAAGCCCCCCTACCCCTTCTCCCGCAACAGCCGCGCCTTGTCGCGCTGCCAGTCGCGGTGCTTCTCGGCCTCGCGCTTGTCGTGCAGCTTCTTGCCGCGGGCAAGCGCGAGCTCGAGCTTGGCCATGCCGCGGTCGTTGAAATAAAGCCTCAGCGGCACCAGCGTCATGCCTTCGGCCTGGACCGCGCGGGCGAGGCGCTCGATCTCGCGCTTGTGGACCAGGAGCTTGCGCTGGCGCCGCGGGTGGTGGTTGAGGCGGTTGGCGGCGTCGTATTCGGGGATATGGGCGTTGATCAGGTAGAGCTCGCCGCGCTGTTCGGTGGCGTAGGCCTCGCCGAGGCTCGCCTTGCCGGTCCTCAGCGACTTGACCTCCGAGCCGGTGAGCTGGATGCCGGCCTCGATGGTCGAGACGATCTCGTAGTTGAACCGCGCCTTGCGGTTGTCGGCGATGACGCGGCGCGCGCCGGCTTCGCGCCGCTGCGGCGAAGCCATGGCCTTACCCGTTGATGAGGCCCGCGCTCACCATCGCCGAGCGAACGAGCTCACGGGTCTTGTCGGTGACCCTGACCAGCGGCAGGCGCACGTCCTCGGCTATCCGGCCGAGCACGCTCGCCGCGTATTTGACCGGCGCCGGGCTCGTTTCGACGAACAGCGCGTCGTGGAGCGGCATCAGCCGGTCCTGGATTGTCAGCGCCTTCTTGTAGTCGCCGGCAAGGCACGCGCCCTGGAACTCGGCGCACAGCGCCGGCGCGATGTTGGACGTGACCGAGATGCAGCCGTGCCCGCCATGGGCCATCAGGCCGAGCGCGGTCGCGTCCTCGCCCGAGAGCTGGATGAAATCCTCGCCCATCGCCTGGCGCTGGCGGCTGGTGCGGGCGATGTTGGCGGTCGCATCCTTGACGCCGACGATGTTCTCGAGCTCGGCGAGCCGGGCCATGGTCTCGACCGACATGTCGACGACGCTGCGGCCGGGAATGTTGTAGATCAGGATCGGCAGGTCGGTGCAGTCGTTGAGGGCCTTGTAGTGCTGGTAAAGGCCTTCCTGGGTCGGCTTGTTGTAATAGGGCGTCACCACCAGCGCGCCGTCGGCGCCCACCTTCCTCGCGAACCGCATGAGCTCGATCGCCTCTTCGGTGTTGTTCGAGCCGGCGCCCGCGATCACCGGCACCCGGCCGGCGGCGACCTCGACGCACAGCTCGACGACCCGCCTGTGCTCGGCATGGCTGAGTGTCGGCGACTCGCCCGTGGTGCCGACCGGGACAAGACCGTTGGTGCCCTCCTCGATCTGCCACTCGACGAAGTCCTGGAAGGCCTTTTCATCGATCCCGCCATTGGCGAATGGCGTGACCAGTGCTGTGATCGAGCCCTGAAACATGGCGAAGCCTCATTTACGGCACCTTTACCGTCATCGGGCGGACACTATGCCGATGACGACTCAACAGCAAGAAATGCGGTCGCGGGGGCGCCTCAATTGCTCCAACATGGTATGCAAGAGCGACCTGACCGGTTCGAGGGCTCGAAGGGCAGTGATGGTTGAACGGCTGGCAGAAGGGCGCGGTCGGGGGCTCGCCGCCGCCGCGATCGCGTCGGGCGTGGCCGCCCTTTTCATCATCCACGGTGCCGCGGCGGAAAATCCGCCGCCGCCGCGGGCCAAGCCGGTGCCGGCCGCGGCGGCGGGCGCCCCCGGCGGCAGGGATGAGATCGCGGAGATTCTGGAGCAGCTCGAAGAGGCTCCGGCCGCCGCGGAGACAGCCGCCGTCGAGCCGGCACCGGTCGAGCCGGCATCGGTCGAGCCGGGATCGGTCGAGCCGGAAACCTCCCGGCCCGGCGCCGGGGCGAGACGCGGCTCGGGCCCGGTGCCGAAGCCCGCGAACCTCGCGGCGGTGCCATTCCTCACGGCCGCGCAGTTCGCGGACTTCAGGGCCGCCCTCGATGCGGCGCTCGACGACAACTTCACGGCGGCGCGCAAACGCCTCGGCTCGCTCTCCGAGCCCGCCGCGTCGTCCCTGATCGAGTGGCTCTATGTGCGCTCGCCCAAAGGGTCCGGGGATGTTGACGAAATCGTCGCCTTCATGCGCCGCCGTCCGGACTGGCCCGATCCCGAGGTCCTGCGCGCGCGGGCCGAAACCCTGCTGTTCGCCCGCCCCGCGAGCCCCGGCGCCACCCTTGCCTATTTCGCGTCGTACCCGGCGATCACCGGCAGTGGAATCATCGCCGCCGCCGAGGCCCATATCAGGAATGGCGACGCCGACAAGGCGAAGGCGTTGATCGTGAACGCCTGGACGGACAAGGAACTGAGCGCTGAAGTCGAAACGGCGCTGCTCGATCGCTGCGGTTGCATTACCAGGGAGCTCGAAAAGGAGCGGCTCGACCGCATGGCCTATCGCCGCGCGTCCGCGCCGATGCTGAGGGCGGCCAAACGGCTTGGCGCCGGCCATGTCGAGCTTGCCGAGGCCCATCTCGCGGTGGACAAGCGCTCGCGCGCGGCGACGAAGCAGTACCAGCAGGTTCCCGAGAGCCTCAGAAGCGACATCGCGCTCCGGCTCAGCCGGGCAACCTGGCTGAGGCGCGCCGAAAAGGACGCCGATGCGCGCAAGCTGGTTCTCGGCGCGCCGCGCGACCGGGACATCATTCTCGATCCCCAGGCCTGGTGGACCGAGCGCCGGCTGCTCGCCCGGCGTGCGCTCGGCGAGAAGGAGTTGGTCCGCGAGGCTTACGATCTCGCAGCCGGGCATGCCCTCGAAGGCGGCACTTCATACGCCGATGCGGAGTTCCTTTCCGGCTGGATCGCGCTGCGCCGCCTCGACCAGCCGAAGCTGGCGCTCGAGCATTTCCAGAGACTGAGCAAGGCCGTCGACCAGCCGATCAGCGTCGCCAGGGCCGAATACTGGCTCGCCCGCACCCATGATGTGCTCGGCCAGCCCACCCGGGCCGAGGAGCACCGCCTCGCCGCCTCCCGCCACGGGGTCACATTCTATGGCCAGCTCGCGCGCAACGAGCTGCACGGCGCGCGCTCGACGCTCGATCTGCCCGGGGTCGGCGCCGGCGCGCACGAGACGTCGGCGGCGATCGAAGACGAGCCGCTGATGCGCGCGGCCCGGCTCCTCGGGGCGGCCGGCCAGCGCTCGCTCGCGGCGAAGTTTCTGATGCGCCTCGCCAATCAGACCGACGGTGCCGGCGCGCTCGACCGGATCGGCAACTTCGCCAATCTCATGGCCCTGCCGCAGGTCGGGGTGCGGATCGGCAAGATCGGAATCGCGCGCGGCGTCGCGGTCCACGACGTTGCGTATCCGGTGTCGGATTTTCCCGATCTCAACCCCAAGCCCGACGTCGAGCCGGCGCTGCTTCTTGCGCTGACCCGCCAGGAGAGCGAGTTCGCCTGGCAGGCGTCGAGCCGGGTCGGCGCGCGCGGGCTGATGCAGATCATGCCGGCGACCGGAAAGATGCTGGCGCGTCAGGCCGGCGTCGGCTTCTCGCTGGAGAAGCTCGGCGAGGACCCGGGCTACAACGCCCGGCTCGGCTCGGCGTTCCTCGCCGATCTGATCGGCCGGTTCGGCGGCTCCTATGTGCTGGCGGTCGCGTCCTACAACGCCGGTCCCGGCCGGGTCGGCGAATGGATCGAGCGCTTCGGCGATCCGCGCTCGGCCGAGATCGACGTCGTCGACTGGATCGAGTCGATCCCGTTCGACGAGACCCGCAACTACGTGCAGCGGGTGCTCGAGAACCTGCAGGTCTATCGCGCCCGCCTCGCCGGCGCGGCGGTGCCGCTGAGGCTCGCCGAGGATCTGGCGCGCGGGCGTGCCGGCGGCCGGCGTGCCTATGCGCTCGATTGACCGGTCTGGGCGTCACGCATGGCCGATGACCGGCGCGCTCGCAGGCTCCGGGGCGCTGCCCGCCGGTCCGGAACCGGCCCGGGCACCGGCCGGTGGCGGCGAGCGCAATCGGTGGGACGCAATGAATGGCTGACACCACGACCGCGACCGCGCGCGAGGATGCCCGGAACTTCGACGATTTCTGGTGTCCGTCCGAGGACGGGCTCGAACTCTACGCCCGCGACTACGGCCCGCGCGCAAGCCGGCTGGCGCCGGTAGTCTGCATTCCGGGCCTCACCCGGACGACGCGCGATTTCCACGCGCTGGCGACGCATCTTGCCAGCCGTCCGCGCAAGCGGCGCCGTGTCCTCGCCCTCGATCTGCGCGGCCGGGGGCGGTCGGACCGTGACCGTCGCGCGGCCAACTATTCGCCCAAACGCGAAATGCTCGATGTTCTCGACGTGATGACGGCGGCGGGAATCGAGCGCGCGGTTGTGATCGGCACCTCGCGCGGCGGGCTGGTCGCGATGGCGATCGGCGCGGCCCGGCCCGCCGCCCTCGCCGGCGTCGTTCTGAATGACATCGGCCCCCGGATCGAGGCCCAGGGAATCCTGCGCATCATCGGCCAGCTCTCGCGCATGCCGCGCCCGCGCAGCTGGGAGGAAGCGACCGCGTTGATGAAACGGTTGTTCGCGGAGAACTTCACCGATCTCGCGGACGAAGACTGGGAGACGTTCGCGCGCCAGGTGTTCCGCGATGACAATGGCCGCCCGCGCCCGGATTTCGATCCCCGGATCGTCCGCTCGCTCGATCGCAACGCGGTCACCACCGAAGGGCTGCCGGAGCTGTGGCCGCTGTTCGGGGCGCTGTCACATGTGCCGGTGCTGGCGATCCGCGGCGCCAATTCCGACATCCTGTCGCCGGCGACGCTCGAAGAGATGGCCCGCCGCCATCCGGACCTCATGGCCCTCACCGTCGCCCATCGCGGCCATGCGCCATTCCTCACCGAGGAGCCGGCCATTGCCGCGATCGACGAGTTGATGAACCGGGTCGATCACCGGGCGGCGACCGGCTGACGCCCGCCGCCGCTCGCGCGGCTACCCGCCGGCCAGCTTTTCTGCCTGGGCGACCCACTTCTCGCGGTCGATGCGGCCGCGGAAGTTCAGTTGCTCGTCGACCCAGGCGACATTGTCCGCGGACCACTTCGCGATCTGATCGAAGTGGAAGATGCCGAGCCCGTTGAGCGTCGTCTCGAGCTTGGGGCCGATGCCCTTGATCTGCTTGAGATCATCGGCGCCCGCCTTGCGCGCGGCCTTGAGCGCGCGCGGCTTGCGCGGTCCGGTGGCGGCCGGTTTGGCCGACTTGGCCGATTGGGCCGACTGGGCGCCGCGCGCGCGGGCGCCGGCCGGCCGGGCCGGACGCGACGCCGGACCCGACAGCGGCCGGGCGGGCCGGCCGGTGCCGGCGGGCGTCGCGGCGGACGGCGTCGCGGCGGGCGTGCTCCGCTGCGCCGGTGCCGGCGCGCCGGCGGCGGCCGGGCGCATCGTGGTCGGCGAAGCCTCGGCCGCTGGCGATGCCGGCGCCGAAGGCCGCGTTCCGGCGGGCGCGGCGGGCCGGGAAGGCACCGAGGCCGCCGGGGCGGCGGCGGGCGCCGGGCTCGACGCCGGGCTTGCCGGAGCCGGAGCCGGACGCGCGGCCGGGGCGGCGCTCGCCGCCGGTGGCGCGGCCGCCGGAGCCGGACGCGCGGCCGGGGCGGGCTTCGGCGAAGCCGACACGTCGGCGCGGACGGCGGCGGCTTCGCGCGGCGACGCGCCCGCGCCGGCGCCGGCCGGAGCCATCAGCCGGGCCACGAGGCAGCCGAACGCGAAACCGACAAATCCCGCGGCGAACACGAGAATGGCCGTCTGAATGATGGTCTCGGACATCAGTTTCCCCCTATCGTTCCGTCGGCACCGGGCGATGAGCGCCGGCGCGCGGTCTCGCGTCCGGCTGCTCTGGCTGGTGCGACGCCGTCATCGCTCAGGCGCGACAGAACAAATAGCCAAACACGAAGCCGACCGCGAGCGCGGCCGCGAGATAGGGCCATAGAATCTCAACCAGTTCGACCATGGGTCACCTCCGCGCCTCCTTATGGCGCGGGTCGTGGGGCGGCATCAACACCAATCTCGGTTACGCACAGGCCAGGGCACGGCATTTGCGGGCGCGATTCGCCGGCTGCCGGACGGTCTTCATGCCCGATATGCCGCGGGCCGGGGACGCCGTCCGCGCCGGCCGCAGCCGCCGCGCCCGCCGGCCGTCCGCCGCACATGGCTTGATGAGCGCCGGGCTTATGCGCTACCTGTGGCCGCGGAGAGGTGGCCGAGCGGTCGAAGGCGCTCCCCTGCTAAGGGAGTAAGGGCTAATCACCCTTCGTGGGTTCGAATCCCATCCTCTCCGCCATTGACGCCGACGAGCGGGATGGTGTGCGGCCCGGCCACGGCGATCCCGATCCCCCCCCCCCCGATCAGCGCACTTGATCATGCGCCGCCGAATCCGCCAAGCTCGGCCGGGCAGATCATTGGGAGCGTGTCGTGAGACATCCGGTCGCGACGCTGATCGCGGTTCTGTCGCTGGTCGTCGGTTTGGTGGGGCTCGCCCGGGCGGGCCAGACCTGCGTCCACCCCTGGGCCGAGGTCGGCGAATACATCATCGAAGGCGACTTCAGGGGCCGCCCGGAGCGGGCATCCGCCCATCTGACCAATAGCTGCCGTGTCACCATCGACCTGCCGGGGGTGTTCACCGGCGGGCCGGTGACGGCGAGCGGCGGTTGCCTCCAGTTCTCGTTCAAGGTGCGCAACGTGACCGAGACCTTCCTCGCCAGGTGGTGCGGCGCCTACGCGATCGTTCCCTGGCAGGGGCGCGACATGAGGGCGACGGTCTACCGGGTTCGCCGCCCGGAGAAGCAGACCTGGTGAGGGAGAGCGCGGCCCGGCTCTGCCGCCGGTGGACGTGCCGAGGGTCGACGGCATCTGGGACCAACCCCGCGCGAGCCACCCGGCCGTCGTTCCGGCGCAAGCCGGAATGACCACTGAAGCAGACGCATCGGTCAGTCCCAGGTGCCGCTGGTATCACCCGTGCCCCGAGGACCGAGACACCAGCGCGCGGGCGCTGCTAGTCTGGATTCACCCCGGCGTCCGGCCGCGCAGCGATGACCATGGCCCCGAACGATCCCGCCTCGCAGCTCTTCGACCTCCTCGCCGGCGAGGCCGAGGAGCGCGCGCTGAGGCGCGGCGAGGTTCTGATACGCGCCGGCGAGCCGGCCGACGAGCTCCACTTCGTCCTGTCCGGGCGGTTGTCGGTCCATGTCGCCGGGTCGGCGAGGCCGGTCGCCGAGGTGGCGCAGGGCGAGCCCGTCGGCGAGATCGGATTTTTCGCCGGGTTGGCGCGGACCGCCACCGTTGTCGCGCTGCGCGACACGACGGTGCTCACCATCCGGCGCGTGCAGTTTCAGACCCTCAGCCGGTCCTCGCCCGGCCTTCTCGAGGCGATCGTCGCCTCGCTGGCGCGCCGGCTCGCCGGCGGCGTGCGGCGCGAGCCCGTGGACCAGGTCGCCGCAATCCGCACGCTCGCCATCGTCCCCGCCGGCGCCAGCCCGCCGAGCGCCAGGTTCGTGGACCGGCTGCGCGGTGTGTTCGCCGCGTCGGGCCCCACGCGTTTCCTGACCGAGGACGATCTGAAGCGCGAGGTCCCCGGCGCCTGCGTTGATGATGCGCGCGCCTCGCACTGGCTGAATTCGCTCGAAACCGAACTCGCGAGCGTGGTCTATGTGGCCGATCCCACGCTGACCGGCTGGACCGAGAAGTGCATTCGCCAGGCCGACGCCGTTCTGCTGGTCGCCGCCGCCGGCGCCCCGGCCGTCATCAACCCGTCCGAGGCCCTGGCGCTTTCCCTGCTCGCGCCGCCCGCGCGCCGGCTGGTGATCGTCCATGAGACCCGCAGCGACGTGGTCCGGGGCACGGACGCGTGGCTCGGGGGGCGCGAGGCGCACATGCACCATCATGTCGCGCTCGGTGACGACGAGGACGTCCGCCGCCTGCATCGCTTCATCACCGGCTCGGCGACCGGATTTGTCGCCGGCGCCGGCGGCGCGCTCGGCAGCGCCCATGTCGGCGCCTACAAGGCGTTCGCCGAAGCGGGAGCCCGGTTCGACATTCTCGGCGGAACCAGCGTCGGCGCGGCGATGATGGCGGCGTTCGCCTGCGGCGCCGAACCCGGGCGGGTCGATGAGGGAACCGACAACATCTTCGTCAGGAGCCGGTCGTTCCGGCGGCCGACGCTGCCGCGTTACGGCCTGATCGACCACAAGAATTTCGATCGCGCGCTGAGAGCCGAGTACAGGGACCGGGCGATCGAGGACCTGTGGATCCCCTTTTTTGCCGTGTCGACCAATCTCAGCACCGGCGAGCCCATGGTGCACCGCCGCGGACCGGTGTGGCAGGCGGTGCGGGCATCGGGGTCGATTCCGGGCCTGCTGCCGCCGTTTTTCACCAGCGAGGGCGAGATGCTGGTCGATGGCGCGGTGATGGACGCGATCCCGCTCGGGGTCATGAAGCGGCTGAAATCAGGGCCGAATGTGGTCTCCTCGCTCGCGGTTGACCGGCGACGGACCTATGCGGTCGACTACGACGCCATCCCCGGCCCGCGCGAGCTTGCCGCCGCCCTCATCAATCCGTTCGCGCGCGCGCGCCTGCCCCAGGTGCCGGGCATGCTCCAGGTCCTGCTCCTCAGCATGCTGGCAAACCGCCGCTCGGGCGAGCCGGCCGCGGCTACCGACATCGTCTTCCGGCCCGAGCTCGCCGCCGACATCGGCATGACGAGCTGGGAGCGGCACACGGAAATCTTCACCGAGGTTCATCGCCAGGCCGCCCGCTGGATTCGCGACCGGCTGGCCGCGGGCGATCAGGCGCTGGCGGCGCTGGTGCGATGATCAGCGCGGCCGCCAACCGAACACCGCGAAGGCCGCCGCGCCGCGCCGAAATCCGCCGCCGGGCCGCGCCGAATTCCGGCGCCGCGGGCCGCGCGGCGAAGTCGGTGGTTGACGCAACCGTCGGAACGTGGATGGTCGAGTGGCGATGATCTCACACGCGCCCTCGCCGTCGCTCGCGAGCGAGCTTCAGCCGCATTGCGGCACGGAGCGGTTTGCGCCGGGCGAGGTGCTGCGCGCCGCGGGCCATCATTACCATCAGATGTACTGGCTGACGGACGGCGCGGTCGATGTCGCGGTCGATGGGACCGGCGAGCGCCATTCTCTGGGGCCCGGCGCGCCGGTCGGCGAGATCTCCTTCCTGCGCGGTTACCCGGCAACGGCCACGGTCACGGCGAGCGCCCCGGTGACGGCGCTCGTGATCGACGACCCGACGCTCGCCCGTCTCGGCCGCGAACTGCCGGCGCTGGTCGCCAAGCTGATGCAGACTCTCGCCGTCGTCGCCGAGGACCGGATGAGCGCCAACCTCGTGTTCAGCCCGGCGCCTCCTCCGGCCGGCACTGATGCCGCCGCGGACGAGCCGATCGTCGTTCATCTGTGCCGAAGCGAGGACATGATCCGCTCGGCCCAGGAACTGCGCTATCAGGTCTATTGCGGCGAGCTCGGCAGAAACTCCCCGAATGCCGACCATGAGCGCCATACCATCGCCGACGAGCTCGACCGCTTCGGCCACACCTTCATCGCCGTCCAGCGAGAGCGGACGATCGGCACCCTGCGCGGTAACCTGCCGTCCGAGGGCTCCGTCGGCGCGGTCGAGGAAATCTACGGCATGACCGCGTCGCCGAAACACCCGGCCCGGACCTCGGTCTGCACCAAGTTCGTCATCAGGCGGGAACATCGCGGCGGCCCCGCGGCGATGCGGCTGATTTCGGCGATGGTGCGGTTCGGGCTCAGGCACAATGTGGAGGAATGTTACAGCGATTGTATCCCGGCCCTGCTTCATTACTATCGGGCGCTGGGATTCAGGGTCGCCGGTCCGACGTTCATGCATCGGGAAAACGGACCTTCGTTGCCGGTGAAGGTGGACGTTGCCCGCCACGGGCACGCGCTGAGCGAAGGCCTGAAACCGATGGGCCTGGCGCGCATCTACCTTCTGGCCCAGGCCATCAAATGGTGGGAGCGGGCACGCGGCGCCCGGCCGCACGGATGAGGCAGGGCCGCACGGGCGGGGGAACGCAATGACGGTCGCCGAAGCATGGACCCTGATCGCGGTGGCCACGCTTGGTCACGCCATGGCGCTGTTTTGGTATGCCGCGGTCGAGCGCCAATGGAAGGTCTCCCGGCGGGTGATCTATGACCTGCCGATCAGGCCGAAGCAGCTCAGGCGCGAGATCAGGAACTCGATCCACACCCCGATCCACGCCGTGTTCCTGGCCGGGTTCCTCTATCTGGGATTTTTCGAGGCCCGGTCGGTCCTCTCCTTCATCGGCTCGGCCGCGCTCACCGCCGTCTGGGCCGAGATCTGGCACTATTCCTCGCACCGCGCGTTTCACCTCGGCGCGCTCCACTGGATTCACGCCGAGCATCACAAGAGCCGGCTCAACACCCCGTTCACCGCGATCTCGTTTTCGTTCAGCGAGAAGTTCTTTTTCGATCTCGGCCTGCTCGGGATGCTGGCGCTGATCGACTTCATCGTCAGCCTCAACTTCTTCGGGATCGCCGCCTGGTATGTCGGCTATCTGGCGATCAACTCGTTCAGTCACGCCAATTTCGAGATCAAGTCCGGCGGCTACAACCGGATTTTGGGCAAGTTCCTGACGACAACGACGTATCACTCCCTGCACCACTCCAGATACACCGGCAATTACGGCCTCGGAACCCGCTTTCTCGACCGGATCTTCGGGACCGAGTGGGAAGACTACGAGCCGCTCTACGAGCGCGTCACGACAGACAGGCCGCTCACCAGCATTCGCGAGCGGGTCGGCGAAAGCGATGCGGCGTGATGGGCCCGCGGGCACCATCGCCGCGCGATGCCCTGCTCCATTCGGCAGCGAGGTGACGTGGCCCAGCCGTTCTATCCGCCGCGGGTCGAACCCGCCCCGAGGCCGCCGAGATTTCCGTTCTATCTGCCACGCCTTCTCGGCAACAATCTCGCCCTGATCCCCGAGGCGGCCTACCGCGAGCCGGTCGTCGTCGCGCCGGGGCCGCCGCGGATGGCGTTCATCACCGGCGAGGAGGCGGTGAAGGAGATGCTGCAAAGCCGGGTCGCGGAGTTTCCCAAGGGCCGGCTGCAGAATGACGTCCTCGGCTCCCTGTTCGGCTCCGCGATGGTGCTGGCCGAGGGCCGGGAGTGGCGATGGCAGCGGGCCGCGGCGGCGCCGCTGTTCCGGCACGAGGAGCTTCTGGGCTACGGGCCGATCATGGTCGAGGCGGCCGAAGCAGTCGTCGAGCGCTGGCGGCGGAACCCGGCGGGAGCCGTCCAGCCGATCCACACGGACATGCTGCGCGCGACGTTCAACGTCATTTCGCGCACGATGCTGGCCGGCGGCGCGCCGGAGGTGATCGACAAGGTCGAGCGGACCCATTCGGACTATTTCCGCGCCATCAACTGGCGCATCACGTACCGCATGATCGGGCTTCCCGAGTGGCTGCCGCGGCCCGGCGCCGGGCTGATGCGCGCCCACGAGCGGTGCCTGCGCGACGAGACCATCCGGCACATCGTCGAAAGCCGGCGCGGCGAGGCGGCGGAACGGCACGATCTCCTCTCCCGCCTTCTGCGCTCCGAGGACCCGCAGACCGGGCGGTCGATGTCCGACGATCTCGTGGTCGGCAACATTGCTGCCTTTCTGGTCGGCGGCTACGACACGACGGCGCTGACGCTGGCGTGGACCCTCTATCTCGTGTCCCGCAGCCCGGAATGGGAACGAAGGATGGTCGAGGAGATCGTCGAGGTCGCCGGAACCGGCCCCGTGACCTGCGATCACGTGTCCCGGCTCAAGGTCGTCCAGCAGGTGCTGAACGAGTCGATGCGGCTTTACCCGACGGCCCCGATCGTGCTTCGCAACATCGACCAGGACACCGAGTTCGATGGCATCACGGTCCCCGCGGGCACGCTCGGCGTCATCCCGATCTATGCCATCCACCGCCACCGCGAGTACTGGGACGACCCCGACGCGTTCGATCCGGGCCGGTTCGATCCCGAAATCCCCAAGCCATCACGCTACCGGTTCATGCCGTTCGGGGCGGGACCGCGCATCTGCATCGGCGCGTCCTTCGCCACCATCGAGGCGACCATGATGCTGGCGACCTTCGTCCGCGCGGCACGGTTCGAGGCCGAGCCGGAGTTCGACCCGCGACCGACCGGCCGCATGTTCCTGGTGCCGCGGAGCGGCATGCCGCTGAGGGTGGTCCCGCGCGAGCTGATGTCGTGACCGGCCTCGGCGCCCCCGCCCGGCTTGATCCTTGTCAAGTCGCGTGGCCCGGCGGCATGGTGTTGTGGGCCGCAAAGCGGAGCTGGCGAGCGGACCGGCCGGGCTCGATCAGGGAGCACACACGGTGAGCAAGAGCACGAAATATCTCCTGCCCGAGAGCGAAATTCCGACCGTGTGGTACAACATCGCGGCCGATCTGCCGGCGCCGCTCGCTCCCGTTCTCCACCCCGGTACCGGGGCGCCGATCGGGCCGGGCGATCTGGCTCCCCTGTTTCCCATGGCGCTGATCGGCCAGGAGGTCAGCAGCGAACGGGAGATCGAGATTCCCGGCCCGGTACGCGAGATCTACCGCCTGTGGCGGCCGACGCCGCTCTATCGCGCGTGGCGGCTGGAGCGGGCGCTCGATACGCCCGCGCGCATCTACTACAAGTGGGAGGGTGTCAGCCCGGCCGGCAGCCACAAGCCGAATACCGCCGTCGCCCAGGCCTTTTACAACCGCGAGGAGGGCGTCAAGGCGCTTTGCACCGAAACCGGCGCCGGCCAGTGGGGCTCGTCGCTCGCCTTCGCCGGCGCCCTGTTTGGCCTCGAAGTCTCGGTTTACATGGTCAGGGTAAGCTTCGAGCAGAAACCCTATCGCCGGGCCATGATGGAGACCTACGGCGCACGCTGCGTCGCCTCGCCAAGCCAGGAGACCGCGGCCGGCCGCGCGATCCTCGCCAGGGACCCCGATACCACCGGCAGCCTCGGGATCGCGATCTCCGAAGCGGTCGAGGTCGCGGCCAAGAATGATGATACCAAATATGCCCTCGGCAGCGTGCTGAACCATGTTCTCCTGCACCAGACCGTCATCGGCCAGGAGGCGATGGCGCAGATGGAGATGGCGGACGACTATCCCGACATCGTCATCGGTTGCGCCGGCGGCGGCAGCAACTTCGCCGGCATCGCCTTTCCATTCCTCGGCGCCAGGCTGCGCGGCGGCCCGGCGCCGCGGATCATCGCGGTCGAGCCGGCGGCCTGCCCGACCATGACCCGCGGCAGGTTCGCCTACGATTTCGGCGACACCGGGCATCTGACGCCGCTGGTCAAGATGTACACCCTCGGCTCGGAGTTCGTTCCGCCGGGTTTTCACGCCGGGGGCCTTCGCTATCACGGCATGGCGCCGCTCGTCAGCCACCTGCTCGACCTCGGCGAGATCGAGGCCCGCGCGGTGCATCAGAATCCGAGCTTCGAGGCGGGGCTCACGTTCGCCAGGACGGAAGGCATTGTCCCGGCTCCGGAGGCCAACCACGCCGTGCGCGCGGTCGTCGACGAGGCGCTGCGGTGCAAGCGGGAGGGAATATCGCAGGCGATCCTGTTCAACCTGTGCGGTCACGGCCATTTCGACATGGCGGCTTATGACGCCTATCTCGCCGGCAAGCTGGAGGACCGGGACTTCGATGCAACCGAGCTCGAGGGCGCGCTTGCGTCGCTGCCGGCGGTGGCGGCCGAGTAGCGCCGACCGACCCGAGCGCCGCGCCCTCCGAGTGGGCCGGCGCGGTCGACACACGACATGCGCTAAGCAGAGATTCTCAGGCCATCCAACGGATGCTGGGCCCATAGTGTGTTGAATCCCGGCGTTCTCGTCTCCCATCTGTTGGCCAGCCTGCACAAACCTGCTTAGCGCGCGAGCGGAGCGACCGGCTCTCCGTCCTTGAAAATGCAGGTGACCCACTCGTCCCCGCCGGCGGCCCGGCAGCGTCCGGCGCCGTGCTTCCTGCCCTCGAAATACGGGCCCTCGTAGGTATCGCCGTTGGGCCAGGAGTAGACGGCGGTGCCGTGCTGGCGGCCGGCGCGCCATTCGCCATCGTAACGGTCGCCGCGCGCGCCGACGAACACGCCGCGGCCGTGCTGGCGGTCGCGCTCGTACTCGCCCTCGTAGCGCGCGCCGCTGGGCCAGGTCTGGACACCATGGCCGTGCTTCATGTCGTTGTGGAACTCGCCGTCATAACGCGCGCCGCTCGCCCAGGTATAGGTGCCCCTGCCCTCGAACACGCCATTGCGGTATCCGCCCTCGTAGCGGTCGCCGCGCACCCAGATGCGCACGCCCCGGCCGCTGAACTCGCCGTCGACGTAGTCGCCCTCGTAGCGGTCGCCATTGGTCCAGACATAGACGCCGCGGCCGTGCTGGCGTCCCGCGCGCATGCCGCCCCGGTAGCTTCCCGCGCGGGTCACGCCGTCCTCGACATGGCTGAATGTCAGCGTGCCGGTGCCGCTCGCCTTGCCGGCGACGCACGCCCCGTCCCAGGCATAGGTCTCGCCCTGCTTCGGGTTCTCGTTCCAGACCTCGCAGCCGCTCGCGGTCCTGGTCCATTCGGCGAGGGCGAACGCCGGCCCACCCTGGACCAGCACGGCAACGAGGCCGGCGCCAAAAGAGATCATGACTTCGGCGCGCGAAGCTGACGGGATCATGGGCAAATACTAACCACAGAACGCGCTCCCGCCACAGGACAGGATGGCCGATCGGGCGTCCGGAATCCGGTCCGGCGGAGTGCCCGCCGCGTTCAGACCGCCGGCTCGACCAGCCCGGGTTCATTGTTGCCGACATTGCCGACGGCGCGCGAGACCGGATAGGCGGCGTAGCCCTGGCTCACGCATCCCAGCACCATCCGGGTCGCGGCGTCCGGCCCGGCTTCGGCCGAGAGCCAGTCGCGAAGGCTCGCCCGGGGCAGGATCACCGGCATGCGCGGGTGAAGATGGGCAAGGGCCGGCGCCGCGTCCGTCGTCAGGATCGTGCAACTCGTGATGTCGAGATTGTCGTTTCGGGCCCACAGACCGGCAAAACAGAACACCGGCTGGTCCGGCAGGTGAATGCGGTAGGGTTGCTTGGCACCGCTCTCGGTGTGCCATTCATAGTAGCCGTCGGCGATCACGAGGCAGCGCCGGCCCTCTTTCCAGCCGGCGCGGAAAGACGGCTTTTCGGCCACCGTTTCCGCCCGGGCGTTGAACATCGAGCCCCTGGGAATTTCCCTCGCCCAGAACGGCACCAGCCCCCAGCGCATCATCGCCGCGCGATGGCGGGCGCCGTCTCGGATCATCGCGAGCACATCCTGGGTCGGCGCGACATTGTAGCTCGCCGCGTAGTCATTGGGCGCGTCGAGTTCGTCCAGGAACGCCTTCAGTGCGTCATGGATTTCCTGCCAGCTGCGAAACCTGGTGAAACGGCCGCACACGGGAGCCTGCTACTTCTCGACCGTCGCGCTCTCGATCGCATACTTCTCCTCGAGCCCGATCAGGTCCTCGACCTCCTTGCGCTGGGCGATCATCTCCTCGGGATCGTTGCCGGAGACGCCGGTCTCCATCAGGCACTTCATCACCTTCTTGATCGTCTGCGTCACCGGGCACAGGAGTGCCGTCGGGTAGGTCGCGGTCTTGTAGCCGAGCGCGCCGAATTCCTTGATCGAGAACAGCGGCCGGCGCAGCTTGTTGCCTTCCGAGTTGATGTAGGCGACCGGCCCGTTGATGTCCTTCGGCGCGCGCTCGGCCTCATCGTGCCGGTCGGGCGCGATCATCACCGCGTCGGCCCCGGCCGCGAGGCACAAATTGGCCCGCTCGACGCCTTCCTCGTAGCTCACCACATGCATCGCATCGGTGCGCGCCATGATCATGAAGTCCGGGTCGCGGCGCGCGTCGACCGCCGCCTTGATGCGGGCGAGGAACTCCTCGCGCGGCACCACGTGCTCGATCCCCATGTGGTAATGGACGCGCTTGGGGTAGATCTGGTCCTCGATATGCAGGCCGGCGGCACCTGCCTTCTCGACCTCGTGGACGGTGTGCATGCAGTGCAGCGGCTCGCCATAGCCGGCGCCCGCGTCGACATAGAGCGGGATGTCGATCGCGGAGGTGATGTAGCGCGTGGTGCTCGCGAGTTCGGTGAGCGAGATCAGGGGTTCGGAGATCACGAGCGCCGCGCCGAGCTGATAACCGCCGAGGTGGACGCAGGGCGCGCCCAGCGCCTCCGCCACCCGGGCCGAATACGGGTCCCAGATCCCGACCGAGGGAAAGAAGCCCGGTGCTCGAAGAAGGTCACGCAGTTTTCTCGAGGCGGTCTTGTCGGTCATCGGATGGTCGCTCCTGTTCGGGCCCGGCGCCGTGGACAGGCCGGCGGGCTCACAGCCCGGTCGTTCCGTCGTATTTGAGAAGGTCTTCGGCGGGAAGATAGTCCTCCTCCATCTTGCGGATTTTGCCGAACCCCGCAAGCTCGTGGAACGCGCCCATCGGGTGGGTCGCGAGATGCTTCTGAAACTCGATTTCGGCGGCCGAGCCCCGTTCCTTGAGCGCGACGGCATAGTCCCATGTGGCCACCATCGAGGCCCGCATGGCGGCGAGCGAGGTGTGCATCGCCCGGTAGCCGACGGCCGCGACATCGTCGAAGCTGACGGACGTCCCGGTCCAGTCGAGGTTGGACGAGAAGTTGAAATAGAGCGGCACGTCCGGGCATTCGGCGTGGACCGCCTCGGCGAAGCCGCGGGCAAGCTCCATGTCGGTGTTGGGGAATTCGCTCCAGACGAGATCGCACCCGGCCCTGGCGAAGGCGCGCCCGCGCCGGACCGCCTCGTCGAGCCCGCCGCCCCTGGCCGCGACCGCGTCGGTCCGGCCCATGATCAGAAAGTCCGGATCGCGGCGCGCATCCAGCGCGGCGCGCATCTTGCCGACCGCCTCGTCGAGCGAGACGATCTGCTTGCCGGCGACATGGCCGCAGCGCTTGGGCGAGACCTGGTCCTCGATATGAATCCCGGCGACGCCCGCGCGCTCGAAATTCTCGACTGCGCGCACGACATTGATCGCATTGCCGTAGCCGGTATCGGCGTCGACCATCACCGGGAGCGTCACCGCGCGGGCGACGTTCGCCGCATTGGCGACCATCTCCGGCTCGGTGATGAGCCCGACATCGGGAAGCCCGAGCAGCGTCAGCGAAACATCGTAGCCGCCGACATAGATGTAATCGAAACCGGCCTTCTCGACGATCATCGCATTGATCGGCGTCGCGATGCCGAGGGTGTAGACATACTGCCTCTCGTTCAGGAGCTGCTTCAGCTTGCGGCCCGGACTCATGATTGCCTCCCCAACCGGTCGGATGCGTCGTTGCCGGTCCCGACGGGACCGGCGCCCGGGATTAGGCGGCAGCGGGCGGGAGCCTGCAAGCCCTCCATGCCCGGGCGCCGCCCGCGCTTGCCGGGCGCGCCTGCGGCGTCGCCGATCGCGCCCGAACGAGACGACCCCCCGTTCCTGGGGGGGACAGGAAGCGGAGGGTCGCCGGGCATTCCGAGGATGGCCGTGGACGGGGGGAGGATCCCTGACCACCCTCGCGGGGTGTGGCACTTGCTTGGTGCGATCATGGATAGGACGGTACGGGCGCCGAGGTTGTGATCTGGATCACAAAATGCACGGTTTGGTGGCGGACCGGGCGGCGGTGACATGGCAGCCGACGAATCCGCTGGCGCCAGTCACGCAGATCGGCTCCGTGCCGAAAACGACCTCCTCGTCGCGGCGCCTCCGCCCCGGCCACGCGGCCGGCGCCGACCTCCGCGGTGCCGAATTGTTGATGCGCGCTGGCGCGGGCCGGCAATGCTCGCGGCTGGACCGCGCTCCATTTCAACGCCAAGATGGCGGTTTGCGTGCGGCGGGCCGGTCGCGCACCATCATCCTGGAAGTGATCCGGAGATGGAGAGCGAGCATATGATGGTGACGAACGGAGCCTCGATACCGCGACGGGCGGCAATGGCGCCACTGGCGTGCCCGGTGTTGGCGATGGTCGTCGCGGCGGTGCTCGCGTGCCTCACCTTGCGCCCCGCCCATGCACAGTTCGCGGTCGATCTCGAGCTCGTTCTCGCGGTCGACGCATCCGGCAGCGTCGATGACAGCGAGTTCCGGATGCAGCTCGCCGGCATCGCCGCGGCGTTTCGCGACCGCGAGGTGGTCGAGGCCATCGCAAGCGGATATCACGGCCACATCGCGGTCGCGCTTCTGGTCTGGTCGGATGCCCATGTGCCCAAGGACATGGGCCGGTGGTACGTGATCCGCACGGTCGAGGACGCGGAGGCGTTCGCGCTGCGGGCGCAGCACCATCCGCGCCAGGTCCGCAACGGCGCGACCGGCATCGGCGCCGGGATCGCCGCCGGGATCAACATGATGCAGGTCAATGGTCTCGACGGAATGCGCCGCGTGGTCGACGTATCGGGCGACGGTGTCGAGTCGCCGCTCGACACCAGCCTGCACCTCGGCGCCATGCTGCTTCACAACGCGCGCCCCATGGCCGCGAAATACGGCGTCATCGTCAATGGGCTGGCGATCACCACCGACGTGCCCAATCTCGATGTCTGGTATGAGAACAACGTCAAGATGGGGCCAGGCAGTTTCGTCATGCGCACCGATGGCTACCAGGATTTCGCCCGCGCCATGCGGGCCAAGCTGCTGCGCGAAATCGAGCAGTCCGCGCCGGTGACCCTGCTGCGCGAGGGCGAGGCGGCCGGACCGGCTGAACGGCCGCGCGGCTAGCTCGCCTCGACATCGACGACATCGCCGAGGGTCACGGTGAAGGCGTCACTGGCCTCGGGGCCGAGATGAAGCTCAAAGCCGGAAAAGCGCTCATTGATCTTCACCGCGTCCGCTTTCGCGGCCTTGCCGTCGCCGGACGCCGACACCCGGACCCATCGCCCGCCGTCATCGGCGCGCCGCAGCTCAAAATCGAGATCGAGCCCGTTCGCGCCTTCCAGCCGCATGCGCGCGGCCGGCTCGCTCCGGTCGCTCGCGGCGCGAACATCGTCGAAGGTGACGCGGGTGACCTTGCGGACCTCGTTCTGGAGCGCAAACTCGGACTTCGCCGTCATGCCCTCGGGCAGGGCCTTGAGCCGGAAGCCGCGATTCTCGCCCGGAACGCGGTTGAGCTCGAGCGGAAACGCAGGCTCGCGGGTGATGGTCAGGCGGTCGATTCCGCCCACCGTCAGGCTCATCATCCCGGTGTCGAGCCAGTCATCCAGACCCGCCGACAGGCTCAGATCCCCGGAGGCAAGCCAGGCCTGATCGCTGCCGTCCTCGCGCAGATAGACCCCGCCTTCCGATGTGCCGAGAACGCGCTTGCGCGCTTTGCCGACAATGAGCCTCGCCAGTGCCTCGCCGTTTTCCGCCAGCACCTCGACATGGCGTGACTTCGCGCCCTCGCGGTCCGGATCCTCGACTTCGATCGCCGGGTAGCGCTCGGGCCTTCGGGTCTTCGGCTCGATCCTTCTCAGCTCGCCGAGCCCGACCAGGTTTTGCCGCACTTTCGACGGATCGGCCGGAAATCCGGCATGGTGCTCGAGGATCCAGCGCTCGCCGTCGCGGATGATCGAGAGTTCGCGGCCGGACTGGCGGACCCTGAGCGCGGCAACCTCGCCCAGCCTGTCGGCAAGGCCGGGCAAGACCCTTGCGTTGGCGTTCAGGTCGGTTCGCCACGGCGACGATATGTTGTGCACCGCGCCGGCGGCGATCAGCGATACCAGCGCGGCCGCGCCCAGTGAGATGAATGTCTTCGGCGTCATCGGATGCTCATTCCCGGCCCGGTTTCCCGGCTCAGTCCCGGCCACGCCGGCGCCACACCGCCACGATGAGACCGGCGAGCGCGAACACGATCGGCGCGCCGCCGATATTGATCACCCTCAAGGTCTCGTCGAGCCGATCGATGTCGCGTCTGAGCGCGAGCTTGACCTCGCGCAGTTCGCCGCGCACCTCCGCCGTTCGCTGCCGGAAATTGTCGACAAGCTGGCGATCGTCCTCGCCAAGAACGACCGAGCCCCCCGCCGACTGCTCGATCTGCCTGATTCGGGCCTCGAGCTCTTCCAGCTCGCGCGCGAGGCCGCGCTCGGTTTCGCGAAATCGGCGCTCGGCCTCGACCTGGAGCTGCTCGACGACCTCGAACGGCCGGTTGTCG
>Ga0326597_10002193_pt1 | contig 29501 bp, 28 predicted proteins | sample RVTome_12_FD_203789 | JGI IMG/M metagenome (GOLD analysis project Ga0326597, IMG submission 203789) | Soil microbial communities from uranium-contaminated site in the Upper Colorado River Basin, Wyoming, United States - RVT100D185 | ecosystem: Environmental > Terrestrial > Soil > Contaminated >... | reverse complement strand
TCCTCGGCAGCGCGATCCTCGCCGGCGACGCGAAGAAGTGGGGCGACGCGATCGCCCAGGCCCAGCAGGGCGCGTTCCTGAACCCGCGCAACCCGGTGGTGCAGGTCGAGGTCGGCCGCATCTTCGAGGCGGGCGGCAACCTCGACCAGGCGGCCTCGTCGTATCGCAAGGCGCTGGAGGCGGACCCGACCTACGTTCCCGCGCTGCTGGCGCTGGCCCAGGCGCAGGTCCGGAACGGCAAGACCGACGAAGCGCTCGTCAGCGTGCAGAACCTCGTCCGCCAGCACCCGCAGAGCGCCGAGGCGCAGCTCCTGCTCGGCAACCTGTTCCTTCGCAAGGGCGACTGGGCCGGCGCGGCGGTCGCGCTGGAGAAAGCGGCGGCGGGGCTGCCGCGGGACGCCAAGGCGCACGCCCGGCTCGGCACCGCCTACCAGTTCACCCGGCGCGCCCCGGAGGCTCTGGCCGCCTATCGAAAGGCGGTCGAGCTCGATCCGAAAGACCTCGACTACCGCACCACCTACGGCATCATGCTGGGCATCAACAAGGACTACGAGGGGGGCGTGGCGGAGCTCAAGAAGGTCATCGAGAGCCCCGGCTACAAGAACCCCGACGCCTATCTCAACCTGGGCTGGCTCTACCGCAACATGGAGCCGAGGCGCGCCGAGGAGTCGGTGGCGGCCTACAAGAAGGCGCTCGAGCTCGATCCCACCAACGAGCAGGCCGCCCTCGGCATGGCGTGGGCGTATTCGTACCTGAAGCGCTACGAAGATTCCATGGCCGCGTTCAACAAGGCCATGGAGCTCGAGCCGGACCTGGCGGCGGACGCCTACAACGGGATCGCGTGGGGCCACTTCTTCAAGAAGGACCTGGCGCAGGCGGAGGCGTTCCTGGCCAAGGCCAAGGCGGCCGGGCGCAGCGACGCGCGGCTGGCCGACAACATCGAGCGTGTGAAGAAGGGCCTGGAGGCCAAGGCCGCCGAGCCCATCGACGAGCCCGCCCCCGCCCCACGCGTGGCCGACCCGGGGACGCTGCACGAGATCCTCCAGGGCTCGCCCAGCCTGACCGCGCGCTGCAAGGCCGCACGTGATCTCGGCAAGCTGGGCTCGGATGGTGTGAGCGCCCTGATCGCCGGCCTCAAGGATCGGGACTTCGGCGTCCAGACCTGCGTCGCGCAGGCGCTTGGGAACATCGGCCCCGCGGCCAGCGCGGCCGTCCCGCACTTGCTGGTCGCCGCAGAGCGCTGCCTGACCGGCAAGGCGATCCCGACCGCCGAGGATCTGAAGAACGAAGCCAAGTGTCAGGAGCTGCGCAACGCCATTCGCGACGCCGTCGGACGGATCCGCCGCTAGAGCCGACGAGCGGCAGCCGGCCAGCGTGCGGCTACTGGATCCCGGCGCAGTTGGGATCCATGCCGCCGCCCGCCGCCCCAGGCACGACCGTCCCGTCCGGGGTATAGCACACACGGCCGCTGTGATCTCCGGCAAAGGCCCGAATGCCCGTCTGCCCGACGATCACGGGCAGCGCGTCGTACTTGTACGCGCCCACCGAGGACGGCGAGAAGTTGGGCGTGACCGCGAGCGTGCCGCCCGCGAACAGCCGGGCGTACCCCGACTTGGTGTTGAGCGCCGCCATGTTGCTGTCGAGGAAAGTCGGCGCGCCGACCGGGTAGCTCGGGATGCAGGCTTGGGGGTTGGTCAGACAGGCCAGGTTCCCGTCGTAATACCCGCCGTTCACCGAGTGGTACACGGCCTGCGCCGAGATGATCGCGCGGACGTCGCCGATGGCCGCCGACTCGTTGGACGAGACGCGGGCACGCAGCAGGCTGGGGATCGCCACCGCGGCGATGATGGCAATGATGGCCACCACGATCAGCAGCTCGATGAGGGTGAAGCCCCGCCGGTTGCGCACGCTGTCCTCCTGCGCCGTCTCGGACGCCCAGCGCTGGCGCATCATGGCAGGGCCGCTCGGTGAGTCAAGCTTGCGGAACGGATGGGCAAGCTGGCTCACGAATCCTTCCGGCACCGGCGCGCCACCGGCTATGCCGTACGCGGCGGGCCACTGGCCTTCGGGCACATGGTACGAGCCGAACAGCCGGTCGAGGACCGGCAGGTGGACGGCGAAGTTCTTGTCCACCGCCGCCGGGTCCGCCGCGTGGTGCCAGTGGTGGAACTGCGGCGTGGCCAACAGCCACCGCAGCGGCCCGAACTCGAACCGCACGTTGGCGTGGATGAACGTGGCCTGGATGCTCACGAATGCCACGTACGCGAACAGCGGACCCGCAGCGAACCCGAGGACGTAGATCGGGACGTAGGTCAGGCCGCGCGTCAGCGCCACGTCCACCAGGTGCAGCCGCGAACCCGCGAGCCAGTCCATCGTCTCCGCGGAATGGTGGACGGCGTGGAAGCGCCAGAGGGCCGGCACCCGATGGAACGCCCGGTGGATCCAGTACTGGGTGAAGTCGGTGAGGACGAGGATCGCGGCGAACTGCACCGCCGCGGGCAGCGCCGCGACCTGGGCCGCCAACGTCGGCGTGCGCGCCCAGTCGAACAGCACCATCGCCGGCTTCAGGGTGAGCAGCGTGATCACCTGGACGAGCAGGGAGCTGACGAAGAAGTAGGCGAGGTCGGTCCGCCATTCGCGGCGGAAGACCGGCTGGTCCGGTCGCAGCGCGAAGAGCCGCTCCAGGGGGATGAAGACCGCCGAGTAGACGATCACGTTCAGCAGGAACCAGTCGACGCCGAGGAACGGGCCGTCCCTGATCTCTCCGTCGACCGGCACGCGCGACCCGCCCAGGAGCGCGGCGATCAGCGTGAAGGCGATCCCCGCCGCCCCCAGCGTCTTGCGGCGGCGCAAGCAGACGCTGATCACGCCGAGCACGAAGGCCGCGACGAGCACGACGTGGAGCAGCGCGCGCACGTAGGGGATCGGGTAGAGCGCGCGCAGCTCCGGCATGGTCAGCAGCGCCGGGTGGCGGAAGCACAGCACCGCACCCAGGCCGAGGAGGCCGACGGCGCTGGAGAGCGTGCCGCTCAGCCAGCCCGAGCCGAAGTGTCTGGGTTCCTGGCCGGTCAGCGCGCGGGCTTCTTCCTGGTCTTGCCCTTGGCGGGCGCCGGCTCGTCCTCTTCCTCGGCCTTGGCTTTGGCCGCCGCCTCGGCCTTGAGGCTGGGCTTGCCCAGGGCGAGGACCTCAACGGGAAGTGTCGGGGTCCTGACCAGCTCCGCCATCGGCCGTCTGGAGACGCGGTGGGCGAGTTGCAGGAACACCAGCTCGCGGATCTGATCGTCGGTCAACTCCGGCCTGTACTTCATCCGCCACTCGGTCCACGACGCCTTGTAGGGCTCCGGGAAGCGGCCCTCGACGCCTTCGAACAGGACGTTCAGCTTCACCCCGCTCTTGCGCATGACCTCGATCCAGTCGAGCCGCTGCGTCCGCCGCAAACCCAGGATGGTCTCCACCGGCTTGCCCGACTTGTCGGCCACGAACAGGAGCACGGGCAGCTCGGTCTCGATCCGGCCCAGGGACTTGACAATGGGCTCCAACCGGTCGCGCGTCATGCCGTAGTGCTGGACGACGGTGTTCAGGACACGCTGCTGGTCGTTGCCCGCCTGGGTGCGGTCATCCAGGAACTTGTACGGCGTATTGGCCTTGGCGGGCATCAGCAGGACCGCGATGAACAGCGCGAGAAGCAGGAGCGCCGGGCCCCACGCGCGGAGGTTGAACATCACCACTCCTTTGCCCAGGGACGCCCGGGTAGGCGTCTCCCGTCCGTCCTCCCGCAAGTGCAGGAACGATGCCAGCTTCAGACCGCCGGGATGACGACGACGGCCCGTATCCGGCGGCGGTAGCGCGCGAGCAGGTAGGCGATCAGGTCTCCCACCACGCGCGCCGGCGCCCGCACCCGGGTCACGACCCGGCACGTCAACAGGTTCGCGTCCTTGTCCCACTCGATCTTGATCGCCCCCGTCCGTCCACGCTCCGTGCTCGCAAGCGTCATCCATCCCGGGTTTCGGCCGGGAGTGAGCTCCTTCTGGACGGCGAGCCCGAACCGGGACAGCCTCCCGTCACCGGCGATGCGCTCACGGAGGCTGCCCGTCCCGCGGCAGTGGACTTGAACGAGAAGCTGCATGTCGCGTTTCTCCTGGTGGTCAGGACGCCGGCACGGGCATCGCCGAAAGCGCCGCCGCATCGCGCTCCCAGAAGCCGGGCACGTGGCGGCCGCACTCCGGGCAATCGCCGTCCGGAATGACGTTGCGCAGGACCTTGAAACCGTAGCGCTCGATGAGCAGCGCGCCGCACCCCGGGCACCAGGTGTTCTCCCAGCGCCCGACGCGGCCGGGGAGGTTGCCGGCGTAGACGAAGCGCAGCCCCGCGCGCGTCCCGATCTCCGCCGCCCGCAGGAGCGCCGTCACCGAGGTGGCGTCGGGGCCCGTCATCTTGTAGTCCTTGTGGAAGGCGGTGACGTGCCACGGGACGTCGGGCGACACCGAGGCCAGGAACTGCGCCATCTCCTTCAGCTCTTCCTCGGAGTCGTTGAAGCCCGGGACCACCAGGGTCACGACCTCGAGCCAGAAGCCCTGCTCGTGCAGCGCGCGGATGGTCCACAACACGCGATCGAGGGTCCCCCCTAGCTCGCGGTATCGCTTGTCACGGAAGCTCTTGAGGTCGACCTTGTACAGCGACACCCAGGGGCGGATGTAGTCCAGCACTTCCGGCGTCCCGTTGCCGTTGGAGACGTACGAGCACACCAGGCCGGCCGGGCGGGCCTTGCGGAAGACGTCCACCGCCCACTCGCTGGTGATGAGCGGCTCGTTGTAGGTGGAGGTGATGATGCGCGCGCGGTGCCGGTGAGCCTGCGTCACCAGGTCCTCCGGCGTGACCTCCTCCGGGGGCGTCATGGCCCGCGGGTCGCGCAGCGCCTGCGAGGTGATCCAGTTCTGGCAGTTGTGCACGGCCGCGCCGTGGACGAGGTAGGTGCGGTCCTCCTCCACCTCGATGTTGTAGACGGGCCCGTCGTAGGACAGGACCCGGGTGTCCTCGAGCCGCCGCTTGCGGAAGCCGCCGCCGGTCGTCGGCTCGAGCAGGTCGAACTCGGGGGTGATCGCCGAGGCGGGGACGAAGAAGGACGGCGGCGGCACGCCGCGCGCGGCGCGGGCGGTGACGAGGAACTCATGGTCGGGGGTGGCGCGGATCTCGGTCCCGCCCACGAGGTGGATCGACATCATCGGTCCGCGGTAGTGGTGGCGGAAGACTCCCCGCACCGGCCGCGCGCGGCCGCGATGGGTGACGACGTCGACCTCGGGGCGCAGCACGACGGCGTCGGTCGCGGTCTCGAACGTCGGCCGGCCGCCGTCGAACAGGGAGTCCAAGGTGCGCGGTCCACCGGACGTGATCACTTCGGTCCCCGGCACGAAGCAGTAGCCGCAGTGGTAGTCGCAGCCGAGCATCCCGAACGACAGCGCGCGGGAGCCGGGGAGGGCATGGAAGAAGGGCTTCTTCTCCACCGGGTCGAGCTGCAGCGCGCCCACGTACCCGTGGGGCACCATCAGCGTGCCGCCTACGTTGGACCGCACGCGGCAGACGCCGTTGTGGCCGGGAGGAATCAGGCAGCGGTGGCCACAGGCGTAGCACCGCACGCGCTGGTCGGGCAGCTTCTCGTAAAGCTCCCCCTCGCGCGTGTAGGTGGCGAGTAGGTCGGCCAGCGGCGAAGGGCTCGCAGGCATAAACCCCTCTTCAATATACGCCCACCCGGGAGTGCCCGCTCTCCCGGTACGCTGCGAGTTATCCTCTGACCATGAGCAGCGTTCGCATCGACGTGAAGGGTCAGGCTGCGGTCCTGCGCCTCGACAAGGGCCGCGGCAACTCCATCGACGAGCCGCTCACGCGCGACCTGCTCCAGGCCGCGCGCGATCTGGGCGCGGACCGCTCCGTCCGCGGCGTCCTGCTCATCTCCGCGCACCCGAAGCTGTTCTGCCCGGGCCTCGACATCGTGACGCTCATCGAGCTCGACCGCAGCGCGATGGAGCGCTTCATGCTCCTGTTCGCGGAGTTGGTGTGGGCGCTGTACGGCCTGCCCAAGCCGATGGTGGCCGGCGTCAACGGCCACGCCGTGGCCGGCGGGTGCATCCTCGCCCTCACCGCCGACCATCGCGTCCTGCGCCGGGGCGGCGCGCAGATCGGCCTCAACGAGGTGCGGGTGGGGCTGCCGCTGCCCTGGAGCGTCACCGAGCTGCTGCGCGCGTCGGTTCCGCCCAACGCGCTCTCCCAGGTGGCCCTCCTCGGGCGCAACTTCGCCGACGACGACGCGCTGCGCGTCGGGCTCGCCGACGAGCTGGCGGACGCGGCCGGCTTCGAGGACCACTGCCTCCTGCGGCTCGAGGAGTTCATCGAGAAGGACGCCTACGCGCTGGTCACCACCAAGGCGGCCTTGCGGCACGACGTCCTCGGGCGCATGAAGACCCACGAGCACGAGCGCATCGGGGGCTGGCTCGACGGCTGGTTCTCGGAGGCGACCCGCGCCCGCTTGCGCGACCTCGCCGCCGGCCTCACCAAGCCGCGGTAGTCTCGCGCGGGCCCAGAGGCCCTGGAGGGCGCGATCCGCGGATTAGACAGATCTGCATGAAGGGGTTGGCGCGTGACCCGGACGGCCACATCGCGGGCAGTCAACGCATTGCGCGTACAATTGCACATGCGGACCACGGCGAATCAGGCGTCACAATGCCTACTACTTGGAAAGGCGGACCTGTCCAATTAGTGTTGAACTAAACCGCTTCGCGGTGGAGTTGTCGTAGCGACGTTCCTGCCGTAGCCATCTGCCTCGTGAGGTCAATCACGAGGAGGAACAGATGGGCAAGCACAGTGATGCGATGCGAGAGGCCATGGCGCTGCGCGGATTCGCGGCGCGGACGCAGAAGGCCTATCTCGGCTGGATGCGTCGGCTCGTAAAGGATTCGCGAAGGATGGCGGATGCTCTGAGCGAAACGGATGTGCGCGCATTTGTTTTGAAGCTCACCGACGGAAAGCGCTCGGTCGCGACCATCAATCAGGCGATCAGCGCCTTCGCCTTTTTCTACCGCGACGTGGTTCCGCGCGAGTGGCGGCTGGTCGGCTACCAACGCGCTCCGCAGCGGCTTCCAGTGACGCTCAGCGCCGACGAGGTACGGCGTCTCCTGGATGCCGCCCCCACTCTGCGTCAGCGAGCGATCATGGAAGTCTCGTACTCGGGCGGTCTCCGTCTGGGCGAGGTGCTCCACCTCAAGGTCACCGACATCGACAGCGGCCGGATGGTGATCCGAGTGGAGCGCGGGAAAGGCGGCAAGGACCGGACGGTGATGCTCGCCAGCTCTCTGCTGGAGACACTGCGAGCGTGGTGGAAACAGGGAAAGCCGCGGACGTGGCTGTTTCCGGGCCAGGGGGGCAAACGCCCTTTGAATCCCACGGTGGTGCAGCGCGCATTCACGGTAGCGAAGCGAGCGGCGCGAATCGACAAGCCGGTGAGCTTCCATTCGTTGCGTCACAGCTTCGCCACCCATCTCATGGAGTCCGGGGTCAATGTCCGCACCATCCAGGCCCTGCTCGGACACCGCAGCCTCGGCACCACCGAGCGTTACACGCATGTGGCGGGCGCATATCTTCGGGAGACGCGCAGTCCACTCGACCGCCTGCGGGAGACGCCGCCGCGGTAGGAGGTGGCGGCCACCGCTGGCCGCCGTCCGGCCGCAGAGGCCGCCGAACAAGCAAGATGCAGCTGACAGGCGGCAGGCTCGATGGCGCGCTGCGCGCGCCTTCATCGATGCGCCGCTTGCAGCTGACGGCGGCCGGTGCGACGATGAGCCGCCGCAGCTGAAGCCGCACGTTATGCCGCCTCCTCGAAAGGTGTTCATCATGAAAGAACAACATGCGACACTCGCAGACAGCAACGACACGCCGAAAGGTCCATGACTGAGCCGAGAACACATCGATGGATTTACCTCGGCCTTGCGCTGGGCATGAGCGTCACGGCTTACTGGGGGTTCGCCTACACCTATTTCAAACCGGTCCTCGCAGGCACGTACCCAGAGGTCTCACCCGCGGTTCATGTCCACGGCTGGTCGTTCTTTCTCTGGTTTCTGCTCCTGCCGTTACAGGCGTTCCTAATCGCGACGGGTCGGCGGCGCACGCACATGACGCTTGGCGGCGCGAGCGTTGCGTTGGCCGCCGTCATGGTGTTCACCGGAGTCCTGGTGGCGTCGGTACGCATCGACCAGGGGTTGTCCGCCACCGATCCCAGCGAACTCACCACCTTCTGGAAGGGTTTCGGACAGCTCATCATGTACAACATGATTCTCTTCACCGGGTTTTATGCAACGGCGATTGCACGGCGCGACCAGCCGGACGTACACAAGCGGATGATCGTCCTGGCCAGCGCCAGCGTCCTTCCGGCAGCCATCTTTCGGATAATCGTCGGTCTCGCTGGCTTCTACTGGCTCGCGACGCCCGGATGGGTAATGCCGGCCGCGTTCTTTCTCCCCGCGGCGTTCATCATTATCGGCATGGTCTGCGACCGCGTCGCCAGGGGGGCCGTCCACCGCACGTACCTTGTTGGCCTGCCGGTCCTCCTGGTCGTGCATGGGCTGGGCATCGCCATGGCAGGCACTGCGGCGGGTGAGGCCGTGTCGCGAGTCATGGCCCTGTTCGCCCGGGTGTTCGGGGCCCTCTACTGAATGCCATGAAACTCGTTACCGTCCCCGGATCCGTTTCCGGCGGTCGCCGAGCGAGCTGAACGGAGCTTTAGCCCGACCTTGGGCGCAGTGGCTGGGTGCGCTGGGGATGGTAGGCTCCGTGGTGAATGGAGGACTTTCAGTTCACCTGGGATCCGGGCAAGGCCGCCGCGAACCTCCGCAAGCATGGCGTGTCCTTCGAGGATGCTGCGACCGTCTTTCGGAATCCGCTGGCGAAGGTTCTGCCCGACCCGACCCATAGCGAGCAAGATCCACGCTCCCTCGCCATCGGGCATTCGGCAGGAGGGCGCCTCCTTCTGGTAGTCTTCTCGGATACGGACGACCGAATCCGGATCATCAGCGCCCGAGATGCGTCGGTGCGCGAGCGTCGCGAATATGAAGAGCACTCGTAGGTCCCGTAGTCTCGTTGACGACGTAGACATGCCGGCCGAGTACCAGCTCGACTGGTCGAAAGCAAAGCCGAATCCCTACGCCGCTAGGCTAAAGGATACGGTGGCTGTGGTGCTGGCCCCGGACGTGGCTGAAGTATTCCCGACATCGAACTCCGTAAACACGTTCTTGCGTAGCGTCATTGCGGCCGTGCCGCGGCCTGGTCGTAGCTCGAAGCCCGCGCGGAGGAGCCGTCCCAGAAAAGGCGGGCTAACAAGGCGCTGAAGCTGACAAGGTTCGCGATGGCGTTCGCGTCCGCGGCCCTTGCAGCTGATCCCGGTGTCAGGCATACCCTACTAAGATGCGTCGGGCGATCGCTGGTTTCGTCGCGCGTTCCGCAGCCGCCGTTGCCGGACGGCTCGATCGGCCCGTAGTGGGCGGAGCCGCACGCCTCCATCACCACCGTGGCGCCGGGATAAGCCAGGAAGTAGGACAGCAACTGGTTGCGGCTCGGCCGATCCCGCTTGGCCACGTGGCCGGGCCGGTCGGAGACCGCGACCTCGAAAACAGACTTTGCAACGTCCACGGCGATGACGATATCGTTCTCCATGATGGGCTCCTCCTATGCTCTAAGCCAGCAGCGACTCTGGCACATGATGCCGACTGAGTCGCAGGAGGAGTCCATCTCATCAATGCAGCTGACAGGCGGCGGGCTATTGGCGCGCTTCGCGCGCCTTCATTAATGCGCCGCTTGCAGCTGATCCCGGTGTTCGGCTGACGTAAGGTGGGCATGGACCGACGCGGGTTTCTGGCTAGCGCCGCCGCTCTCGTGGGCGTGGGACGGCTGTCGTCCCCGGCGGCGCCCTTGGGTGTGAGGACCAGGCTCATCCTGCTGGGTACCGGGGGTGGGCCCCGGCCCCGGAAAGCCAGCTCGGCGCCGGCCCAAGTGATCGTCGCGAACGACACGCAGTACGTCATCGATTGCGGCGACGGCGTTGCGCGGCAGATCGTTCTAGCTGGCTTACCGCTCGACAAACTGCGACACATCTTCCTCACGCATCACCATTCGGACCACAATGCCGATTACGGCAATCTCATCTGGCTCGCGTGGACTGCCGGGTTACGATCGCGGATTGACGCCTGGGGACCACCACCACTCAGGAAGATGACGAGGCTGTTCTTCGAGATGAATGCATACGACATCGACACACGGATCGCCAACGAGGGCCGCGTGCCGCTCCTTCCACTCGTTCACGTGCATGAGCTGAGCGAGGGTGGTTTCGTGGTGAAGGACGACAACGTAAGGGTCACGGCGACTCTTGTGGACCATCCGCCCGTCGTCCCAGCCTTCGCCTTTCGCTTCGATGCGGTCGACCGTTCGATTGTCATCTCGGGGGACACCGCGCGTTCCGAGAACGTCGTCAAGCTCGCCGAGGGCGCCGACGTACTTGTTCACTCCGCAATCTACGTGCCAGCCATCGATCGTTTGGTCGCACGAGTTCCCAACGCAGCTCGGCTCAAGCAGAGCATCATCGCCCACCAGACGTCAGTGGAGGATGCTGCGCGAGTGGCACAGGCGGCCGGCGTGAAGAAGCTGGTGCTCTCACATCTTGTTCCCCCGGACGATCCCGAGGTGACGGAGCAGATGTGGGGCGATGCCGCCCGAGCGCATTTCCGAGGCACGGTAGTCGTCGGCAGGGATCTACTGGAGATTGAATAGGCGAGATCGGTACCCGCGAAGGGGGGGCCGTCGTCCCTCTTGGGGGGAGGCGCAGCCGAACAACCAGATGCAGCGGACGGGCGCGCCGCAAGCGAAGGACGCCCGCCGCTGATCTGGGGGTTGGGCCGACCTAGGGAATGCACGCACGGAGTGCCCGCATGAAGACGGTCTTGCTGGCGATGTGCCTGCCGACATTCGCGAGCCTTCCCATGACGCAGGCTCGGCGCCAGCCCATTATTGACGTGCACCTCCATGCGTATCCGAGCTTTCCGCCGCCCGCCAACCCGATTTGGAACGCGGTTCCCAAGACTCTCTCGCTTTCGCCCGCCGCCAGCCCAGTGGATCACCTTCGGGCGACGCTCCAAGAGATGGACCGGTACAACATCGTGCTGGGAGTCGTAAGTGGACCTGATGAAGCAGTCCTGCGCACTTGGCACTCCGCTGCTCCCGGCCGCTTCATCGGCGGGTGTTGGCTGCAGGTCGGAGCCACGCCAAAGCCGTCGGTGGGCGACCTTCGACGTGCCGTTCAGGACGGCATCTGCAAAGTACTTGGTGAGCTCAATCTTGCGTATGAAGGCGTAAGTCCGGACGACTCCCGCCTGGAACCGTACTACGATCTAGCCGAAGAACTGGGAATACCTGTCGGTCTACATTCAAGTCTCGGGCCTCCGGGAACGCCGTATTTTCATGCCCCTCGATTCCGAGTGAGCCTGGGTGATCCAAAGCTTCTGGAGCCCGTACTGCTGCGGCATCCCCGCCTCAAGTTCTACCTGATGCACGCTGGCCACCCGTATCTTGAGGCCACGAAGGCGATCATGGCCGTGTATCCGCAGGTCTATGCGGACGTCGGCGTCATTAGCTGGGTGCTGCCGCGAAAGGAGTTCTACCGCTATCTCGAAGCACTCATCGATGCCGGTTTCGGCGAACGGCTGATGTTTGGGTCTGACCAAGTCTTCTGGCCGAGGGCCATCGGGCTCGCCGTCGAGACGCTCGAAGCCGCGCCGTTTCTGAATGAGCAGCAGAGGCGCGACATCTTCTATAACAATGCTGCTCGATTCTTCGGCTTGACTGAGCACGCGATTGCGAAACATCACGCGAAGTGATGCAACCTATCGTGCGGCCCAACAAGCGGATGCAGGAGCTGACGAGGGGTCCGCGACGGCGAGGCGGCGCGGCCCTCGCGGCTGATCCCGGTGTTGGACGGACGTCGTCAGCGGCCGGCTAGAATCGGGCGGTGGAGATATCGGAGTTCATCTGGACCGAGGACCGGATCGCCCACATCGGCCATCACACCGTGGAGCCGGAGGAGTTCGAAGAGGTCTGTTTCGGCAAGGCCCTGGTCTTGCAGGCGAAGTCCCGGGGCAAGAATCCCCTGTACTACGTGTTGGGCCAGACGGAGGCGGGCCGCCATCTCTTCTGCGTGGTGATCTCCTTCCTGACGGAAGGGGTTATCCTGTAACTGCTCGCGAGATGACCGACGCTGAGAAGCAACGGTTTGCGGGCTGGACGAGACGATGAAGATTCCAGACACTGATTCGATCCGCGAGCTGGCCGAGTTCTGGGACACCCATGACGTGATGGAGTTCGCGGATCAGCTTGAAGAGGTCGGAGATCCCGTGTTCGTGCGCCGGTCCACGAGGGGAGTCACCGTCCCTCTGAGCACCGATGAGCTTAGGGCCCTTCGGGTGGTCGCGGCGTCCCGTGGCCTTGATGAGGCTGCGCTGATTCGGTCGTGGGTTCAGGAGAAGTTGCACCACTGAAGGCGCCGTCCAACAACCGGATGAAAGCTGACGAAGCCCGCGCCTAGCGGCGGCGGCGCCGGAGCCAGACGACGATGGCTGCGACCACGACCACCGAGATCGCGGCCAGCACGCGGTTCGCGTCCTCGACCATCGCGCGCGCGGTCTCCCAGTTGAGGCCGAGGAAGCTGCCGAAGCCGACCAGCACGGCGTACCAGATGGCGGAGGCCGAAGCCGCGGGCAGCAACGCGCGCAGCGGCGACATGCCGACCACGCCCGCGAACGGCGTGACCGCGGCCCGCACCCCGGGAAGGAAGCGGCTCAAGAAGATGCCGAGCACGCCGTGGCGCTCGTAGGCGGTCTGGATGGCCGCGATCGCCTCCGGCGGCATCAGCTTGCGGCGCCATCCGCTCTCGAAGAACCGCGGGCCGCGGCGTCGCGCGTAGAAATACATCCCCGCCGCCGACGTGGTGTTGGCGAGCCAGCATGCCACCCCCAGCGCGGGCGCCGACGTGAGGCCACGCTGGGCGAGGAAGCCGCCGAGGACCACCGCGACGTCCGCCGGCACGGGGGGGAAGATGTTCTCGAGGGCGGACAGCGCCATGAGGACGATGTAGACCGCGAGCTCGGGGAGCTGCGCGACCCAGCCGAGGAAGCGGTCAACCACCGGCAAGCGCCTCGTGCACGAGGTGGACCAGGGACCGATACGGACGCCCGACCGCGCGCGACATGCCGATCTCGCAGGTGCGGCACGTCGAGAAGAGCCCGGCGTCCCGCGCCGACGCGATCTCGATGACCTCGCCCGCCTCGCGCGTGGTGGCGGCCGCGGTCAGCTCGGGGACGAGGAACCCGCGATCGCCCGCGAAGCCGCAGCACTCCGCCCCCGGCGGCACGATCACCTCGTCGCTGTGGGCGCGCGCCACACGCAGGAGGTCCGGCAGGCCACCCGTCTTCACGAGCGTGCAGGTGGGATGCAGCACGGCGGTGCCGCGGCGGCGGCGGCCCTCCCCCACCCGAGGCAGGGCGTGCTCGGCCCAGAAAGCGGGGAAGTCGTACACCACGAGCCGGCGGCCGTCCTCCGCCAGCGACGCCACCGCGAGGTCGGCCAAAGCGCCCGCACAGGGTGAGGCGTCGGTGACGACGGGGTCGGCGCCGTCCCGCGCCGCTGCCCAAAGCGCCGCGCCGGTGCGGCGGGCCGCGGAGCGCGCGGCCGGGAAGAAGGCCTTGCTGGAGAACGGCATCCCGCAGCACAGCGCGTCGATGCCGTCGGGATAGACGACGTCGAATCCCGCCGTGCCCAGGACGTCGAGCATCGCCTGTGCAGTCGGCAGCGCGTCCTCCCCCGGCAACGGGCCGAGGATCCGGGTCAGGCAACTCGGGAAGTAGACGACGCGTGACGACCCCGTGCCCGCTGCCTGGGGGCGGCGCCGGATCGACGGCAACCCGCGCGCGGCGCGCGGCAGCACGGTGTCGCTCCGCACCCACGGGATCAGCGACGGCAGCGCGCGGTGCAGCGGGCGGCTGGCCAGGCTCAGCAGCGTCCGGCCCGCCGCCGTGCGGCCGGCGACCGATGCCACGCGGAGTCCGGTGCGCGCCGCGGCGGCCACGACGCCGAAATGGTGCGCCGCGGTCCCGGCGATGCCATGGGCCATCGCGGGATGCATGGCCGCGCGCGTCTCCTTGATCAGCGCGCCGGTGTCGATCTTCACCGGGCACGACGTCGAGCACATGGAGTCGACGGCGCAGGTGGCGATGCCCTCGTAGTCGAAGTCCGCGCGCAGCGACGCCGCCCACTCCCGTGCCTCGCGGGTGGCGAGGGCGGCCAGCCGCACCAGCTCGCGGTGCACGACGATGCGCTGCCGCGGGGTGAGGGTCAGGTCCCGCGACGGGCAGCGCGGCTCGCAGAACCCGCACTCGATGCAGCGGTCGGCGAGGGGGGAGATGGGCGGCAGCGGCTTCAGGTGCTTGAGGTGGATCTCGGGATCGTCGCTCAGCACCGCGTCCGGGTTGAGGATCCCGTGCGGGTCGAGCAGGGCCTTCACCCGCCGCATCACCCCGTACGCCCGGTCGCCCCACTCGTCGCGGACGAACGGCGCCATGTTGCGGCCCGAGCCGTGCTCGGCCTTGAGCGCGCCGTCGTACTTCCCCACCACGAGCTCGACCAGCCCCCGCATGAAGGCCGCGTAGCTGCGCACCGTGGCCTCGTCGGCGAAGTCGCGCGCGAACACGAAGTGCAGGTTGCCATCCCGGGCGTGGCCGAACACGATCGCGTCCGAGAAGCCGTGGCGGTCGAACAGCGCGCGCAGGTCGGCGATGGCGTCGGCGAGCCGGGGGACGGGAAACACGACGTCCTCGATGACCACCGCCGTCCCCGAGGGGCGCAACCCGCCCACCGATGGAAACAGCCCCTTGCGCAGCTTCCAGTGCTGCTCGCGCTCCCCGCGGTCGCGCGTGAAGCGGGCGGGCGCCAGCAATCGCACCGCCCCCAGCGCCGCCGACGCGCGCGCCACCGCCGCCTCCAGGCCCGCCTCCTCCGCTTCGCGGAACTCCACCAGCAGCGCGGCGGTGCGGTACTCGATCGGGAACGCGTACGACCGGTCGGCGGCCTGCGAGCGGAGCGACGCCGCGTCCATGATCTCCAAGGCCGCAGCGCCCGCGGCGGCCAGCGGCGCAACGGCGGCTCCGGCGCCCCGCAGGTCGTGGAAGAACAGCAGCGCGGTGGCGCGGGCCGGCGGATCGGGCACCGTGCGTAGCGTCATCTCGGCCAGGAAGCCGAGCGTGCCCTGCGAGCCGACCATGAGCCGGGCCAGGATCTCCGCGGGCGCGTCATGGTCGAGGAAGGCGTTGAGGCTGTAGCCGGTGGTGTTCTTGTACGCGAACCGGTTGCGGATGCGGCGGGCCAGCGCGGCGTCCCCGCGCACCTCGTCGCGGAGCGCGAGCAGGGCGGAGTGGAGATCGGGCCGGTCCGACGCGAGGCGCGCGTCCGCGCCGAGGCGGGACGTGTCCACCACGGTGCCGTCGGCCAGCACCATCACCGCCGACTCCATCGTGTGGTAGCTGTTCTGGACCACCCCGCAGCACATCCCGGACGAGTTATTGGCGACGATGCCGCCCATCATCGCGGCGTCGATCGAGGCCGGATCGGGCCCCAGCCGGTACCCGAAGCCGGCGAGCCGGAGGTTGATGTAGCCGCCGATGACGCCCGGCTGCGTCCACACCCGCCGGCCCTGGTCCAGGATCCGCGACTCCCGCCACAGCGGCGCCAGCTCCACGAGGATGTCGTCGCTCAGGGCCTGGCCGGAGAGCGACGTGCCCGCGGTCCGGAAGGTCAGGTGGCGGCGGTTGGCGCGCGCGTACGCCAGGAGGGCCCGCAGCTCGTCGACGTCGCGGGGGCGGACGACGACCTCGGGGATGAGACGGTAGATGGAGGCGTCGACGCTGCGGGCGAGGCGGTCGATGGGCCGCGCGAGCACGCGATCGGGCGACAGGATCCGCCCGAGGTCCGCGACGAGGTCCATGTCAGCGTCGACCGGCCACCGTCACCTCGATCTCCTGGATGGCGCCGCCGACGTTCACCGTGATCACGGCGGATCGGCGCGTCGTCAGACGATCCCGCGTCCGGCCGGCGGCGTCGGTGGTGAGGATGCCGCTGGCGGAGAACAGCGTTCCTTCGGAGGTTCGCACCTGGACCTCGACGCCTTCGAACGGATCGCCGTTGCGCTTGCGCGCCAGGACGAGGATCTGGGTCTGGCCGCCCGCCGGTGGAAGCTGTCGCGGCTCCGCCCACGCGCGCGCCACCACGGGCTGGGGCGCGCGGACGACGGACGGAAGCGGGGTCGGCTCCGGCGTGGGCGGGCCCTGGGCGCGCGGGCCCGAGCGGAACAGGCCACAGGCCGGAGCCGCGATCAGCATGAGGATGATGAGCGCCCGCGGCGAACGCACCATGAAGCTATGGTACGCGGTACTCGAGGGTCAGTCCTTCTCCGCCCGATAGTCGTTGGTGTCGGCCGCGGTCTCGCCCACCATCACCTGGTTCGTGTGCCAGCAGTGGGGGCAGGCCACGGGCGTCATGTGTTCGGGCTCGCCGGCGATGGCATCGAAGGAGACGCGGAAGCGCTGATGGCACTCGACACATTCGTGGCGCTCGCGACGGGTTCCGCTTGCCGGAGAGATCGAGGAGCGCGCGCCAGCGGGTGCGCTGTTTGCGGGCGGCGGAGAGGACGCGGACCGGGCAGGCGCCGTCGCCGCGGCGGCCGGCGAGCGGGTGGGAGACGAACCGGCTCGGCCGGGGGCGGGAGCGGCGGGAGCGGCCGCCGGGCGGCTTGGAGCCGGGGCGGCGGCCGGCGCGGCCACGGCGGGCGGCGCGCCGGTCCGGGCCTGCAGCGCCTCCTGGATCGCTTCGGCGAGGCGGCCGGGCGGCGCGGTGCAGTTGAGGGCCCGGATGCCGGGGCCGTCGAGGGTGACCGACCAGCGGCTCTGGAGGTTGATGACCGAGACGATCCACGTGTCGCCGCCCGCGGCGCGCGCACCCAGCGCGCGCCGGACGTCCGACTCTGCGCGCTCCCGTTCCTCCGCGGAGCAGCCGGCGCACATCACCTTGAGGCTCATGGCAACCGTTGAGCGCCGTGAGAGTAGCACCGACGCGCCCTGGAAGCGTATGTCGCAGGTCACGGGCCGTCAGTCCAGCTCGCCGTCCACGAACCACGCGTCGCGCAACCGGTCGTTGAAGATGCGGAACAACGCGCCGCCGGCGAGTGCGATGTCCCATTCCTCGCGGCTCCAGGGGACGTCCCACCAGTCGCCGGATGCGCGCCACGGCCCCGCGCGATCGACGACCGGGCCGCGCACCACCGCCCCCGCGGACACGAACACCGGCGCGCCGTCGCGGACCACGACGTGCGCGGGCAGCGGCGGCCGGTAGGCCCGCAGCGCCAGCCGCGGGCCCGGAGCGCCCCCGGCAGCGGGGGCCGCCACCGGGGCGGCCGGCGCAAAGGCCTCCATCGCAAAGGCGCCCGGGCGATGCGTGTCGAGCAGGGCCGCCGCCCCGCCACGGCCGTCCGACGTCCATTCGTGCAGCCGCGCCATCAGCTCCGCCAGCCGCTCGGGCGACGGCTGGGCGGGATCGAGGAGCGAGAACTGGACCGTGCGCGCCGCGGTGGGCTCGGCGGTGACGGTGACCGCCAGGATGGCCTGCCCGCGGCCGCTGTCCCATGCGCCGGCCTCCCCCGGCGGATGCGCCTCGAGGTCGAGGAGCAGCAGCGTCCGCCACGTGCGCGCCTCCGACGAGGGAGCGGCCGGCTTCAACGTGCGGCGGTGCCGCCCGCCGTCGACCAGCGCGAGCTCGAGGGTCAGCGCCGCCGCCCGCCGGCCACGCCGGACCAGGGCCGCCATCAGCGGATCGAGGACGCGCGCGAGCACGAACGACAGCGGCTCGAGGCCGTCGATCGGCCACTCGAGGTCGAGGGTGGATTCGAACGTGTCGGGGGCGCGCGTCGGCACCAGTGACGTGTCGTCCTGGCCGCGGGCCAGCCGGCGCAATCGCGGCCCCTCGGGGCCCAGCCGCTCGGCCAGGCCCCGCGCGGGCAGCGCGGCGAGGTCGCCGAGCGTCCGGAGGCCCCACCTGCGGAACAGATCGCGGCGTTCGCCCGCGAGGTCGAGCAGGTCCAGCGGCAGCGTCGCGAGCGTGTCGGCCTCCTGACCGGGGGTGATGACGGTCAGCCCCGGGCGCCCGCGGGCCGCGACCAGCGCCGCCACGCGTGTGCTCGCGATGGCGGCGTGGAGCGGAAAGCCGCGGTCGCGGCCGGCGAGGAGCAGCGCGTGGCCGAGGACCTCGGGGGCGGCCCACACGCGGCCGAGGCCGTGCAGGTCCAGCAGGACGTCCGTCGGGCCGAGCGACTCGACCCGCGGCGTGAACTCATGGGCGAGGGCGAGGAGGCCGCCCTCGGCAAGCACAGTCGGCGAATGCAGGGCCCCGTACACCGATCACCCGATCCTTCAGAGACTGGCCTGCAGCTCGACCGCGGTGCCGCGCAAAGCCTGGCGCCCCGCCTTCACTTCGGCGGTCAGCCCGCGGAGCAGCCGGCCGGGACCGGGATCGCCCGACCACGAAGCGCCCGCGCCGCGCAGCGCGAGCGAGACCCCCGCCGGTCCGTGGGCGACGTGGGCGTCCGCCACCACGAGCAACGTGCCGGGTTGCGACTCCACCATCCGCTGCAGCCGGATCCACGTCGCGCCGGGCAGCCGCTGCAGGCCCGAACGGGCGATGCCGCCGAGGTCCACCACGACCAGCTCGAACAGCCCGGAGCCGAGGAGCGTACCCACGGCCGAGATGGCGGCCAGCAACGGGCGGGGCTCGCGGGCCGCGGTGGCGCCGCGCAGCCAGAGCAGGCGCCCCAGCTCGACGCCGGCATCGCCGGCCGAGCGCGGGTCGAGCCGGTCCTGCGGATCGACCCAGGCCGCCAGCGCCCCCGCCCGCGTCGAGCGCGCCGCCACCGCGAGGGCGATGCCGGTCCGCCCCGAGGATGCGGGCCCGTGGATCTCCGACACCTGGCCGCGCGGCAGCCCGCCGAAGAGCAGCTCGTCGAGGCCGGGGACGCCGGTGGCCAGCGGCGTGCCGCGGCGGTCCTCCCCGCGCAGGGGCGGTCCGTCGGTCGTAAGCCGCTGCGCCTTGAGAAGGTCTTCGAGGGCGAGCTTGAGGGCGGAAGGCATTCGCTTTCCTTTCGCCCATCATTGTCCGCTCGCGGGGCCCTGTCAAGGGCCTCGCGAGCCCCGTGAACGTGCACGTTGAACGTGAACGTGTCCCGTCCGTTTTCGTTGTTGCTACCGGCCGAGGATCTCGGCGAAGAACGCCAGCGCCCGCGGGTCCTCCGACTGCCCCAGCCAGAACATCGCCTGCTTGCGCACCGCCGGGTTCGGGTTCTTGCGCGCGAGGTCGATGAGCAGCGGGACGCCCTCATCCTTCGGGAACTGGCTGAGCGCGAACACAGCCTTCTTCTTCACCGCGGTCTCCGGGTCCTCCTCGATCGCGCGGGTGATGGCGGCGGCCGCCTTGCGCCCCGCCTTCTGCGACAGCCAGAACAGGGCCTGGCCCCGGACGTGCGCATCCGCGTCGCGGCGGCCGACGTCGATCATCAGGTCCACCGCTTCCGGGACGTCGCTCTGGCTCAAGGCGAACACCACATGCTCGCGGAGAGAGGGGCTCGCGTCCTCCGCCACCAGCCGTCGCAGCGTCTCGTACCCGCGCCGGCCGCGGGAGTTGCCCATCCAGAACGCGGCCTGCTTCCGCACGCCGATCGGCTGCCGTGCGGCCACCAGCCGCTCCAGCACCACGTCGGCGCCAGGGTCGGCATGCATCGCGATCGCGGCGATCGCGGGCTCGTCCATGCCGCCCTTGTCCTTTTTCCTGGAGGTGCCCGCGCCGGAGCCCACCATCGACTCCAGCAGCTCCAGGCTCTCGCCGGGCCGGACCCCGGTGATCCAGTGGAAGGGCCGCCCCCCCACGTCGAGCCCGCAGCCACGGGACAAGGACCGGATGCGGTCCACGCGGCCGTTCTCGACCCGGAACAGGACGAGGAAGTCCGGCGCGTGCTCCCACGATTTCGCGTCGTCGCTGCCGTGGATGGTGTAGGCGCCTTCGTCCTCGACGTTGCAGCCCTGCGTCGCCGTGCCGATCTCGTGCATCGACCGGTAGCAGCACATCTGGTGGCGGCCCATCACCGGGACCGCGTAGCCGATCCACGCCGGGCCGGTCTCGCGGGCGAGCGGGCGGAATACCCCCTGCAGGCCGGACGCCGCCGAATGCGTCTGCACGCGCGCGTTGACGAGGTTCGCCGGGGTGTCGTCCGCGGATCCGGCCAGCAGCAGCAGGGGCACGGCAAGGGTCAACATTCGCGATCCCCTACTTGTTCAGGATTTCCAGCATGTACGCCTTGGCATCCTTGGAGCCCATGAGCGAGAGCCAGTGCACGGCGCTCTTGCGCAGGTCGGCGTTGCGCTCGGCGCGGGCGATCTGGACCAGCGCGGCGTCATTCCCTTGCAGGAAGAGGGCGTGCATCACCTTCTTCCGGACCTCCGGATCGGTCTCCGCCTTGTAGGTCGCGACCAGCAGCTCGCCGGACTTCGCCCCCCCCGCCAGCCCCAGGCTGTGGATTGCCGCGGCGCGCAGCTCGGGATCGTGTTCGGTGCGCAGCGCCTCCGCCAGCTTGTCCACCGCGCCGCCGATGAAGAGCGCGTGCAGGATGCCCTTGCGCACCGGCACCGACGTCTCGCTCTTGTACAGCTGCCAGAGATCCTCCTGCGCGCCCATGATGCCGAGGGTCTTCACCGCCGCGTCGCGCAGCACGGGGTCCTTTTCGCCCCGCGCGGCCGCGACCACCCGCGTCTTGTCCCCCGAGAGCATGAAGCTGTGCAGGACCTCCTTCTTCACGCCGACGTCGGAAGTGGAGGCATAGATCTCGGCCAGCGCCTGCCGGCTCTGCTCGCCGCCGAAGAGGCCCAGGTATTTGAGCGCCTCGCTCTGGAGCTGCGGGTTGCGCTGGCCGCGGGCGATCTCCGTCACCACCTGCCGCGCGCGCGGCGAGCCGCCCTGGCTGAGGACGAACAGCGCCTTTTTCTTGAGCTTCACCGACGCGCCGCCGGTCAGGAACTTCTCCAGCATCGGCACCGCCTCGTCGGAGTCGCTGTGCATCAGGCTGTTGATGGCGATCAGTTTCATCTCTTCGTCCGACTGCGACTCCAGCGACTCGAGCGGCCGCTGGCCCGACTCCTGGCGGATCTCGATCTCGAGGGCCTTGGCGTCGTCCAGCCAGCGGCTCTTCGGCGCCGTGGCCTTGAGCTGGGCGATGGCGGCCAGCGCGTCGCTGCGCCGGCCCTCGCGGCTCAAGGCATAGGCCTTCCAGTAGAGGGCGGCGTCGGCGCGCTTGCCGCCCATGGCGATCACGCGATCGAAATGGCGGACCGCCTTGGACCACTCCTCCTCGTCGATGGCGTCGCTGCCGTTCTCGTACGCGTCCTGCTCGCGGTCCTCGGCCTCTTCCTGCTCGTCCTGGTCGTCGTCCGGCTCCTGGTCCGCGGCGTCGGCGACGTCCATGTCGACGTCGGGGGCGTCGGGCGACTGGGCCAGCGCCCGCGCCGGCGCGCAGAGGAATGCCGCCAGCGCGGCCACGGCCAACGTCCATCTCATGCTCATCAGCTCACCTGTGAATGAATGGGGGGCGCCGCGCGCCCGTCGTTGCCACGCTCGCGGACCTGGGACTCGATGACGCGGACCTTGAACAGGATCCCGCGGTCCTCGATCCGCCGGCGGATGTGCTCCATCTCCTTCGCGGAGGCGCCCGGCGTCTGGTGCGCGACCTCGACGAGGATGCGCTCCAGCTCTTCCAGGACACTCGCCACCCCGGTATCGCCCGCCTGGATCGCGCTCGCGCGATACAGGCGGTTCGCGCTCACCAGCGCCTCCGCCGACTCCTGCGCCGCCGGCACCAGGGCCGCGCCGGGGCCGGCGTTGGTCAGCTCGACCAGCAGCACCTGCGACCGCTCGAGGTGATCTCCCACCGCGAGCAGGAGGATGCGCTCCCGCGCCGCCTCCGGGATCGCCTCCGCCACCGGCGGCGCCGGACGCGGGAACTCGCGCCCGGCGAGGAACGCGATGAGCAGCGACGCGGCGAGAGCGCCCCACGTCACGGCGCGCTGGCGCAGGGCCGATCGCCGCATCCACCGGCGTTCGGCCAGGAGGCGCGCCTGCAGGCGCTCCCACACGACGCTGCCGTAGTGCTCGTCCCGCTCCGGGATGTCGCCGGGCTCGACCGCGGCCAGCATGGCGCGCAGCCGCTCCGCGGCGGCCGCGCACTCCGGGCACGAGGCGGCATGCGCGACGTCGGCCGGCGTTCCGTCGCCGAAGCAAAGAGCCACCAGCCGCTCCTCGTCCAGGTGCGTCATGCGGTGGGCCTCAGCGAGGGGTCGCCGCCCAGGGCGTCGCGCACCTTGCGCACGGCCCGGAAGATGGAGTGCTTGGTCGCGCTTTGGTCGAGGTCGAGGGCGCGTCCGATTTCGTCGATCGAGAAGCCTTCGAAATGGCGCAACGCGAACGCGGACTTCTCCACCGCGCTCATCCGAGCCATGGCGACGCCGACCTTGCGGCGGACCTCGCCGCTGAATACGAGACGATCCGGCGTGGGATCGGCGGAAGCGACGTCGGCCATGGGGTCCTCCTCGCTCTCGGCGGCCGCGCGATGCTGGTCGTGCTCGTCGCGCCGCGCACGCCCGCGGAGCACGTCGTACGCGCAGTTGGCGGCGATGCGGTGCAGCCAGCTCGCGAACCGCGCCCGCTCCTCGAACCGGCCCAGGTTGCGGTAGGCCCGGAGGAACGCCTCCTGCACGACGTCCTCGGCGTCCTGCTCGTTTCCCGTCATGCGATACGCGAGGCGGAAGACGGCGCGGCTGTGGCGCTCGACCAGGGTGCGAAAGGCGCCTTCGTCGCCCTGCCGGAAACGGGCGACCGCGTCGGCATCGGCATCGCTTGCCTCCATCCGGTCCATTAGACGCCCGCCGGCACCCCCGGTTAGCACGAGGCCCAGAAGGGGCCAAACTGGCCCTTTTCTTGCACTCATGACTTCTCGGGGACTTCGGAAGTCCTGGGGGAGGACCGATGAGCGACTCGATCAGGGCCGGAGACTTCCGGATCTGCCTCTCCTGCGGCTCGCGGAACAAGGCTGCCTACAACTATTGCGTCCGCTGCAGCGCCGAACTGGACGTGGCGGCGGCCGACGTTCGACCCGCGGCAGGCGGGGCGCAGTCCGGGAACCCGCGGCTGATGCGGTTCCTGCTCGCCGCCGGGGTCATCGCCGCCATCGCCGCCGGCCTCGTCGTCCGCACCGTGTTCCGCGCGACGCTGGAGGTACAGGACATCTCCGAGGACGTCCGCGCCGACACCGCGCGCACGATCCTCGCACCCCCGCCGCCACCCGTCTCCGGCTGGGTTCCCGGCGCCAACGTGCCGGTCGAGCCCGATCCGGCGCCGAGCTGGTCGAGCGACTCGGGGCCGAGCTGGTCGAGCGACTCGTTCCCGGTCGCACGTGTGAATCCGTACGACGTGCCCGGCGACCCGAACGCCAGCATGGTGGGGATCGCGCCTCGCGCGCCGCGGGATCGGGCCGCGATGGCCCGCAGGCGCGTCTTCACCGACGACGACCTGCTGCAGACTCGGGGCTGGTCCACGCCGCCTACGCCGGACGAGGACCGCGGCCGCCGCAACTGATCGCTCTTGGCGGCCGTCCCGTGTTATCAGTCCCTCCGTGCTCGAACGGTGGGCCCTGCGCGCCGGCGTCCTCGTCCTCCTGGTCGGGACGCTCGTCCACGCGCTCTACGGCTACTCCCACGAGGACCTCTCCGGCCACGCGGCGGGGAGCGATGACGCGTACATCTCGTACCGGTATGCCCGGAACCTCGCCGATGGCCTGGGCCTCACCTTCAACCCCGGCGAGCGGGTCGAAGGCTACTCGAACCTCCTGTACGTCCTGCTGCTCGCCCCCGCGTTCCTGATCGCCCGCGACTCCGCGATCCACCCCCTCGCCGTGGCCCTCAACGGCGCGTGCGCCGCGGCCGCGCTGTTCCTGTTCCACCGGCGCCTCCGGGCCCGCGACGGCGGCGGTCCGGCGGCGCTGGCCGCCGTCCTGTTCGCGGCGTGGCCCGCGCTCTGGCTGTGGAACGCATCGGGGATGGAGACGGCGCTCGTGCTGCTGCTGCAGGTTGCGCTCTGGGCGGAGGTGACACGCGACGACGCGGCGCATCGCATCCGGCCGCTGGTCGTGGTGCTGGTGCTGCTGGTCCTCGCGCGCGCGGACGGCTTCGTCGGCGCAGGGATCGGCGTGTTGTTCCTGGCCCTGCGCCGCGACGGGGCGCGCGCACGCGCCGGCGCCATCGCGGTGGCGCTGTCCACCGCGGCCCTGGTGGGCTGGCGGCTCGCGTATTACGGCCATCCCCTGCCCAACACGTATTACGCGAAAGTCTCGGGCCCGCTCGCGGGCCGTATCACCGACGCCGTGCGGCAGCTCGCCGATCTCGCCACGGACGCCGGCCTGCTGCCGTACCTCGTGGTGCTGGCCGGGGCGGCGGTGGCGGCGGCGCGCACACGAAGGCTGTCCTTCGAGGCCCTGTTCGCCGCGGCCTGGCTCGGATACTGGATCTACGTGGGGGGAGACGTCTTCGGCGAGCGCTTCCTCCTGGTGGTGGTGCCACTGGGGGCCGCGATGCTTTCGCGGTGGGCGGCAGAGGGACATCGCGTCCTGGCCGCGGCGGGCTTCGTCCTCGCTCTTGCGTTCCAGCTCGTCCCCCCCGCGGCCGACCGGCGGTTCCGATACGGGGGCGCCAAGTACGACCGCTGGATCGAGCTCGGCCGCTTCCTGGGCGGGCCCGAGCACCGCGGCCAGACGATCGCCATCGACGCCGCCGGCAAGGTCCCGTACTACTCGCACCTCGAGGCCGTCGACATGCTCGGCCTCACCGATGCGCACATCGGCCACCGGCCGGCCACGACGTTCCGCGTGGGCCACAGCAAGCACGACGCGGAGTACGTCCTGTCGCGCCGTCCCGACCTGATGGCGACGTGGATCGACGAAAAGCTCGACCTGCGGTGGGATCTCGACCGCGCCCGCTACGAATCCGCGGGCTACCGGCTGCGGTGGCTGGTCTACGTCCGGCGGTTCCCCCCGGCGGACCGCGGCGTCCCCGGGTCTCCATCCGGCCGGGGACAAGCCATCGTCGACGTTCGCGGGATGGATCCGGCGATGGTGCCGGACCTCGTGCGCGACGGGTGGCGGTACGCGGTGGTCGAGCGCGTTGTGCCCTGATCCGGAGATAGGTTGCATTCGAGCGCCGATGCATCCCGGCGCGCTTCGTTGCTCCTCCCTACGTACCGCACGGGTACGCGGCGGTCGTCGCGCCTCGCGATCCGGGCGCCTCGGCGCTCTCGGTGCGACACCGTATCTCCGGACCCGGGCACAGCGTCAGCGGACCGAAACGCGGGCCCTGCCGTGCGGTGAACGATGCCGGCCGGCCGCGTCGGCGGGGAATCCCAGCGCGGCCAGGATGCCGCGCACGTCGTCGGGACCGGCGGCGGCCGCGGCCAGCATCTCGCGGCTGATCGCGAATGACCCCTCGCGGGCGGCGCGTCGGGCGGCGGCAGCGAGACGCTCGAGGCGATCGACTCGCACCGCACGCGGCCCCGCGCGCTGGTACCCGCACGCGCTGTAGGCGGCAGCCGCGACCCCCGGCTCGATCGCGATGGAAGGCGCGCCCAGCGGCCCGGGTAGCGGTCCCGGCTGCCGCAGGCCGTGCAGCAGTGCGCGCCATTGCTGCACCTCGGGCGCCAGCAGCGACGAAAAGTAGACGTTCAGCCGGCCCATCGAGACGCCGAGCCGGCCCAGCTCGCGCCGCTCGCCGGAGGTCAGGCTCGAGACGGCACCGCTCATCCCGCGCCGCGGGGCCGAGCCGAGCCCCTGCTGCAGCGCGAACAGGACGCCGCGCATGGCGCCCGAGGCGGCCGCCCCGGCGGCAGAGGACAGCGGACCGAAATTCCGTATGAGCTCGGACTCGAGCCAGGAGGCCAGCCGGCGGCGCACCCGCTCCTTGAGCGGCGCGTCCAGCAGATCCGACGGCAGGGGCTCGACGCGCGGCGCCAGCGGGTCGTCGGTCGCCGCCAGCCGCGCCACCGCGGCCCCGCGCCATCGGATGCGCCCATCCGGCCCCGCCGTGAACGCCTCGTCGGGCTCGTCCGCGAAGGCGCGCACGCGGTCGCCGATGTGGCCGCGCAGCGCGCGGTTGGCGGCGCCGCGGAAGCGCGTCGCCGTCTCCCGGAGCGACGCGTCCTCCTTGTAGACGAAGCCCTCCATCCGCCCCGCGCCCAGCCCCTGGACCAGCACCTCGCCGGCGGCGGTCACCTCGATGACGATCTCGTCCGGGCCGTGGCGCGCGACCACCGCCGCGCGGCGGTCCACGAACTGCTCGGTCAACCTCTCGTGCAGCGCATCGGAGAGCCGATCCTCCACCGCCCGGGTGCGCTGCTGCCAATGGCCCGCGTCGGCCAGCCAGGAGGGGCGGTGCGAGACGTATGTCCACGTGCGGATGTGGGCGATGCGCGCGAGCAGCGCGTCGGTGTCGCCGTCGATGCGGTCGAGGGCCGACACCTGGGACGTCACCCAGTCCTCGGGCAGGCGCCCGCCGGGCCGCCGTAGTCGCCGGTAGATCTCGCCGAGCAGCCGGGTGTGGGCGTCGGTCAACACGTTGCGGAAGTCGGGGACCTGGCAGACGTCCCAGAGCAGCCGCACCGCCTCAGGCGAGCGGGTCAGCCCGGCGATGTCGGGATCCGCGACGAGGGCGGCCAGGGCCCGGTGGTCGTCGGCGTCGGGCGTGCGGCGGAGCTGCGGAACGGGCGGGCGGCGCTCGAGGCTGTCGAGGAGCGCGCGGGGGGAGGCGAAGCTCAAGTCCGAGCTCCGCCAGGACAGCGCGCCCAAGGGATCGAAGCGGTGGCTCTCGACCGCCGCCACCAGGTTCGCATCGAACGGGCCGAGATCGGCGGTGGGGCCGAAGGTCCCGTTGCGCAGGTGCCTCCCGGCGCGGCCGGCGATCTGCGCGACCTCCGCCGGACGGAGGGGCCGCGGGGCGGTGCCGTCGAACTTCACCAGAGAGGTGAAGGCGACGTGGTCGATGTCGAGGTTGAGGCCCATCCCGATGGCGTCGGTGGCGACCAGGTAGTCGACCTCGCCCGCCTGGTACAGCGCCACCTGCGCGTTCCGCGTGCGCGGCGAAAGCGCGCCGAACACCAGCGCCGCGCCGCCGGTCTCGCGACGGACACGGTCCGCGACCTCGTAGAGGTCCGCCACCGAGAACACGACGATGGCGGTGCGCCGCGGCAGCCGCGCGATCTTCCGGGGCGGCGCATAGGTGAGGGTCGAGAGGCGCGGCCGGCCGATGACCACCGCGTCCGGCACCAGCGTGCGCAGGAGCGGCTTCACCGTCGCCGCGCCCAGGAACATCGTCTCCTCCAGCCCGCGGGCGTGCAGCAGGCGATCGGTGAAGACGTGGCCGCGCTCGCGGTCGGCGCAGAGCTGGATCTCGTCCACGGCCAGGAAGTCGACGCGCCGATCGAGGGGCATCGCCTCCACCGTGCACACGAAGTACGCGGGCGAGCGGGGAACGATCCGCTCCTCGCCGGTCACCAGGGCGACGTGGTCCCGGCCCCGGGACTGCACCAGCCGGTCGTAGTTCTCGCGCGCCAGCAGCCGGAGCGGAAAGCCGATCATCCCGGTGCGGTGGGCGAGGATCCGCTCCATCGCATGGTAGGTCTTCCCGGTGTTGGTCGGGCCCAGAAGCGCGGTGATGGAGGGCATGGGCCTAGCGGGGCCGGATCCGGCAGAACGCGGCGACCCCGCGGGCCGCGCGGTGCGCTTCGAGGGCGGCACCCATCGACTCGAGGGCAGCGCTCCGCAGGGCGGCCTGCACCCCCATGAAGAAGACGCGCTCCTCGTACCGCACATGGTCGTGCAGCAGTCGGGCGAGGTCCTCCATCGTGGCCGCGATCTCCGCCCCGGCCAAAACCGCCGTCTCGAGCGCGGCGGCGAGCCGGCGGATCTCGCCGTGCTCCTGCCGGATCCGGGCCGCGCCGGCCGGATCGACGGTTTCCGCCACCGGGAGCACCACCTCCTCCTCGTCGGCCATGTGGCCTTCGAGCTCGGCGCGATGGAAGTCGAGGAAGCCGAGCGCGGCAGGCGGGCGGCCCGCGCGACGCTCGAGCCAGAGGGCCTGGATCAGCGCCTCGTGATGGTCGCGCGACAGGGGAAGAAGAGCTGGGGCACGGTAGAGGCCTCGGGGACTCACGGTCCAGTCTAACCCGCGCTGCTGCCCGGAGTTGCCGGAACCCGTGGGAGCTTGCCCGGGCGACTTCCAGGCGGTACAATAGAGGATTCGCACCCAGCGGACTGGAGTCACACGAGTAATGAAGATGAGTCTCTGGCGCACCCTCCCCGTCGTCGCCATGATGGCGGTCGTCCTTTCGTGCGGCGGATCGCCGACGCCGACGACGCCCCCGAGCCCGCTCCCTCCCACCCCCTCGATCGCCCCCACGGCCGCTCCCAGCCCGGAGCCTTCGGCCAGCCCGGGCGCTTCCTCGTGCCGTTACGGGAAGGGGACCGTCGAGACGTTCTGCAACCGCCAGGTCGGGGCCTTCGGCGCCGACGTGGATGCCGCAATCACGCTCCTGACCCAGCAGAGCCCCGAGATCTTCGACCTCACCCAGCAGGCGGGCGAGGGCGGCTTCAAGGTCCTCATGCCCGACGAGTACTACGCGGGTGTGATCCGCAACCTCGAGGCCAGGGACTTCTGCGCGGGCTACGACCTGGTCGAGCTGCAGGTGAAGAACAGCAGCTCGTTCAGCGAGCAGTACGACATCATGCTGGCCTCGGGCCACGTCCGGCGCGGCGCCGGCGCCTATCGCGCGACCTGCACCCCACCGAGCTTCCCGCTCGACCCCGAGGACCTCATCGACCAGGTGCGGGTCGCGTTCTTCGGAATCAGCTGCATCCCAGGCGTCACGCCGCCGCGGAACGGCGAGAACAAGCTCCTGATGGGCTGCAATGGCAACGTGACCGCCACGCCAAAAGACAAGGACGGCCATGACGTCGACGCCCGGATCCACGGGCCGCGCATCGACTGGACCCTCACCCAGGATGTCCCGGTCGTCCGGATGGACGACTTCCCGGGCGTGGCGTTCAACAAGACGCTGACCGCCCAGCAGCCGGGACACTTCCAGTTGTGCGCCGTGGTCAAGGGCGTCCGCGGCTGCCTGAACGGCGAGGTATTCGACTCGCCGTAGACAAGCAGGGGGGCGTTGCGCCGCGCCCCCCTGAAACCCCCCGCTCGCTCCGCCGAAGTGAAATAGGCTCCGCTAGCCGCTGTTTCGGTCCC
>Ga0326597_10002192_pt1 | contig 29502 bp, 32 predicted proteins | sample RVTome_12_FD_203789 | JGI IMG/M metagenome (GOLD analysis project Ga0326597, IMG submission 203789) | Soil microbial communities from uranium-contaminated site in the Upper Colorado River Basin, Wyoming, United States - RVT100D185 | ecosystem: Environmental > Terrestrial > Soil > Contaminated >... | reverse complement strand
GGTGTCGCCCGAACTTTGTGCCGAAGTTGAGGCGGCCAGGGGGCGCGGCGGGCGGGTAATTGCGGTTGGCACCACTACTGCCAGAGGTCTGGAGTCGGCCGGCCGTTCCGGTGTCATGCAACCCTGCACCGGCGATACGGACATTTTCATCTATCCCGGATTTGATTTTAAAATAGTCGATGCCTTGCTCACCAATTTCCATCTGCCGGAATCAACATTGTTGATGCTGGTTTGCGCCTTTGCCGGCAAGGAACGTGTAATGCGCGCCTATCAGCATGCCATCGTGCAACAATACCGGTTCTACAGTTTCGGGGATGCGATGTTTGTAACAAGATAGTTATAAGTCACAAGTTACAGGTCACAAGTAAAAAATGAAATTTGAGTTGTTGCATAAGGACGGAGAAGCGCGGTGTGGCCGTATGACATTCGTGCGCGGCGTGGTGGAAACCCCGGTTTTCATGCCGGTGGGGACCTATGCAGCGGTCAAGACCCTGTCACCGGAAGAACTGCGTGAAACCGGCAGCCGGATCATTCTCGGCAACACATTTCATCTGATGCTGCGGCCGGGCACGGACGTGATCAAGAAGTTCGGTGGTCTGCATGATTTCATGCATTGGGAGGGGCCGATACTGACGGATTCAGGCGGTTACCAGGTCTACAGCCTGGCCGAGGCGCGGCGCATCACCGAAGAGGGTGTGCATTTCCGCTCACCGATCGATGGCAATGCAGTATTTCTGGGGCCCGAGCAGGCCATTGCGATCCAGCATGATATGAACGCCGATATAGTCATGATCTTCGATGATTGCACGCCTTATCCTGCCACCGAAGAACAGGCGCGTCTCTCCATGGAGCTCTCGTTGCGTTGGGCGCGCCGTTCGCACGCTGCCCATGGCCGTCACAGTGCGGCCCTGTTCGGCATTGTCCAGGGAGGAATGTACCCGGTTTTACGGGATGAATCAGTCCGGGGACTGCTGGACATCGGATTTGACGGTTATGCCATCGGGGGCATGTCCGTCGGTGAACCACAGCCGGTCATGCTGAATATTCTCTCCCATGTAGTCTCGCAGTTACCGGCAGACCAACCCCGCTATCTTATGGGTGTCGGAACTCCTGAAGATATTGTCGAAGCGGTGTTGCGGGGGATCGACATGTTCGATTGTGTATTGCCCACGCGCAACGCCCGCAATGGGCACCTGTTTACAACCAGCGGCGTTGTAAGGATTCGTAACGCCAGGCATCGTGACAGCTCCCTGCCCATTGATCCGGCATGCGGGTGCTATACCTGCAGGAATTACAGCCGCGCCTACTTGCACCACCTGGACAAAACCGGCGAGATGCTGGGCGCCAGGCTAAGCACCCTCCATAATCTCCATTATTACCATTCATTGCTTGAGGGCCTGAGGGCCGCGATAGCCGGAGGGAAGCTTACGGAATTTGTGGCCGATTTTTATGCGCGGCGCGCGCAAAACGCCGAGACTGTGGCATAATAGCGCGCCTTTGATACCGGATGAACGTATGACGGAATTTTTCATGCAAAGCGCCTGGGCACAGGAGAATACCGGGGGGGGTGGCGGCCTGATGGGCTTGCTGCCGCTCGTGCTTATCTTCGCGGTGTTTTATTTTTTTCTTATTCGTCCCCAGATGAAACAGGCGCGGGAACACAAGCTGATGGTTGAAGCACTTGCCAAGGGGGATGAAGTTGTGACGAGCGGTGGATTGCTGGGCAGGATTACCAGGATTGGAGATAATTTTATCATGGTTGAGATTGCCCCTGACATCGAGGTCAAAGTCCAGAAACATGCAGTTTCAGCGACACTGCCCAAGGGCACGTTAAAATCACTCTGAAAACAACAATAATCCCCTCACATTTTGGAAATTGCCTTTTTGGCTTGATTGACTGATGAATCGCTATCCGGCTTGGAAAAATATCCTGATTGCAATCATTGTGGTGGTTGCCTGCATTTATGCTTTGCCGAATCTCTATGGCAGCGATCCGGCGCTGCAGATTTCCTCGTCCCATGGCATTGAGATAGGTGAAATGACCGAACTGCAGGTCAATGTGGCGTTGGACAAGGAGGCCATCAAACCGGCACGCACGGAGCTTGCCGAAAACAGCTTGCTGATCCGGTTTGAAAATGAGGAGACCCAGTTAAAGGCGCAGACCGTTTTGAAGAGGGCGTTGGGTCGTGATTACGTCGTGGCCCTTAACCTTGCACCGTCGACACCCGTCTGGCTGCATAAGCTGGGCGCGGAACCCATGTTTCTCGGCCTGGACCTGCGCGGCGGCGTGCACTTCCTGATGGAAGTCGACATGGAGGCTGCGGTCAGAAAGGCGGAGGAACGTTATGTTTCTGACCTGCGTTCGGTCTTCCGCGAACACAAGGTGCGGTATAAAACCATCAGTCGCCAGGAGCAGGGCGGAGTCCTTATACGCTTCCAGGACGCTGCGCAGCAGGAAGCAGGCCGCAAGCTGATCCGCGAAAATATCCCGGATGCCGTTATCGCGGACGGGGAGGCGGGAGAGTTTCAGACGTTGATGACCTTGTCCGAGAGATCCATGATTGAGACGAGGAAAAACGCACTTCAGCAGAATATCACCACCTTGCGCAACCGGGTCAACGAACTGGGTGTGGCTGAACCGGTGATTCAACAGCAGGGCACAACCCGCGTGGTCGTGGAACTGCCCGGCGTCCAGGACACGGCGCGCGCGAAAGAAATTCTTGGCGCAACGGCAACACTGGAATTCCGCCTCGTCGATGACCAGCATTCGCTCCAGGACGCCGTTGATGGCCGGGTGCCCCCGGGTTCCAAACTTTACAAGGAACGGGACGGCAGGCCGATCCTGCTGGATAAGCAGGTATTGCTGACCGGGGACCACATTATCGACGCCGCCTCGGGCATCGATCAGGTCAGCGGTGGACCGGATGTCACTATCACGCTGGATGGCAAGGGCGCGCTGATCATGAGCAACGAAACCCGTGACGCCGTGGGCAAACGCATGGCTGTCGTTTTTATCGAGACCAAGACGGAAACAGTGGAAGAGAACGGGATTGAGGTGAGGAAGAAAGAGATTATCGAAGAGGTCATCAACGCCGCCACCATCAAGGAACAACTGGGTAAACGTTTCCACATTACCGGCCTTGACTCAACGCAGGAGGCGAGAAACCTGGCACTGCTGCTGCGGGCCGGCGCCCTGGCGGCGCCGATCGAGATTATCGAGGAACGCACAGTGGGTCCAAGTCTGGGCGCCGAGAATATCGAACGTGGGTTCCATTCCGTCCGGGTGGGTTTTGCCGCCATAGCCTTGTTTATGATCATCTATTATCTGCTGTTCGGTGTGACCGCAGTAATAGCTCTCGCGGTCAATGTCATTCTGTTGATCGCATTACTGTCCATGTTGCAGGCCACCCTTACACTTCCGGGCATGGCGGGTATTGCGCTCACGGTGGGCATGGCGATCGATGCCAATGTGCTTATCAACGAACGCATTCGCGAAGAACTGAGAAACGGCAATTCGCCCCATGCGAGCATCACCGCCGGCTACGAACGCGCCTTCGGCACTATCCTCGATTCCAATACCACCACCCTGATTGCCGGTCTCGCATTGTTTATATTCGGCAGTGGGGCCATACGCGGTTTTGCCGTCGTCCTCTGTCTCGGCATCCTCACCTCCATGTTCAGCGCGATTATGGTCTCCCGCGCCCAGGTCAACCTGATCTACGGCAGCCGCCGGCGGCTGGCCCATCTCGCCATTGGCAATACGAAATGGAAATAACCCCACCGGTTTAGGAGCCTGACATGGAATTTTTCAAGATCCGAAAAGACATCCCGTTCATGCGCCATGCGCTGGTGTTTAACGTGATCTCACTGGTTACATTTGTGTTGGCCGTGTTTTTACTGGCCACCCGGGGATTGAACCTGGGCGTCGACTTCACCGGCGGTACTGTCATGGAAGTAAACTACGATCACCCCGCCGACCTGCAGCAAATACGCAAGACACTCACAGAGCTTGGTTATTATGAAGTGCCGGTGCAGAATTTTGGCAATGCCATGGATGTCATTATCAGGTTGCCGGCCAAACAGAATCAGGCCGGCTCCAGCCTTTCTGCAACTGTAGGCTCCGCATTGCGGGCAATTGACCCCGGCGCGGAGGTGCGCCGGGTGGAATTTGTCGGTCCGCAGGTTGGCCAGGAACTTCTGGACAATGGCGGTCTTGCACTTGTATTTGTCTCGATAGGTATCGTTATTTATCTGTGGATGCGATTTGAGTGGAAGTTCGGGGTGGCGGCCATCATCGCCAACCTGCATGACGTCGTGATCATCCTCGGGTTTTTTTCCTTCTTCCAGTGGGACTTTTCCCTGAGTGTGCTTGCAGCAGTACTTGCCATCCTGGGTTATTCAGTCAACGAATCGGTGGTCGTCTTTGATCGGGTGCGGGAAAACTTCCACAAGATGCGCGAAACGTCCGTGCCGAAGATTATCGATAATGCCATAACCCGTACCATGTCGCGTACCATCATCACCCACGGGAGTACACAGCTTGCGGTGTTATCAATGCTGTTTTTCGGCGGAGAGACTCTCCACAACTTCGCCCTGGCGCTGACTATCGGGATCCTGTTCGGCATTTATTCATCGGTGCTGGTTGCCAGCCCGATCGTCATGTGGCTGGGCGTTTCGCGCAGCGATCTGGTCAAGCCGCCTGTCAAGAAGGAAGGCGCCGACCTGCCCTATCGCTCCTAGTGGATACAGTTCCTCCTGTGTTCATGACACGGGGGTGCATTCAGTCGTAAAGGAAAAAAACCGGCGCCACTCACCCTGGAATGAAAATCGTCGCTGATTGCCAGATACCTTATGTGCACCAGGTTTTTTCAGAATTTGGTGAGGTCATAATGCGGGAAGGGCGCGCGATCAACCCGCAACAGGTGCGGGATGCAGATGTCCTGCTGGTGCGTTCGGTTACCCGCATTAACGCTGAATTGTTGTCCGGCAGTAACGTCGGTTTTGTGGCGTCGGCCACCAGCGGTGTTGATCATGTGGATGTTGATTACCTGCAACAGGCAGGTATCGTGTTTGCCCATGCCCCGGGCTGCAATGCCCAGGCGGTGGTCGAATATGTGTTGAGCAGTCTGTTCGTCCTTGCCAGTCAAAACCAGTTCCGGCTCCAGGACCAGGTCGTGGGTATTATTGGCTGTGGTCAAATCGGATCCAGACTGGCACAGGCCTTTTCCACCCTCGGTGTACGGTGCCTATTGAATGATCCGCCTCTCAAGGAGGCCGCCGTCGGGGGCCCGTATAGCGATCTGCAGGACATATTGAATGCGGACATTATTACCTTGCATGTGCCGCTGACGGGTTCCGGCAAGCATCCTACCCGGCATCTGGTCAATGGACATTTTCTGTCAAAATTGAAACCCGGCGCCATCCTGGTCAATACCTCCCGGGGTGGCGTAGTAGACGAAAGTGCATTAACACAAAATCTCCGCCAACGGCATTTCCCACTGGTGCTGGATGTATGGGAGCACGAACCTGTTATAAACCGGGAGTTACTGGCAGCCGTTGCCATCGGGACCCCGCATATCGCAGGATATACTCTCGACGCCAGGCTGCGGGCCACGGATATGATTTACCGCCGTTTGTGTGTATATCTGCACTTGTCCGGATCCTGGAGCCCGGATACGGAGCTTGCGCATCTTCCGGGAAGAGATGTGAAGATAGAAGCCGGTGTCGATACGCTGGCTGGACTGGAGATGGCCGTCCTGTCCCATTATGACGTCAGAAGTGATGCAGCGGCGTTGCACCAGTCGCTGAACATGGAGGCGCAGGCCGCCAGTCGCTATTTTGACGAACTCAGGAGAAGTTATCCTGTGCGCAGGGAATTTCCGGCAACCACTGTCAGCCTCTCTGCCGCTGACAATCCACTCGCGGGAATACTTGACCGGCTTGGATTCAGGGTGGCCAGTCACTAAATGACGGGAATATGAAATGGCGAAGGTGCTAAGACTGGGATTTCTGGCCTCCGGCCGCGGCAGTAATCTGCAGGCCATCCTGCAGGCCTGCCGGGACGGCAGGCTCAAAGCCACGCCCGCCGTAGTGATCAGCAACAATGCGAATTCCGGTGCGCTGGCACTGGCGAGACGTGAAGCACTGCCCGCCTGTCACCTGAGCAGCAAGACGCATCCTGATCCGGAAAACCTCGATCAGGCCATCACCGCAATATTGCAGAAACATGGCGTTGACCTGGTGGTGCTGGCCGGTTACATGAAAATGGTCGGCCCCCTGACCCTCCGCACCTACCGCAACCGGATTCTCAATATCCATCCCGCCCTGCTGCCCAATCACGGAGGACAAGGTATGTATGGGATGGCAGTGCACGAGGCGGTTCTCAGGGCCGGTGAGAAAGAAACCGGGGCGACTGTGCATCTGGTGGACGGGGTGTACGACAGCGGCCTGATACTGGCGCAACGTCGTGTTCCGGTACACAGTGATGACACGCCCGACAGGCTGGCTGCCCGGGTGCTGGAAACAGAGCATGAACTCTATGTTGAGGTGCTGCGGGGAATTATTGAGGGGAATATCAAACTGGCGGCCATGACGTGATGCACGGCAGGTGATGTCCCTCCCGGATACAGGCCATCGCCCTGTATCCCCCCGGTAATGTGGGATAGAATTACCATTTTGTGTATTGAATCGGGAAAATTCCTGACAGACTGGCGCTACTGCAGAACAACAATAATCATACGAATTACTAATCACCAATAACAAATCACATGATCTCTCCGGGGCGCTGAAAATAGCCCGCAGCAGGGGACATGATTAAACCCGGCGATGCAAACACAGGATAAAAATCAGAATCAAGCCGAACCAAGTCTGGTCAAGGTTCGTGGCATGTCATTCAAACGCGGCCAGAGGACCATCTTCGACAATATTGATATGGATATCCGGAACGGGAAGATAACGGCCATCATGGGTCCCAGCGGTTGCGGCAAGACGACATTATTGCGCCTGATTGGCGGCCAGTTGCGACCTCTCTCCGGCAGCGTCACGGTTGACGGCCTGGAGGTCAGCCAGCTGGGCAGGAGGCAACTGTTCCAGCTCCGCAAACGCATGGGAATGCTGTTTCAGTCCGGCGCCCTGCTGACTGACCTGGACGTTTTCGATAATGTTGCTTATGCCTTGCGCGAACATACCGACCTGCCCGAGTCGATCATCAAGGACCTAGTCATTATGAAGCTGAATGCGGTCGGGCTGCGCGGGGCGAGGCACATGATGCCGAGCGAATTGTCCGGCGGCATGGCACGACGTGTCGCTCTGGCGCGTGCCATAGCCCTGGATCCGATGATGATTATGTATGACGAACCCTTCACAGGCCAGGACCCCATCTCCATGGGAGTATTAATCAGGTTGATCAAGCGCATGAACGAGGCGCTGGGCATCACCAGCATCCTGGTCTCGCACGATGTCGCAGAAAGCGCTTCCATCGCCGATTATATTTATGTTCTGTCAGCCGGACATGTCATAGGGCAGGGGACGCCACAGGAATTGCGGGTTACCGATTCCGCCTGGGTGCGGCAGTTCATGGACGGCCTGCCGGATGGTCCCGTACCCTTTCATTATCCTGCCCCGGAGTATGATGATGAATTATTCCGGAGTCAGCCATGATTAATTTCACCCGCAAGACCCAGTTGGTTCTGGAACATCTGGGACGTTTTGGCCTGGAGTTCTTCGAGCGTCTCGGACGCGCCCATATCTTTATGGCCTATGTATTGATGGGGATCAAAGATGTGCTGCGCCGGTGGGGGCTGATCGTCACCCAGATATTTTCGGTCGGCGCCCTGTCATTTGTCATCATTGTGGTATCCGGGACTTTTGTCGGCATGGTCCTGGGTTTGCAGGGGTACAACACCCTGGTGGATTTCGGGGCTGAAGAGTCTCTCGGCGTCCTGGTGGCATTGTCACTGGTCAGGGAACTGGGCCCGGTGGTGGCGGCCCTGTTGTTCGCAGGGCGGGCCGGTTCCGCGTTGACGGCGGAAATTGGTTTGATGAAGGCGACGGAACAGCTGTCTGCCATGGAAATGATGGCCGTCGATCCCCTGCACCGTGTCATTGCTCCCCGTTTTTACGCAGGAGTAATATCCATGCCGTTACTGGCGGCCATGTTCAGCGCGGTCGGTGTTTTTGGCGGATACTTTGTCGGCGTAGGGCTCCTGGGCGTGGATGATGGTGCCTTCTGGTCACAGATGCAGGACGCCGTGGAATTGCGCGAAGATATATTCAACGGCGTCATCAAAAGCGTGGTATTCGGCGTCGCCGTGACGTGGATTGCTGTTTTTGAGGGATATGATACCGTGCCCACTTCGGAAGGCATCAGCCGGGCAACAACGCGCACGGTCGTGAATTCCAGTCTGGCCGTACTGGGACTGGATTTCATACTGACCGCCCTGATGTTCAACAAGTAATCCGGGAGATTGAGTTATGTTGCAGTCCAGATTTGTCGAGACGGTGGTGGGGATATTTATCGCCATCGGTCTTGCCTCTTTGCTGATGTTGTCCATGAAGGTGAGCAACCTCAGCAGCCTGGCCAGCGAGGATGGTTATGTCATCAAGGCGCACTTCCAGAACATCGGGGGGCTCAAGGTCCGCTCCCCTGTCAAAATGGCGGGAGTGGTCATCGGGCGCGTGAGCCGGATTTACATTGACAACGAAGCCTATAACGCAGTAGCCGAGATGTCCATAAACGAGGATTTCGACTATATCCCCACGGACACCTCGGCCGATATCTATACAGCCGGCCTGCTGGGCGAGCAGTACATAAGCCTTACTCCCGGCGGCGAGGAAACTTTCCTAAAAGACGGCGATATGATTAAAATAACTTCTGATGCCGTGGTACTGGAGCAGATTATCGGTCAGTTCCTGTATAACAAGGCCGCAGAAACTCCGGAAACCAAATAAGGTCAATAGCACTGGCCTCCTGGCCGAAGATGTACCCTTAAATGTATTTATAATCAAAAAGTTAACTTATAATAACATACGCTATATTAACGAGAACGATCATGATACCGAGATATTTGTATCCATTGTTACTAGGCATGTGGTTTGGCGGCGGGGCGGTCCAGGCCGGCACCCAGACTGCGGAAGAAATTGTCAGAACTACTTCTGATCAGGTAATTGCCAGGCTGAAGATGGATCGTGAGGAATTAAAGGTCAGGCCCGAACGGATCTATGACATGGTGGACGAGCTCATCCTGCCGCATTTTGATTTTATCAGCATGTCGAAGTGGGTGCTGGGACAAAACTGGAGAAAGGCCACCACGGAACAGCAGGAGACGTTTACCGTCCAGTTCCGCACCCTGCTGGTACGCACCTATGCCAAGGCCTTGCTCGAATATTCAGATAATGAGATTACCTATTATCCCGTCAAGGACAATCCGGAATCCAATCTGGTCGTGGTCAAAACCGAGGTGGCCCAGACCGGTTCCAGCAAAATACCGATTAATTACAGCATGCATGTCAAGGACGGTGAATGGAAGGTGGTGGACGTGGCCATCAACGGCATCAGCCTTGTTTCCACCTACAGGGGTTCGTTTGCCACCGAGATTCGTACCAATGGCCTGGACTCGCTTATCAGTCAATTGATTGATAAAAACAGCAAAATCGCCATCAATGATGCGCAACCAGTCAGTGAGACCAGATAGAGAATACCAGCTCTCCACTAACGGCGATGGATCGTTGGTATTGACGGGGGTGCTGAATAAAACCACCGTCACCAGGATCCATGAAGAATCACTGGGAAGTTTTCGGGACGCCGCTTCCACGCCGCAGTCGATCGATCTAACCGGGGTAAGCAGCGTGGACAGCGCTGGCCTGGCCTTGTTGATTGAATGGGTCCGGCTTGGCCGGCGGCAGAACCGCAATATTAAATTCCTGAACATCCCCGCCCGGATGCTGCCCCTGGCCCGACTGTTCGGGGTCGAACACCTGCTCCATTAAACCAGAAACATTACACGGCAGCGCCGTTTTCCAGGTCGTGTAAAAACCCCCGGTCTTTCACAATCGCCGGTATCCACGATATTCAGGTTGTTGGTACATCCCCTATGGAAAGCAACGAAATAAAGCAGTTGATCGAAAAAGGTCTGCCCGGTGTAACGGTGCGGATTGACGGCGAGGATGGTGTGCATTTTCAGGGGGTAATCATCAGTGAAGTTTTTAACGGATTGTCCCCGCTGCAACGACACCAGGCGGTTTACAAAACGTTGGGTGATAAAATGGGACGTGAAATTCATGCCTTGTCCATGCAGACTTATACTCCTGCAGAGTGGGAACAGAAAATGACCGGTGGCGTGTAGTGACGGGACTATGGATAAATTACTTATAAAAGGCGGTATTCCGCTTTCCGGCGAGATCAATATTTCCGGGGCAAAGAACGCGGCGTTGCCGATCCTGGCGGCCACCATCCTTGCCGACAGCCCGGTGACGGTCGGCAATGTCCCGCACCTGCATGATATCACCACCACCATGGAACTCCTGGGCAGGATGGGCGCCCAGCTTACGGTGGATGAACGCATGAATATCGAGGTGGACAGCAGCAATATCAGGGAATTCTTCGCCCCCTATGATCTGGTCAAGACCATGCGTTCTTCCATTCTGGTACTGGGTCCGTTGCTGGCACATTACGGGAAGGCGGATGTGTCTTTGCCCGGTGGCTGCGCCATTGGTTCCCGCCCGGTGAACCTGCATCTCCGGGGCCTTGCCAGCATGGGCGCCCGGATAGAGGTGGAAGGGGGATATATACGTGCTACGGCCAAGCGGCTCAAGGGTGTCCACCTCACATTGGACCTGGTCACCGTGACCGGCACGGAAAACCTGATGATGGCCGCGACGCTGGCAAAAGGGACAACCATTATAGAGAATGCCGCTCGGGAACCCGAGGTGGTGGACCTGGCCAATTGCCTGATCTGCATGGGTGCCAGGATCACTGGGGCCGGCACTGACAGGATCATCATAGAAGGCGTGGATTCATTGTCCGGCACCCATTACAGTATTCTCCCGGACCGGATAGAGACCGGTACCTTTCTGGTTGCTGCGGCCATGACCGGCGGCCGGGTCAAATTAAAAAACACCCGGCCCGAACTCCTCGATGCCGTACTGGCCAAACTTACCGAAGCCGGGGCGGAGATTAGTACGGATGAAACGTCCATCACTCTCGATATGAAGGGACGCAAACCCGTGGCCGTGGACATTCACACGTCTCCATTTCCGGGGTTCCCGACCGACATGCAGGCGCAGTTTACGGCGATGGACTGTATAGCCTCAGGAACGGCGACTATTACTGAATCGGTGTTTGAAAACCGGTTCATGCATGTGCAGGAACTGCAACGCATGGGGGCCAATGTCAAGGTGGAAGGCAACACGGCGATATGTTGCGGGGTGGACAGGTTGACCAGCGCGCCGGTCATGGCAACTGACCTCCGTGCATCTGCCAGCCTGGTCCTGGCCGGCCTGGTGGCCGAAGGTGAAACCGTCGTGGATCGCATCTATCATATCGACCGCGGCTATCAGACCATCGAGGAAAAACTGGCCCAGCTGGGTGCCCAGATCAAGCGCCTTCCTTCGTAATATTTCCCCGCACCCTGATATTGTTTGCAACAGGATGACTTATGACTACAGATGCATGTCTGACAATTGCGCTTTCCAAGGGCCGTATTCTCGATGAAGCCTTGCCGGTGCTGGCCGGTGCGGGGTTATGTCCGGGCCAGGACCCCGAAACTACACGCAAGCTGATCCTGGACACTAACCTGCAGGGTGTCAGGATTATCATCGTGCGGGCGGCTGACGTGCCGACCTATGTCGCCTACGGAGCCGCGGACCTGGGTATCGCCGGCAAGGATGTCCTGATGGAATACAACGGTAATGGCGTTTATGAACCACTGGATCTCGGGATTGCGCGTTGCCGTATGGTGCTGGCGGGACCAAAACGTCCCCGGCAACCTGTGTACGGTCGACTGCGCGTCGCCACCAAGTATGTAAACACTACCCGCGATTATTTTGCCAGACAGGGCCGGCAGGTTGAGATCATCAGGTTATATGGTTCCATGGAACTGGCGCCGGTCCTGGGGCTCGCCGATCGAATTGTGGACCTGATGGACACCGGCAAGACCTTGAAAGCAAATGGCCTGGTACCGCTTGAAACCATCGCCGAAATCAGCTCGCGCGTCATTGTCAACAAGGCGGCGATGAAAATGAAACATGATCAAATCCAACCTTTGCTCGATAAAATGGCGCAATGGAAAAAGAGAAAATAAAACTGAGACGGCTGGATTCCAGCACCGCAGGTTTTGACGCGGAATTCCAGTCCCTGCTGGCCCATCATGATGAGCAGGACGCGGGCGTGCTCGCCGCCGTACAGAACATCATCACGGATGTCAGACGCCGGGGTGATGCCGCGTTGCTGGAATATACCAACCGCTTCGATCGCCGCAAGGCGCTACCTGCGGATCTGGAAATACCCATGGACGTTGCCGCGGGACATGTCGGAGCCATATCCGCAGACCTGCGCCAGGCATTGGAAAATTCTGCCGTACGCATACGTGCCTACCATGAACGGCAGAAACAGGAGTCCTGGTTTTACCAGGATCCGCAGGGTAATACCCTGGGACAACAGGTAACTCCCCTGGATCGGGTGGGTGTTTATGTGCCCGGCGGCAAGGCTGCCTATCCTTCCTCGGTGTTGATGAATGTCATTCCCGCCAGGGTGGCGGGCGTGGGAGAAGTTATCATGGTGGTACCGTGCCCGGATGGTGAACAGAATCCTCTGGTGCTGGCCGCAGCCGCCATCGCCGGGGTGGACCGGATTTTTTCCATAGGAGGCGCGCAGGCCATCGCGGCGCTTGCCTATGGTACAGAGACCATCCCGCGGGTCGACAAGATTGCCGGGCCGGGAAATGTTTATGTCACCACGGCCAAGCGCCTGGTATTCGGCGCCGTGGGCATCGACATGGTCGCAGGGCCGTCCGAAGTCCTGATCATCAGCGACGGCAAGAGTGACCCGGACTGGATCGCCATGGATCTTTTTGCCCAGGCGGAACACGATGAATTGGCATGCGCGATATTAATCTGCCCGGAACAGGATTTTCTCAACGCGGTTGCGGACAGCATACACAGGCTCCTGCCCACGATGGAACGGGCAAGGATCATCAGGACCGCGCTGGAGAACAACGGTATCCTGATTCGGGCCAGGGATCTGGATGAGGCTGTCAGACTCGCCAACCAGATAGCGCCGGAACATCTTGAACTGGCGGTGGATAAACCGGAGCGGCTGCTTGCCGGCGTCCGCCATGCCGGCGCTGTTTTCATGGGACATTACAGCGCCGAAGTACTGGGGGACTACTGCGCCGGGCCGAGCCATGTATTGCCGACGGGGCGTACCGCGCGTTTTTCATCACCACTGGGGGTTTATGATTTCCAGAAACGATCCTCTGTCATCATGTGCACGGCACAATCCGTAAACGGACTCGCCGCCACAGCTTCGGTCCTCGCGCGCGGTGAGGGCCTGACAGCGCATGCCCGTTCCGCGGAATACCGGCGTAAACAATAATTTTGGGTCTTTCTCCAACAAGTCCCCGGTTCGAATTCGAGAAAGCAGGGTGCCGGCCTTGAAAGACATGAAACAGTGGATTAATCCCGCCGTCCGGTCGCTGCGCGCCTACCACGTTCCTGCGGGCGGCAACATGATCAAGCTGGATGCCATGGAAAATCCCTACACCTGGCCGGCATCCCTGAAAAAGGAATGGCATGCAGTACTTGATGCGGTCGCTCTCAACCGTTACCCGGATCCGGATGCGTCCGGGCTCAAGGAAAGATTGCGTGCGGTCATGGCCATCCCGGCCGGGACGGCCATCATGCTCGGCAACGGATCGGATGAATTAATCCAGGTTCTGGATATCGCCCTGGCCGGGACCGGCAGGACCTGTCTCGCGCCGGAGCCCGGATTTGCCATGTATCGCCAGATTGCACAGTCGTTGAGCATGGAATATTGCGGGGTGCCGCTGGTACCGCCTGATTTCAGCCTGGACCGGGAGGCCATGGTTGCAGCCATGGAAGAAGTTCAACCGGCGCTGGTTTTCATTGCCTGGCCCAACAACCCGACCGGTAATCTGTTTGCTCGGGAGACGTTGCGGGAAGTGCTCAGGCGCGCACCGGGACTGGTCGTCATCGATGAGGCGTACCATGCCTTTTCCGGGCAGAGTTTTGTGCCGCTACTTGCCGAATTCGAAAACCTGCTGATTATGCGCACCTTCTCCAAATCAGGACTGGCAGGGATCAGGCTGGGTTATCTGCTGGGCCCTGTCGCCATCCTGGAGGAACTGGAAAAGGTGCGCTTGCCCTACAATATCAATTCTCTTACCCAGGCAACGGCCGCGTTCATACTCAGTTATTACGGCATCCTCGAAGAGCAGTTCCGCCGTATCTGTGCCGACCGGGCAAATTTATTTGCGCAAATGGATCGCCTGCATGGCATCAAGACATGGCCAAGTGATGCCAACTTTATTCTCTTCCGCACGCTGAACCGGACCGCTGCAGAAGTCTTTGCCGGTCTCAGGCGCCAGGGAATCCTGATAAAGAACCTGCACGGTGCCCATCCCTTGCTGGAAAATTGCCTGCGTGTGACCGTGGGGACTGAGGAAGAAAACCGGTCTTTTCTGGAAGGCTTGAAACAGTGTGTGTGAATCCTTAAAGTCCCTGATTGCATCAGGGAAGTGCTGATTACTGTGTGAACTGCGGTCGTTCAGCAATACTGGCCTGCAGTGTGATCTGCTCCCAGCCCCGCAACAGCAGGATTTCCTGGACCGTACCGGGCGCAAGACCGGATATCATCTCTATAGCCTGATGCGGGCTGGAAACGAGATGGTCCGCAACCTTGAGTATGATATCACCCGGAACTATGCCGGCCAGGTCGGCGGGACCGTCTCTCAACACCCCGGCGACGAGAACGCCTCCTTGCTGTACTCCGATTTCACGCCGGGCGTCCGCGGGCAGAACCTGGACTTCGATACCCAGCCAGCCACGTATTACATGACCATTTTTTATCAGTTGGTCCATGACATTGAGCGCCATATTGACGGGTGTGGCGAGGCCGATGCCCTGGGAAGCCCCCGTGCTGGTAATGATGGCGGTATTGATGCCGACGAGTTGTCCGCTGGCGGTAATGAGGGCGCCCCCGGAATTACCGGGATTAATGTCGGCATCTGTCTGGATAAAGTCTTCAAAGGTTGTAATCCCCATACGTTTCCGGCCCTTGGCGCTGACTATCCCCTGCGTAACTGTCTGACCAAAATCATAGGGATTGCCGATTGCCAGTACCACGTCTCCGACATGCAAGCCATCGGAATTGCCGATGGCGATGGCAGGCAGGTTATCCAGCTCCACCTTGAGTACAGCCAGATCAGTGTCCACATCTATGCCGATAATCGTCGCGTCGGCTTGGCGCCCATCGTTCAGGGTAATGCGGATTTCGTCCTTGCCCTCGATGACATGGGCATTGGTCAGCATATAGCCGGCACTGTTCATGATTACACCGGAACCCAGGATGCTGTCACGGCGCAAGTTGGGTGCGGGTTGCGGTAGTCCAAAGAACTGTTGAAACAAGGGATCCTGGAAGAGGGGGTTGCTCTGTTGCTGCGTAACTTTGCTGGCGTAGACATTAACCACTGCAGGGGCCGCCAGAGCCACGGCGGCGCTGTAGGACCCGGGATGCCCGGTACTGGTGGTAGTATTATCCACACCACGCCAGCGCAATTCCGGCCAGACGAGGAAAATAATGAAGGCCGCAATCAAACCCAGCAGGATGGATTGCAGAACAAACCTAATAGTGTGACTTATATGCATAATCCGGGATCAGTAAATAACGTTACGATAGCAAAGAATATGCGGTCGGGAAAATTACTTGACAAGCCATGTTATACTAACCGCGCATTGGGTGAACCCGATTACGGAGTAGTGATAGACCTATATGTCTGAGGGGAATATTGACAAGCAACGGCGCAGATTCCTGACTGCGGCTGCGACGGTCGTTGGTGGCGCGGGGGTTATCGCCACCGCCATACCTTTTGTTTCCACCCTGGCCCCCAGCGCCAGAACCAGGGCCATCGGTGGACCTGTTGAAGTGGATATCGGTCAGTTGCAACCCGGTCAGAGAATGATCGTCAAATGGCAGGGCAAGCCGGTGTGGATCCTGAGGCGTGCTGAGCAAACGTTGAGCGCGCTGGAAGCACTGGATTGGGAACTCAAGGACCCCAATTCGGACGTCAGTCAACAACCCGAATATGCTAAAAACGGACACCGGTCCCTGAAACCTGAATACCTTGTGGTTATCGGACTCTGTACCCACCTGGGATGTTCGCCGAACTATTTTACCGACGAAGAGCAACAGGAACTCGGGCCGGACTGGAAAGGCGGTTTCTGGTGCCCCTGTCATGGTTCACGTTTTGATATGGCCGGCCGCGTTTTCAAGGGAGTGCCGGCGCCCACGAATCTACTTGTGCCGCCGTACCGGTTCATCAACGCCACGGTCATCAGTGTTGGTGAAGATGCAGGGGAAAACGCATGAACTGGATCATGAAACAGCTCTGTGCGCTGTTGCAATGGATCGATGCGCGCTTTCCTTTGACAAAGTTATGGAATGAACACCTGGCAAGGTATTACGCGCCGAAGAATTTCAACTTCTGGTATTTCTTCGGATCGCTGGCGTTGTTTGTTCTGGTGATCCAGATTGTCACCGGCATCTGGCTCACGATGACCTACAAACCCTCCGCGGAGCAGGCCTTTGCCTCGGTGGAATATATCATGCGTGACGTGGAATGGGGCTGGTGGATGCGCTACATGCATTCAACGGGTGGTTCCGCCTTTTTTATCGTGGTTTATCTGCACATGTTCCGCGCCCTGTTATACGGTTCCTTCAAAAAGCCCAGGGAACTGCTATGGCTTACCGGCATGTTCATTTATCTCACGCTGATGGCCGAGGGGTTTTTCGGATACCTGCTGCCCTGGGGACAGATGTCCTACTGGGGCGCCCAGGTCATTATCTCCCTGTTCGGGGCGGTCCCTTTTGTCGGAGAGGAATTGGCCCTCTTGATACGCGGTGATTACGTGGTCTCCGATGTTACACTCAACCGTTTCTTTTCCTTACATGTCATAGCCATGCCGCTGGTGCTGCTGGGACTGGTGTTTGTTCATATCATCGCCTTGCATGAAGTCGGTTCCAACAACCCGGATGGCGTCGAGATCAAGAAACACAAGGACCAAAATGGCATACCGCTCGATGGCATTCCTTTTCATCCTTATTACACGGTCAAGGACATCGTCGGGGTTGTTGTATTCCTGATAATTTTCACGGCGATCGTATTTTTCAATCCGGAAATGGGCGGTTATTTCCTCGAACACAATAATTTCATTCCCGCCGATCCCCTGAAGACCCCGGAACATATCGCACCGGTGTGGTATTTTACGCCTTATTACGCCATCCTCAGGGCAATCCCCAACCAGGTCGGCGGAGTTTTTGCGATGGGGCTGGCCGTTATGCTGTTCTTTTTCCTGCCCTGGCTGGATCGCAGCCCGGTCAAATCCATCCGTTACCGTGGCTGGAAATACCGGACCGCACTCACGGCGTTTGTAGTCAGTTTTATCGCACTGGGCTGGCTCGGCATGCAGGTAGCGACACCCGTCTATTCATGGATGGCCAAGTTTTTTACCCTGATATATTTCCTGTTCTTTTTTCTGATGCCGTTCTATACAAGCACTGATAATGACAAACCCGTTCCCGACAGGGTGAATTACCCGTGAAGCCGGTATTTGTTATCGCGGGCTTAATATTCATGCTGTTTCCGGCCGTACTCACGGCGAAGAGTGCCCCGGACACCTATCACATGACGGTGAATACGGCAGACGTCAAATCCCTGCAGCGGGGTGCACGTATTTTTGTAAATTATTGCATGGGCTGTCACTCGGCCTCCTACATGCGTTATAACCGCCTTGCCGCTGACCTGGGCATCGCGGATGAAACCCTGAAAAGCAATTTCATGTTCGGCACCGACAGGACTGGAAACACCATGGAGATCGCCATGAAGGGTTCGGACGCCTTGCGATTTTTCAGTGTGGCACCTCCGGATCTGTCCGTGATTGCACGTTCCCGTGGCGCCGACTGGTTGTACGAATATTTTATGACTTTTTACCGTGACCCGGCGCGGCCAACAGGTGTGAACAATCTGAAATTCAGGGACGTTGCCATGCCCCATGTCTTGTGGGATTTGCAGGGTTACCAGAAACCGGTCTATAAAAAAATTGGACACTCGGACGGTTCCACAACCGAGGTTATAGAAAAACTGGTGCAGGATACACCCGGCAGATTGAAGCCGGAAGAATACAGGAAGACCGTACATGATTTAATCAATTTTCTAGTGTACCTCTCGGAACCGGCGAAATTACAGCGCCAGAAAATAGGGGTATGGGTCATACTTTATCTTCTTGTCTTCCTCGTTCTGGCTTATCTGCTCAAGAAGGAATACTGGCGGGACGTTCACTGATCATTTTTACCGCATAACCCCACGTAGTTAATACATACCGGAGAAACATATATGGCGAGCATGGCCAACAGACGATCTATCATGGTTTTATATTCTGATCAGGCGACACCGATCAGCCATGCAGTACGTATCGTCCTCGCCGAAAAAGACATTAATGTAGAGATCAATTTTGTTAATGAGGAACGCCCGGAAGAACTGAATGAACTGAATCCATACAACACCGTCCTGACTCTGATCGATCGGGACCTGGTTCTGTACGAGGCACAGATTATCATGGAATATCTGGATGAGCGTTTTCCCCATCCCCCCCTGATGCCGGTTGATCCCGTGGCCAGGGCGACGAACCGTCAGTTTCGCTACCGCGTTATGCGCGATCTGTATGCCCTGATCGATGATATGGAGAGCGGCAATACTGCCAATGCTGCGGGGGCGAGAAAATCCATGCGCGACAATCTTACGGCATTGAACCCGGTATTTGATCAGAAGCCATATTTCATGTCAGATGAATATTCCTTGATCGATTGTTGCATGGCCCCCTTGTTATGGCGTTTGAATTCCTGGGGAATTAAATTGCCCGCCTCCACGAAATCATTGGCCCGTTATGGTGAACGGCTGTTTTCAAGAAGTGCCTTCAGGGAAAGCCTGTCGGCGCACGAAAGTGAACTGAACAAATAGCCTGTATTACATTAACCTGTTTCCCCGTTCCGGACAGCCAGCCACATGACCTCCAGCCGACCCTACCTTCTACGCGCAGTTTATGAGTGGATTATTGACAACGGGATGACCCCGCAGATTATGGTTGATGCCACAGTCAAGGAAGCGGAGATACCACGAACATACGTCGAGAATGACAAAATAGCTCTGAACATACACCCCTCGGCAGTTAGAGACCTGGATCTCGGAAATCAATCCCTGTCTTTCAATGCGCGCTTCGCGGGAAAACCCTTTCACGTGCTGGTCCCGATACGTGCAGTAATGGCCATATATGCAAGGGAAAACGGCAAAGGCCTTGTTTTCAGCCAGGAAGCAGATGAAATGGACAGCCAACAATCACCAGTAAAACCCGCCGGGCCGCACCTCACCATCGTAAAGTAATAAACTTCAGCGTGGATTGCACGGTTAACTCCAGGAATGCAGGACACATGATAGAGATAGTGCAAGCCGATATCACCACACTCAAGGTCGATGCCATTGTCAATGCCGCCAATCATTCCTTGCTGGGAGGCGGGGGTGTGGACGGTGCCATCCATGCCGCGGCCGGTCCGGCTCTCCTCGCCTATAACCGGACCCTCGGCGGGTGCTGTACGGGACAAGCAAAAATATCCCCCGGCTTTAATCTGCCGGCCAGGTGGATCATTCACACCGTGGGGCCGGTCTGGCAGGGCGGCACCAGGCATGAGGATGTACTGCTGCGTGACTGTTATCGTAACTCGTTAACACTGGCCTTGACGTATGGCATACAGTCGATTGCATTTCCCTGCATCAGTACCGGCGCCTATGGTTATCCCGGGTCCCCCGCCGCAAAAATTGCGCTGGAGGTATTACGCGCGCATGAACATGGATTTCAGAAGATCATTATTTGCTGTTTCAGTGCCGGTGATGCATCTGTTTATTCAACCCTGATTCATGCCGGGCAGGTTGTGCCCTAATCCGTGTATTGAAACAGTTTAACCACTTTCTGCACGCCACCGACCTTGCGTGCCACGTCTGTTACACGATCTGACTCTTCATGTGACAACAGACCCATCAGGTAGACAACGCCTTTTTCTGTGATGACCTTGACTCTTGCTCCGTCAAAATTCTCCAGCGCCAATAATTTTGTTTTTACCTTGGATGTGATCAGACTGTCACTGCTGCGACTGACGTAGGAACTGGGTGCGGCAATGGTTACCTCGTTATATACGTGGGAAACTTTATCCAGATTTTGCACTATGTTGATTATTCTTTGCCTGATCTCTTCATCCGGTGCCTCACCGGTCACAAGAACAATAGTATTGTAACTGGTGACGTTAAGATGTGCTTTTTCATTGATTTCCTTGTCTGATGCAAAGGTCTGCCAGGCCTTTGTTTCAATTGCCTGGTCTTCAATGATGGTGCCGGTGGTTCTGCGATCGTAGGCCACGGCGGCTCCTGTCGCACCACCTGCAACCACAACTGCAGCACAACCTCCCAGAAAATGGATTATTACCAGAAGTAAACAAAACCTGCATGTCAGCACAGCTGTTTTCATTACGCCTCCCGACCTAGTAGTTGACGGTCAACAAGATCACATAAGGAATGGATTATCATTAGATGCACCTCCTGGATGCGCGCCGTGTTCCAGCCTGTTACACGGATTTCAATGTCTTCCTCACGCATTAATCCGGCCACTTCCCCGCCCTCCCTGCCAGTCAGGGCGATTACGGTCATGGATCGATCATGGGCCGCATCAATAGCGTGAATGATATTGTGAGAGGTCCCGCTGGTACTTATTGCCAGAAGAATATCGCCCTGCTGGCCGAGGGCGCGGATCTGCTTAGAAAAAATGTCGGCATATTGATAGTCATTGGCAATGGATGTCAGTGTGGAAGTATCGGTCGTGAGAGCAATCGCGGGTAAACCGGGACGCTCCATCTCGAAGCGGTTCAGCATTTCAGAGGAAAAATGCTGCGCATCCGCGGCGGAACCGCCGTTACCGCAACTCAGTATCTTGTGCTCCTGCAGGAGCCGGGCGGACATTAAAGCGGCGGCCCTGGCTATCACCGGAGCAATGACGTCTATCAATCCCGATTTGAGTTTGATACTTTCGGCAAAGTTGTCTTTGACTCTCTGTACTGGATCCATAGGTCGTGACTTTATATATGAGAAATCTCTTTTTATTATGCCTGAAATGCATTTTTTATCCATCTGATTACGGGATTCACCGCGGGGCCGCAGACAATTATTACATCAAAACGGCAGGTTTTTTTTGACGCCTCAGGGTGCGACTGCAGAAAGTACCGCCCGGTATTGATGATACGCGCGCATTTCCGGTTATCAATCGTTTCCAGTGCATGCATATACGAGTTATCGGTACGATATCTGACTTCGCAAAACACGATGAGTTCGCCATCCTCCATGATTAAATCAATTTCCCCGCAACGGGCACGAAAATTTCGTGTCAACAGGATCAGACCATTTTCCTGCAAATATTCCAGGGCCAGGGTTTCCGCCCATCGTCCCCGTTGACAGGATGTGCCGGAATTCTGGGTCACTGTTTATGGTGATGTTTGTTCCATGTCCAGAAGTCGCGGAACGCCTTTGACAATATGCACCCAGGTCGGCGTGCGTTTTACATGCCCTTCCTGGGTGACGTGCAACACTCCTGTTACACCGTTGTATCCCCCTTTCCTGCGCAGAAAAAGTTCCGGCAGTTCCGGGATGATGCGAAAGGCATCAATGCCAAGGGCATAAAACCTTTTGTAAAGTGAATCAACCTGCCCCCAGTTCCTGTTCAACTTCTGTTGCAAAGGTGAATTTTCAAGTTCCTGGTCCACTACCCAGGGCATGTCCGCAAATATTACGTCATTGATATCATTGTCGGCTTCAATATTGCGGACGCCGGAATACACTCCTGAAATCGAATAGATGGCGATATTATTTTCGCCGAAAAACCGGAATTGGGGGATGATCTGTCTGGCCACTACGGGGGGCGCCGCCATGAATATCAGATCAGCATCCTGCCGGTGACGTGGTTCAAATTGGATTTTTTTCCCAAGGATACCGGCAAGTTCTTTTGCACGCTGTTCGCTTTTATCGATATTCAGCAATTCTTTAACCGACAACGCCAGGTCTTCTGCAGAACCGGGGATTTTGACGTGTTCAACTATTTTCCCGCCCAACTGCTGCCAGTGTGAACTGAAGGCGTTATATACCCGTTCCCCCCAGTTTGAATCGGAGGTAATAATCAATGCATTCGCAAGCCCGTTAAACCACGCCCGATCCGCCGCCTGATAGGTATCATCTTCCGGAAGGAGGCCGAACTGAAACACGGAAGGAAGGGTGGAAGTTACCGTATCAGACTTTTGTTCAGGAGCGGCGCTGACCTGATTCAGCACGAGCACCTTGACCTGCAGAGCGGTGCTGGTCAGGAGGGTTGTGACAGCTTCTTTTTCCAGAGGGCCGACTATAAAATCGGCGCCATCAGCAACTGCCCTGTTGTAGATCTCCATGATATCCGCAAGAGAGGTGTCGTATATCCGTACGGCGGGCCTGTCCGCTGCAACAGACGTTTCATACCAAGCTGCCAGAAAACCATCCCGAATCGCGGTAGCCGCGTCACGGTACTGCGCATCAAACGGCAACAGTAATGCTATCCGGCGGGGGTGGATCACGGTCTCCGCGGCCGTGGCATAGAGTTCGGGAATAATCTGTGTGCCGGCCGGATGCGCACCATACCGTTGTTTCCATGCATCAAGCGCGGTGTCCAGTTCAGGCCGGCTATGAAGGAGCGTTCCCGCGATTATCGCAAGTTCCAGCCAGCCGGAAAGTTCACCGTCAGCGCCGGTCAATTCTTTTTGCAGATCGGCGGCATCGAGTTGTGACAACAACAACCATATGGCGCCATTGTTGTTGCGTACTTCTTCATCCGTTGCCAGATAAGCAGCCAGTTTTACTCTTGAACGTGCGGCATTGAGTATTTGTCCCTGCATTTCCTGAGCCTGTCCACGGGCCAGATAATAATCGGCAGATAGTGGACGGGGCAGGTCTGCAGGGAGTGTAAAATCCAGCAATTGCAGGGCGGTATCAGGTTTGTTCTGAAAAAGCGCAATACGCGCTTGCAGAATTTTATGTTCCATGGATTGTGCATCGGTCAGGTTGCTTGCCTTGACTCTGGACAGTGTGCTTTCCGCGAGCCCCTGATTATTGCCAGCAAGATAGGCGGAGGCCGCTTGCAACAGCAAGGAGTCGGTATTTTTTTTATTTTTTTCTGCCAAACGGATATATTCTTCGGCCGCAGCAGTGTAATTTCCCGCTGCCAGGTATTCATCCGCCTGGTTTGCAGACGCAGATGCAGAGGGTACGTCCGCTTGCCTGGTGGGGGCGCCACAGGCCGTGAGCAGTAATGGCAAAAGGCAAAAAATTACAGTCGGACGCATAAACATATTAATATTCTTTGATTACCGGATTTTGACTACGGTATCCCAGCGAGGTTGCAAGTGCCTGTTCTCCCTTGTGCATTATATGTAGTAGCAACACCAATCGGCAATCTGCAGGATATCAGTCTGCGCGCTCTAGAAGTACTACGGAATGTTGACCTCATTCTTGCGGAGGATACCCGCCATAGTGTACGCCTGCTGGGGCATTACGGAATCAATACTCCTGTCAGATCTTTTCATGAACATAATGAGCTCAGGATGACAAAGGAAATGATCAATCGTCTGCGGGATGGCGCATCCATCGCCCTCATATCCGATGCCGGAACGCCATTAATCAGTGATCCGGGATATCCACTGGTCAGTGCTGCCCATACCCATGGTTACAGGGTCGTGCCCATTCCGGGGCCCAGCGCCCTGGTCACCGCCTTGTCTGTTTCGGGCATCGCCACGGAGAGGTTCGTGTTTGAAGGTTTTCTCCCCGCCAGGCAGGCATCCCGTATGCGACGTTTGCAGGAACTCGCACGGGAAAGCAGGACCCAGGTATTCTACGAAGCACCGCATCGGATCTGTCGGCTATTCGAGGACCTGATGCAGAGCCATGGCCCGCAGCGGTCTGCAACCCTGGCCAAGGAACTTACCAAAGTACACGAAACGGTATACAAAGGCACCCTTGAAACATTGTCCAGATGGCTTCTGGAAGACGACCGGCGCCAGAAAGGTGAATTTGTCCTGGTAGTGGAAGGAATGACTGCATCGGTACCGGAAAATTCTGAAGTGGAGCGGGCGCTGAACATATTGTTGGGCAAGATGTCAGTTAAGGAGGCTGTGGCCACTGCCGCAGATATACTGCAGGTGCCAAGAAACAAATTATACAAGCTGGCGGTCAAACGAAATTCCGGAACTGACTGAGGCAACATTTATGTTACCGGGTACTTGCTTGTTGGGTGCGTTTGATTAACACTTATGTATGGAGGTCGGCCAGGCAATCGCTTTCCCTGTTGGAAAGAGGAAAGTCCGGGCTCCACAGGACAGGGTGCCAGATAACGTCTGGGAGGCGTAAGCCTACGGAAAGTGCCACAGAAAATATACCGCCAGGAGAATCGGGCTCAGAATCAATCAATAGTTCGGGTTGATTCCGACCCCTTTTCTCCCGGTAAGGGTGAAAAGGCGTGGTAAGAGCACACCGCATCGGTAGTAATACCTGATGGCAGGGCAAACCCCACCTGGAGCAAGACCAAATAGAGGGACCGGTTTTTTTAACCAAGCGTGGTCCGCGTTGTCCCTGGGTAGGTCGCTTAAGGTGTACGGTGACGTGCATCGCAGATGAATGGTTGCCACTGCCGGCCCAATCCGGCAGAACAGAACCCGGCTTACAGGCCGACCTCTCTTTAATTTCTATTTTATGGCCCAAGCAGTAGTTTATTCTTAATGTAATACATTAAGTTAACCTTACAATATTTTGAAAGAAACGTACTATTTTCTTTCAAACTATAAGTATTAAGTCCTTCCAGCAAGTTTTGATGTATAAGTCACTGTTATATAAGACAGAATTTCTTCCCAAAAATATAAAGATTCCTTGACAGGATCATTCGTAAATACCTATAGTTCGTAAGTGGGGAATTGTGGGTATTTGTGGGTTTTATAATTTTGGGGGAACTTCATTTGTTCAGGGGATGCAGCACATTAAGTGTTGATAGCAAAGGGCGTCTGGCCATACCCAGTCGTTACCGGGAACGTTTGCAGTCAATGGCGGAAGGCAGCCTCGTGCTCACCATGAACCCTCTGGACCGTTCACTGTGGCTTTATCCTCTTGCGGAATGGGTATTGATTGAATCCAAACTGGCGGTGTTGTCTGACTTCGACAAGCAGGGCAGGCGCGCAAAACAGATGATGCGTGGTTATGCAACCGATTGTCAGCTGGATGGCGCCGGTCGCATCCTGCTGCCGCAGGAATTGAGGGAGTATGCAGATATCGGGAAGCTCGCGGTATTTCTCGGCCAGGGCAATAAATTCGAAATCTGGGATGCCCCGGCGTGGAACAGGTTGCGCGAAGACTGGTTGCAGGAGATCGGCAGGGACAGGACAGAAACATCCGAGACATTGAAGACCCTTTCACTATGAAGTTCTGGTTGCAGATTACGGCAGTACATGAAAAACACTGAGTATGCACACACCCCGGTATTATTGAATGAAGTATTACAAGGTCTCAACATCCGCGCCGGTGGTTTTTATGTTGATTGTACATTCGGTCGTGGTGGACACAGCCGGGCGATTCTGCGGTCATTGGACGCAGATGGTCGCCTGCTGGCAATAGACAGGGATCCGGAGGCGCTGGCGGCGGTTGATGACCAACTGGTGAATGACAGCAGGTTTGTATTGATGCATGGGTCATACACGATGTTGGGCAAAATCGTCGAGGACAAAAAAAAGATGCATCAGGTGGATGGCATATTATTTGACCTGGGCGTTTCATCACCACAGCTGGATGATCCGGGGCGTGGATTCAGTTTTGCCAAGGATGGACGACTTGACATGCGCATGGATAACAGCAGGGGCACAACCGCCGCGGAATGGTTGCAAGCGGCTACTGAACACGAAATAGAAGAAGTATTGCGGCAGTACGGTGAGGAGCGTTATGCAAAAAGGATTGCACGTGCCATAGCCGGGGCACGCAAGGATGAACCCCTGCTCCACACAGCACAGCTTGCCGGACTGATTGCTGCGGCGGTGCCTTCCAGGGAAAAAAGAATACATCCTGCCACACGTACCTTTCAGGCCATAAGGATTTTCCTGAATCAGGAACTGGAGGAATTACACAAGGTCCTGGAACAAACGGTGGAAATCCTTGCCGACGGAGGTCGATTGGTGGTCATCAGTTTTCATTCACTGGAGGACAGGCTGGTCAAGCGCTTTATGAGAAAAATGACGCGAGGAGACCATTATCCTCCTGATGTTCCGGTAACGGGAAACATGTTGCAGCCCCGAATGAAATTGATAGGCAGAGCTGTTCATCCCTCGACACATGAAGTTGAATCCAATCCACGAGCGCGCAGTGCGGTACTGAGGATCGCGGAAAAGATATGTATTTGAGAACTGTATTGTTCTGGGCGCTGGTCACGGGTCTTTTTGTCTCCGCCCTGGAAACCGTTGTTACCAGGCACCAGGCAAGAAAATTGTTCGTCGAGATCCAGTCGCTTGCGAAAGTCAGGGACGAGTTAAATGAGGAATGGAGTCGTCTGTTGCTGGAACAAAGCACCTGGGCCACGGATGTACGTATTGAATTAATCGCGAAGACCAGGCTGGATATGAAAGAGCCTGAACCGCACTTTCTGCTCGTAATGCAACAATGACCGGGTCACGCTTCGAATCAGGGATTGTCACACGCCGCAGTCTGATACTGATATTGTATGTGACCGGGATGGTATTGCTGATGTGGCGGGCCGTTGATTTACATGTACTAAACCGTGATTTTTTGCAGGGCCACGGCGATGCAAGAGCGTTGCGCACGGTTGAAATCAAGGCGCATAGGGGCATGATTACGGACAGAAACGGCGAACCACTCGCCATCAGCACCCCCGTTAGTTCAATATGGGCTACCCCACGCAAGGTATTGTCGTCCGGAATGGACCTGGCTCCCCTCGCGTCATGCCTCGCAATTCCCCTGGATGAATTAAAGAAGGAACTTCAGGACCGTGCCGGCAGGGATTTTGTCTATCTGAAACGGCAGATCGACCCTACCCTCGCCGACAAGGTGATGAGTCTTGATGTTCCGGGAATTTCGCTGCAGCAGGAAAACAGGCGATATTATCCCGTCGGTGAAATATCCGCGCATATCATCGGGTTTACCAATGTTGATGATATAGGCCAGGAGGGGCTGGAGCTGGCATATGATGAATGGTTGCGGGGCAAACCCGGCAGCAAGAGGGTATTGCAGGACCGGCTGGGCCGGATCGTGGCGGACGTGGAAAGCATCCACACCGCGGAACCCGGTAAAAATCTGCAATTAAGCATTGATCAAAGCATTCAGTATCTGGCCTACAGGGAATTGAAGACCGCGGTCAACGCGCACAAGGCACGGTCCGGTGCGTTGATCATGCTGGATGCCAGGACCGGTGAAGTAATGGCCATGGTCGGCCAGCCCTCCTACAATCCGAACAATCGCAGCGGGATGAAAGGTGAGCATTTCCGCAACCGGGTGGTTACTGACGTATTTGAACCGGGTTCAACACTCAAGCCCTTCACTGTTGCCGCAGCTCTTGAATCCGGATTTTATACACCCAACACCAAGATCGATACCCGTCCCGGAAATCTCAGGGTCGGAAGTCATACTATTCGTGACATCAATGATTACGGTGTCATTGACGTTGCAACGGTAATCAAGAAATCAAGCAATGTGGGAGCTTCCAAGATAGCCCTGTCCCTGGAACCAAGCAGATTGTGGAATACTCTCGCCAGCGTGGGCTTTGGCAGCATAGTCGGTAGTGGTTTCCCCGGTGAGGCTTCAGGTTATCTGGCGCCCTCCAATAACTGGTCGGAAGTTGAACTTGCCACCATTGCCTTTGGTTATGGGGTATCGGTAACACTGCTGCAACTGGCACAGGCATATCTGGTGCTGGCCGCTGATGGCATGATGTTGCCCGTCTCTTTTATCAACAACACACAAACAGCGGCGGGCAAAAGAGTCATGCCTGCAGAAATCGCAGAGCAACTGCGCACCATGCTGGCGGCGGTAGTGCAAGAGGGCACGGGACAACGCGCCAGGGTCAACGGTTACAGTGTTGCCGGGAAAACCGGTACCGTACACAAGGCGGAACCGGGTGGTTATTCCAAGAACAGGTACGTTTCTTTATTCGCCGGCATGTCACCGGCGCACGGAACCCGGCTGGTCATGGTCGTGATGATCGATGAGCCACAAGGGCAAGAGTACTATGGCGGTCAGGTGGCGGCGCCGGTTTTTGCAAATGTGATGGCCGGCGCACTGCGCTTGCTCGATATAGCGCCTGATGACTTGTCTGCTTTCAATAACAGCATTGTCGCCGGTGCATCGCCAGCGGGGAAACTGGTTCAATGATGGCGGCACACACTTTATCCCCGGGCTATCCGTTAAGCGCCCTGTTAAGAAACCTGGTCGAGGTCCCTGTGGCCGCGGAAGTGTACGTGAGCGGGCTGGCCACACACAGCGGCAGGGTAAGAAAAGGTGATTTATTTATTGCCTCTGTTCCAGGCAATGCCGGCAGTGTTACCTATATTAACGACGCAGTCAGGGCCGGTGCCTGTGCGATCGTTGTGGAAGCAGATTCTTTGCCTGATCCCTTCTTGTGTCCTGTCCCTCTGTACAGAATCCGGGACCTGTGCACAAAGATCGGGATTATTGCCGATCGTTTTTACCGGCACCCGTCGTCAGCCATGACTGTAATTGGTGTGACCGGTACCAACGGCAAAACCACAGTCAGCCACTTGCTGGCCCAGGCACTGACCCTCTCAGGTAAAGGCACATGCGGCCTGATAGGGACACTGGGATACGGAACGATTGATGATCTGGCGCCGGGACCGAATACGACGCCGGGAGCGGTTGCCCTGCAGAGCTTGCTGGCGGGCATGCGGGAACAACACATCAGACAGGTGGTCATGGAGGTGTCCTCGCATGGACTGGATCAGTGTCGCACCGTCGGCGTCGAATTTTATCTGGCCATCCTCACCAATCTGAGCCGCGACCATCTTGAGTACCACATTACACTGGAGAATTATGCCGCGGCGAAACGCCGCCTGTTTACCGATTACCGGATCAACCAGGCCGTGCTTAACCTGGA
>Ga0326597_10002191_pt1 | contig 29508 bp, 26 predicted proteins | sample RVTome_12_FD_203789 | JGI IMG/M metagenome (GOLD analysis project Ga0326597, IMG submission 203789) | Soil microbial communities from uranium-contaminated site in the Upper Colorado River Basin, Wyoming, United States - RVT100D185 | ecosystem: Environmental > Terrestrial > Soil > Contaminated >... | reverse complement strand
GGTCTGGGTAGAAGGCCCGCTCGCACACGATGTCCGGGCGTTGGTTCAGGTGCCAGTAGATGGTCTGGAACCCGAGGTTGGACATCCCCACATGGTAGGTGTTGGGGAACACCAGGGCGATGCGCAGGCGCCCGCCCCAGTCCTTGGTGACGGTCCCCGTCTCCTCGGCCAGCCGCTTGCGTGCCTTCTCTTTGAACTTCCAGGTCATGCCCTCACCGCGGGTGGGTCATATGGCCGCCGAACCGGAGGTACGGAGCATGCTAGCAGCGGAACGGGACCAGTTCAAGGCGTTTGTACCTTTGTGCCACAGGGAGTTGGGGAGGAATGCGGGATGTTGTTGACGACGTTGACTTATTCCGGCCGGAGGATCGACCGCCTACGCGGCGCTGCTCAGCGCATGATCACGGTCAGAAAGCGGGGAGAGAAACACCGGCGGGGATGCGAGGATGGTCAGAGCATTGGCAGAGGGACAGAGGAGCCGGAGAGCTGAGGTGCAGGGAAGGGGGGGCAACGAAGGGTTGTGTCCCGCCGAAGGGAGAGTCTACCGAATCTCCGATTGACGACCCCACAGACAAGCCGCCGGGAAGTGAGACTGAAAGAGCACTGACCGGTTGTTTCCGCCACCAGGCGGAATCGGTTGTCAGTTTTGCATTGGCCTTGTGCGGCTAGTCCGCCTGCCGCCTCAAACCACGGCAGCCGCGTCAGTCGGCCTGCCGTCTAAGAAATGTCGGAATGTCCAGCACCTCCTCGCTGACATCATCCAGCACCAACTGCGAGCCGACGGCCTTCTTCCCCTTCCGGAGATAGACCCCGCGATCCGGGGCGGATGTGGCGGCCACGGCCGCCTTCGGCGCGTAGGCGCGGAGGTCCGTGATCCGGGGCACCTCCTCCACCGCCTCCACACTGGCCTCGTCAAAGCCTGTGGCAATCACGGTCACGCGGACCGCCTCGCCCATCTCGTCCTCGAGGACGTCCCCGAAGATGATGTTGGCGTCCCGGTCCACCATGTCGTGAACGATCTTGGACGCCTCGTTCAACTGGTAGATGGGAAGCGTCGAGGCATGGGTGAAATTCAACAGGACGCCCCGGGCCCCCTTGATGGACACATTCTCCAGCAGCGGACTGTTGATGGCCTTCTGCACCGCCTCCACCGCGGCATTGTCCCCCGAGGCCTCGCCGATCCCCATCATCGCCATGCCCCGCTCGGACATCACGGTTCGGACGTCGGCGAAGTCCACGTTGATGTAGCCGGGCTTCACGATGATGTCCGCAATGCCCTGCACCGCCTGGCGGAGGACGTTATCCGCCATGGCGAAGGCCTCCTTCACGCCGGTGTTCTTGGTGGCGTGGTTGATCAGCCGTTGGTTCGGGATGATGATCAGGCTATCCACAATGGCCTTGAGCTCCTCCAGGCTCCGCTCCGCCTGGTCCCCGCGCCGCTTCCCCTCGAACACGAACGGCTTCGTGACCACCCCGACCGTCAGGATCTCCATCTCCTTGGCCAGGTTGGCGATGATGGGCGCGGCGCCGCCGCCGGTGCCGCCGCCCAGCCCGGCGGTGATGAAGACCATGTCCGCCGCCTGCAGGTGCTGGAGGATCTTGTCGGTATCCTCGATGGCGGCCTTGCGGCCCTTCTCCGGATCGGCGCCGACCCCCAATCCCTTGGTGAGCTTCTCCCCGATCTGGAGCTTGCATTCGACCGCGGAGTGGCGCAGCGCCTGGGCATCGGTGTTCACGACGATGAACTCCACCCCGGTCATGCTGGACGTGGCCATGCGGTTCACGGCGTTGGACCCGCCGCCGCCCACGCCGACCACCTTGATGTTGGCCATCACCCCCACGTGCTCCTCCAGCCTGATGTTCATCCGGTAGCCTCCCTTCTCAATTTCGGTCCCAACAACCCCTCGAGCCTCTCGCCCGCCACGGCAGGATCACTATCCCTGTCGCTGTCGCCGTTCCCCGACCCCTGGCCCCTGGCCTCCGACCCCTGCCTAAAAGATCTCGCCGAACCACTCCTTCATGCGATCCACGACCTTGTCGAAAATGTTCCTGTCCGTGATCTTCCGGAACTTGCGCCGGTCGCGATGCGCGGCCCCATACAGGCCCAGGCCGACCCCCGTGGCATACATCGGGTTGCTGATGACGTCCGTGAGGCCGCCCACCCCGCGGGGAATGCCGCGTCGCACCGGCATGTCGAAGATCTGCTCCGCCAGCTCCGGGACCCCTTCCATGATGGAGGAGCCGCCCGTGACCACCACCCCGCCGTTCACCCGGGCGGCGTAGCCGGCCCGGCGGACCTCCCGGTCCACCAGCGAGAACAGCTCCTCCAGGCGGGGCTGGATGATCTCGCACAGGGTCTGGCGCGTGAGGACCCGCGGCCGGCGGCCGCCCACGCTGGGCACCTCGACCTTCTCGTCGGGACGGGTCATGCTGGCCAGGGCGCACCCGTACTTCCGCTTGAGGGATTCCGCCTCGGGCTGCGGCGTGCGCAGCCCGATGGCGATATCGTTGGTCAAGAGGTCCCCGCCCACCGCCAGGACCGCCGTATGGTAGATGCTGCCCTCCACGAACACCGCCACGTCGGTGGTGCCGCCGCCCACGTCCACCAGGATGCAGCCCAGCTCCTTCTCCTCCGGCGTGAGGGTGGCCTCGGCGCTGGCCAGCTGCTGAAGCACGATGTCCTGCACCTCGAGCCCCGCCCTGCTGGCGCACTTGATGATGTTCTGGGCCGAGGCGACCGCCCCGGTCACGATGTGGACCTCGGCCTCCAGGCGGCTCCCGGTCATCCCCAGCGGCTCGCGGATGCCCCCTTGGTCGTCCACGATGAACTCCTGCGGCAGGACGTGGATCACCTCGCGGTCCACCGGCAGCGCGACCGCCTTGGCGGCGTCAATGACCCGGTCGACGTCCTGCCGGCTCACCTCCCGGTTCTTGCTGGAGACGGCGACGACCCCGCGGCTGTTGATCCCCTTGATGTGGCCGCCGGCGATCCCGACGAAGGCCGATCCGATCTCCACGCCGGCCATCAGTTCCGCGTCCTCTACGGCCCGGCGGATGGAGTCCACGGTGGCCTCGATGTCCACCACCACACCCTTCCGGAGTCCCCGCGAGGGGCTGTGGCCGAGGCCGATGATGTCCACCCCCGGTCCACCGTTCATCTCGGCCACGATGGCGCAGACCTTCGTCGTGCCGATGTCCAGCCCGACCACCAGATTCCCGTTCTTGGCCATCTGCGGTACCTCCCCGTTCGATCGGTCCGCCCGCCAGCGCTACGTACTTGATTTCATACATCCGTATCAGGTTTCCCCCGATACGGATCGCCCTTTCCTAAGGGCGTTTCGTGTAAGGGTGGCTAGCGCCTTCCCTACACGAACGTATGAAATCAAGTACTATGGGCGAGCCGCACCCGCCTTTCCTGGGGTGAAGACCACCCGGTCCCGGAAGCGAAGATCCACCTCCCCGAACCATTCCAGGCCCTGGCCGCTGGTGGCGAGCGCGGCCCCCAGCCGGCCCAATTGCCCTTCCATGTCCTGGGCAAGCAGCCGGATGGTCGGCATCCGCTCCCCCAGGTTCACCACATAGCTCCCGTCCCCCGCCATGGCGATCTCATGCGCTCGCTCTCCCTTGAGCGCGTTCGCCATCTGGAACTGGCGCCACACCGACAGGCCCTGGACCATCTCGGAGGTGAGGATCCGCTCCCCGATCACCACGCGCTGCTGGCCGGCCGCCCGCAGCGTCGGCAGGGTGGGCAGCTCGTCCACCTCCAGCCCCGCCAGAATCACCCCGTCGGCACTCAGCAGGTAGCGCCGGTCCGCGATGAAGACCGCCTCCGGCACGCGCTCCACGACCTGGACGGTCAGCGAGAGCGGAAGGCGGCGCCGGATCGAGGCCTCTTTGATCCAGGGATTCTGCAGAACCCGCCGCGTCAGGGCCGGGAGATCCACCTCCAGGATGCTGGCCTCCGGCGACAGGGCCAGGCTCGCGCTGATATCCCGGGAGGCGACCTGGAGGTTCCCCTCGACCTCAACCTCGGCCACCCGGAAGTAGGACAGGCGCAGCACCGCCCGGTACCCTTCCCACATGGCCGCCGTCGCTCCGCCGATCAGGAGCAGCACCCCCAGGATCGTGAGCAGGCGCGCGAGCCGGGGAAACTTCTCGCGCCGCCTTGCCCCACCGGCTCCCCACCTGGGCGTCTTGTAGTCGCGGATCATCCGCTTCGCTCCGGGGGCCGGGGATCGGGGGCCGGGGGTCAGGGCTGTTCCCCGCCCCCTGGCCCCTGACCCCCATCCCCTGTCTTTCAGTCTTCCCCGACCACTCGAATCTCGAGCTCCAGATCGATCCCCGCCGTTTCCCGGACGCGCTCCCGCGCCAGCTGCACCAGCGCCAGGACATCGGCCGCCCTGGCGCCCCCCAGATTCACGAAGAAGTTCCCGTGCTTTTCGGAGATCACGGCCTGACCGATCCGGGTGCCCTTGACGCCCGCCACCTCCACCAGCCGCCCCGCGTAGTCGCCGGGCGGATTCTTGAAGATGGAGCCGGCCGATCGGAACTCCACCGGCTGCGTGGCGTTCCGCCGGACCAGCCACCGGGAAATTTGCTGCCGGATGACCACCGGGTCCCCCGGCTCCAACGCAAACGTGGCACCGACCACCACCGACCCCTTGGGAAGGCCCGAGTACCGGTACGCGAAGGGGACCGCATCCCGCTTCAGGACCAGGTCTTCCCCGTCCCCGGTCACCACGTGCACGCGGGCCAGGTGGTCAGCCACCGAGCCTCCCCAGGCCCCGGCATTCCCCCACACGGCGCCACCGACGGTCCCGGGGACGCCGCTCAGGATCTCGAGACCCGTGAGACCCTGCTTGCTGCAGAAGGCCAGCAGGCGGCTCACCCGGACGCCGGCCCCGGCCGTGACCTCGGCACCGTCCCGCGTAAGCTCCCGGAACGCGCTGGGGAGGATCACCATCCCGCGGATCCCCCCATCGCGAACCAGCGTGTTGCTCCCGCTGCCGAGGACCAGGACCGGCAGGTGCCCGGACCTGGCGAAGGCCAGGGCGGCCTTCAGGTCTCCCAGGTCCTCGGGCACAACCAGGAGGTCCGCGGGCCCTCCGACCTGGAAGGAGGTGTGCCGCGCCATGGGCTCGCGCGTCAGCACCTTCCCCCGCAGCACGCCGCGCAGTTCCGCCGCCAGATCCTCGGTGGCAGTCACCACGGTGTTCCTCAAGCCCCCCCTCACCCAACCCTCTCCCCGCAGGGGGGAGAGGGAGAGGTGGAGGTCAGCCTCCGGACGATCTCTTCCCCGATCTTCCAGATGTCTCCCGCCCCCATGGTCATCACGATATCGCCAGGCCGGGCCACCGCCAGCACGGCGTCCACGAGGTCTTCCTTCACCGGGACGTAGGTGACGCTCTTGTGGCCGTGGTGTGCGACGGCCTCGGCGATCTGCCCCCCGTGGACCCCCGGAATCGTCCGCTCGCCGGCCGGATAGATCTCGGTCACGAACAACCGGTCCGCCTGATAGAAGGCCGTGGCAAACTCATGGAGCAGGGCCTGGGTCCGGGTGTAGCGGTGCGGCTGGAACAGGGCGATGACGTTGCGCTCGAAGCCGGTCTTGGCGGCGTTCAGCGTGGCCTGGATCTCCGCCGGATGGTGGGCGTAGTCATCCACCACCATGATCCCCCCGGGCTCCCCGAGGATCTGGAACCGCCGCCCGACCCCCGTGAACTCGCCCAGGGCCTCCTGGATCGTGGCAAAGTCCAAGTCGAGATCGAGCCCCACGGCCGTGGCCGCCAGGGCGTTGTACACGTTGTGAAGCCCCGGCACCTTGAGCTGCAGGCGGCCGAGGGGCCGATGCTTCCAGAGCACCATGCACTCCGACGTCATGCCCTTGAAGGCGATGTCCTGCGCCATGAAGTCGGCCTGGGTCCTGAGACCGTAGGTCACGAACCGCTTCTCCACGCGGGGCAGCAGGCTCTGGATGTTCTCCTGGTCCAGGCACAGCACCGCCAGCCCGTAGAAGGGGACCTTGTTGATGAATTCCACGAAGGTGTCCTGGATGTGGGCCAGGTCCCGGTAGAAATCCAGGTGCTCCGCGTCGATGGTCGTCACCACCGCGATGGTGGGGGACAGCTTGAGGAACGAGCCGTCGCTCTCGTCCGCCTCCGCCACCAGGAAGTCCCCCCGGCCCAGCCTGGCGTTGGTCCCCAGCGCGTTCAGCCGCCCGCCGATCACGATGGTGGGATCCAGGCCGCCCCGGGCCAGGACCGTCGCCACCATGGAGGTCGTGGTGGTCTTCCCGTGCGTCCCGGCCACGGCCACTCCATACTTCATGCGCATCAGCTCGGCCAGCATCTCCGCCCGCTGGATCACGGGGATCAGCCGCTGGCGGGCCGCCACGAGCTCCACGTTGTCCGGCGCCACGGCCGAGGAGCGCACGACGACATCCGCCTCGCCGACGTGCTCGGCCTGGTGGCCGATGGCCACGGGGATCCCCAGGGAGGTGAGGCGGCGCGTGTTCTCCGACTCCCGGCTGTCCGAGCCCGTGACCACGTAGCCGAGGTTGTGCAGCACCTCCGCGATGCCGCTCATGCCGATGCCGCCGATGCCCACGAAATGAATGCGCCGAATCTTCTTGTACATGGCCTCTCCTCCCCTCACCGGGTACCCCCTGGGTGTCCTCTCCCCTTGGGGGAGAGGGTGGGGCGAGGGGTTGCGATGGCCCCCTCCAGCAGGGTCACGATCCGGTCGGCCGCATCGGGCCTCGCCAGGGTCCGGGCCTTCTCCCCCATCTGCGTGAGCACCCCGGGCTTCTCCAGGGCCGACTGGATGCTCGCGGCGACGCGCTGGCCGTCGCAGAACTGGTCCGGCAGGATCCAGGCCGCTCCCGCCCTCACCATGGCCTCGGCGTTCAGCCGCTGGTGGTCGTTGGCCGCATGGGGATAGGGAACCAGGAGCGCGGGCTTCCCCATGGCGGCCAGCTCGAAGATCGTGCTGGCCCCCGCCCGGGCAATGACAAAATCCGCCGCCGCGTACGCCGTGGCCATGTCCTGGAGGAAGGCCTCCACACGGGCCCGGAACCCGCCCTGCTCGTACGCCCGGCGCACGTCGCTCACGTCACGCTCCCCGGTGCCGTGCAGGAACTGGATCTGTTCCCTCAGCCCCACGAGGCGGGACAGGGCCTCCTGGGTCCCCAGGTTGATGCGGTGCGCCCCCTGGCTCCCCCCGAAGATCAGGACCGTGAACCGCCCGGGCAGGAGCGCGAACCGCCGGCGTGCCTCCCCCAAATCCCCAGGCCGGATCTCCGGCCGGACGGGATTGCCCGTCACGGTGACGCGACCCGGCGGGAAAAAGCCTGCGGCCGCCTCGAAGGAAACCGCCACGGCCGATGCGAACCTCCCCAGCCAGCGGTTGGCCAGGCCGGGAAACGCATTCTGCTCGTGAATCACGGCGGGGATGCGGAGGACGCGCGCCGCCAGGACGGTCGGGAACGAGGCGTAGCCGCCCACCCCCAGGACGACCTGGGCACCAAATTCGCGGAGCAATCGCACCGCCTGGCGGAGGGCCGATGGGAGCCCGAGGAGTGCCGCCGCCTGACTTCGCCCTCCCCTGCCCTTGACCTGGTGGACCCGGAGGCCACGGAAGCTGAGCCCCAGCCGGGGCAGAATCCTGGCCTCGACGCCCTCCAGCGCTCCCACGAAGAGGACCGTGGCCTCCGGCCGCCGCCGGGTGAGCGCCGCGTGCACCGCCAGGGCCGGAAAGAGATGCCCCCCCGTGCCACCGCCGGTGATCACCACGCGCATCGCGCTTCCTCTTCGCGTGCAATGCAAAACTGACAACTGACAATGGGAAACCGGCCATCGGTGGTCTGCGGTTGTCGGTTGTCAGTTGTCGGTTTTTCATTGTCCATTGCCGCTCGCAAGACGTCATACTGTGCGACGCGAAACGTTTAGGAGGATGCCCACCCCGAAAAGCATGATGGTGAGCGATGACCCGCCAAAGCTCACGAACGGCAGCGGCACCCCCGTGGTCGGGAGCAGACCGCTCACCACCGCCATGTTGAGCGCCGCCTGGCCGACGACGAGCCCGGTGACCCCCATGGCCAGATAGCTGGCGTACCGGTCGCCGGCCCGCACCGCCACTCGGGTCCCGCGCCACAGAAACAGCCCGAAGAGCAGGAGGACCAGCATGCAGCCCAGGAATCCCATCTCCTCGCCCACGATGGCGAAGATGAAATCCGTGTGGGGCTCCGGCAGGAAGAAGAGCTTCTGCATGCTGTCGCCCAGGCCCCGGCCCAGGAGCCCCCCGGGTCCCAGGGCGTAGCTCGATTGGATCGCCTGGTAGGTGGCCTTGGCGGACACGCGGCCTGGATCCACGAGGGCCAGGAGCCGGGTCCGGCCGTGGGACGACTGGAGAATCAGGACCAGGAAGACGGGCAAGGCCGCGGCCCCCGTGGCCAGGAGGTGCGTCAGCCGCGCCCCGCCGATGAAGAACATCACGACCGCCACTCCCATCAGGATGGCGACCGTTCCGAAGTTCGGCTGCAGGATGATCAGTCCCGCGAGTATTCCGGTGACGAACAGCGGCGGGACGAACCCGTCCAGGTAGCTGTCCAGGCGATCCTGCCGCCGGGCAAAGTAGCTCGCCAGGAACAGGATGACCGCCAGCTTGGCGAGCTCGGCCGGCTGGAAAGAGAGGCCGAAAAACCGGATCCACCGCCGGGCGCCGTTGATCCGGACGCCGACGTAGGGGACCAGCACCAGCAGCAAGAGAAACAGGCTGCCCAGGAGCAGGATCGGGGTCACGCGCTGGAAGGTCTTGAGGTCCCGTCCCGCGGCCCACGCCATGGCCAGCAGTCCCAGGACCGCATACACGAGTTGCTTCTTCAAGAAGAAGGAGGGGTCGCCGAATCGCTCCTGGGCCCGGATGGCGCTGGCGCTGTAGATCATCACGATCCCCAATCCGACCAAGGCGAGGGTCACCAAGAGGAGCAGGCGATCCGCGGTGGGCCGGCCGGCCGCCGATTGTCGCGTCGGCAGGAGGGCTCGCCAGTTCCAGGTGGGACCGGCGGACCCGCGCGGTTCTGGCGCCTGGCCTCCGCGCGGCGGGGGAACGGACCACTGCTCAGCCGCGATGTCCAACCGGATCCCTCCGGGAACGCAGGCCGCGCACGGCGCGGCGGAACACCTCACCTCGCTCCTCGAAGTCTCGGAACATGTCGAAGCTGGCGCAGGCCGGGGACAGGAGCACCGTCTCCCCCGGGGCCGCGATCTGGGCGGCGCGCTCCACCGCGGCCTCCAGCGACGCCACCTCTTCCATGGGGCAGGCGCCATCCAGGTGTGCGCGGATCTTCGCCCGCGCCTGGCCGATGAGGATCATCGTCTTCACTCGCGTCTCCACGAGAGGCCTGAGCGGGGTGAAATCCCCGCCCTTGTCCTTGCCTCCCGCAATGAGGATGAGGCCTCCGCCATACCCCTCCAGGGACTTGACCACCGCGCCCACGTTCGTCCCCTTGGAGTCGTTGACGTACCGGACCCCGTCCACCTCCGCCACCAGCTCCAGGCGATGGGGCAGGCCCGGAAAACTCGCGAGGGCGGAGGCCATGGCGCCGGCCGGAACGCCGATGGCAGAGGCCGCGGCGGCGGCGGCGAGGCTGTTCTCGACGTTGTGCACCCCCTGGATCCGGATCCTGGACGTTTCGCAGACCGGCTCGGTCCGCCCGTCACGGCGCACCACCAGGCGGTCCCCCCGCAGGAACGACCCGTCCCCCACCGTCCGGAGCCGGCTGAAGAGGCGCAGCCGGGACCGGATCCCCTGCGCATAGTTCACGACGAGGGGGTCGTCAGCGTTCAGCACGGCGAAGTCGTCGGCCGTCTGGTTCAGAAAGATCCGCGCCTTGGCCGCGTAGTAGTCCTCCACGGAGTCGTAGCGGTCCAGGTGGTCCGGGGCCAGGTTCAGGAGGACCGCCACGTGGGCACGAAACTCCACGATCGTCTCGAGCTGGAAACTCGAAAGCTCGGCCACCACCCAGTGGGAGGGTGTGAGGGCAGGCGCCACCTCGCACAGAGCCGTGCCGATATTGCCTGCGACCACCCCGGGAAATCCCGCGGCCTGGACCATCGCCCCCAGGAGGCTCGTCGTCGTGCTCTTGCCGTTCGTCCCGGTCACCGCCAGGAAGCGCGCGGTCGTCAGGCGATAGGCCAGCTCCACCTCGCTCCACATCGGGATCCCGGTCGCCCGTGCCCGCGCGAAGAGGGGAAGCCGGAGATCCACCCCCGGACTCACGACCAGCAGGTCCGCGCCCAGGATGCTCTCCGGGCTGTGCCCGCCCGTCTCCAGGCGGACGCCCAGGCGCGCAAGGTCCGACAGGTCCACCCGCAGCTTCTCGGCCGGAGACTGCTCGGTGGCCAGGACGGTCGCCCCGCGCTCCACCAGGACCTTGCACGCGGCCACGCCGCTTCTGGCCAGGCCGACGACCGTCACTCTTTTCCCCTGAAACTCCACGCTATCGACTCGTCCTTCCTGCCTGCTGCCTGCTGCCTGCCCCCGACAGCGAAATCCGACAGCGATTCCCGAAAGAACGCATTCGAAATCCCGAATCGCGCCCGCCGTCGCCCCGTCGCTGTCGCTGTCCCTGTCGCTGTCGGCCTTTGGTCTTAGCGCAACTTCAGTGTCGTCAGCGCGATCACCTGCAAAACGAAGGACACGATCCAGAACCGGACGATGATCTTCGGCTCCGGCAGCCCGTTCAGCTCGTAGTGGTGGTGGATGGGGGCCATGCGGAAGATCCGGCGCCCCGTCCGCTTGAACCAGAACACCTGGATGATCACCGACAGGGCCTCCACGACGAAGCATCCGCCGGCCACCACCAGGATCAGCTCGTTCTTGGTCACCAGGGCCACGGTGGCCAGCGCCGCGCCCAGCGCCAGGGAGCCCGTGTCCCCCATGAACACCTGGGCCGGGTGCGCGTTGAACCAGAGAAAGCCGAGACTGGCCCCCACCAGGGCCGCGGCGAAGACGGGCAGCTCGCTGGATCCCTTGACGAAGATCACTTGCAGATAGCGGGCGATGGCGGCGTGGCCCGCCACGTAGGCAAAGAGGGTGAAGGTCGCGGCCGCCATCAAGGTCGGGACAATGGCCAGGCCGTCCAGGCCGTCGGTCAGGTTGACGGCGTTGGCGCAGCCGACGACCACGAGCATGGAGAAGGGGATGTACCAGATGCCGAGGTCCGGGAGCCAGGCCTTGAAGAAGGGGATCGCCAGCCTGGTCGTGAACAGATCCGTGGGGAACAGATAGAGGTACCCGCCCACCAGCAGGCCGATCAGGATCTGCCACAGAAACTTCTGCCGGGGACGGAGCCCCGTGCTGTTGGCGCGCTTCAGCTTCAGGGAGTCGTCCACGAATCCCACCGCCCCCATCGCCAGGGTGGCGAACAGGACCAGCCAGACGAACCGGTTCGTGAGCTGGGCCCAGAGGACTGTGGCGGCGAGCACCGCCAGGAGGATCAGGACACCGCCCATGGTGGGGGTGCCCGCCTTCTTCAGGTGGCTCTGCGGCCCGTCGTCCCGGACCACCTGGCCGGCGCGCGCGGCCGTGAGCTTTCGGATAATGGGCGGCCCCAGGATCAGGCAGACCACCAGGGCGGTCAGGAAGGCCCCGGCCGTCCGGAACGTGACGTACCGGAAGACGTTGAACGGCGAGAACGCCTTCGTCAGCGGGACCAGCAGGTGATAGAGCATATTCCTATGCTGGGGCCGGGGGCCGGGGGCCGGGGATCGGTTAGCGCCGTTCCCTGGTCCCTGACCCCCGACCCCTGCCCCCCGTCATTTGCGTGGACTCATGAGATGCTTCTTGTCCACCAGGGCCGTCCCCTCCTGCGACTCGAAGCGCGTGGCGCCCTTCTCGACGTGGGCCTCGACGGCCAGCGTGAGCAGCCGCCGGATGAGCTCCACCGGCTTGATGCCGCTCGCCTCCCACAGGCGCAGGCAGAGCGATCCCGGCAGCGTATTCACCTCGTTCACATAGGGCCGCATGGAGGTCTGGTCCACCAGCACGTCCACCCGGGCGATCCCCCGGCCATCCAGGGCCCGGAACGCGTCAATCGCCAGGTCCTTCACCTGCCGGGCGAGCGGCTCCGGTATCCGAGCAGGAATGTGGCTCGGCGCGATGTCGATCTCTTCCGCCGTCTCCACCCGGCGGAGGTACTTGTCCTCGTAGCTCACGATGCCGGCCGCCCGGACCAGCTCCTCGCACTTGGATACAATCAGGTCGTGATTCCCCAGGACGGCGCACTGGATCTCCAGCCGGTCCTCCACCGCGCGCTCGACCAGAACTCGGGTCCCGAACTGGATTGCCTGCGCGACGGCGCGGCACAGCTCCGCCGTGCTCGCCGCCCGCGCGATTCCCACGCTGGAGCCGGCCACGGCGGGCTTGACCACCACCGGATAGGGCAGGCTGGATTCCACCCGGGCCGAGACCGTCGCCTCGTTTTCCAGCCACTGCCGCCGGGTGAACCAGGTCGCCTCGACCGTCGGCAGCCCCGCCCCGCGGAAGATGAGCTTGGAGAGGATCTTGTCCATGCCCGCGGCGGACGCGGCCACCCCCGGGCCCACGTAGGGGATGTCGGCCAGCTCGAACAGCCCCTGCAGCGTCCCATCCTCGCCATGGGTGCCATGCACCACGGGAAAGGCGATGTCCAGCCTGGCCTGCAGCCGCCCGCGGAACCAGGCGCGGCGCTCCGGAGACTCACACAGACTGCGGACCGACCGATCCGGGGCGAGGAAGAGCTGCTCGACCTCGCCCGATCCGGATCCGCGCTCCAGGCGCTCGAGTTCCTGCTTGAAGGCCTGCTGGAGGCTCTTTCGCTCCGACGGGTCCTCCGTGGCCCGGCCTTCCGCCTCTACCTCGAGGAGGCGCGCCACGGCACGTCCGGTCAGCCAGGCCCCGTCCTTGTTCACGTACAGGGGAACCGTCTCGTACTCGCCCGTGAGCTGGCGGAGGACCTCGTATGCCTTGCCCGCGGTGGTGACCGAGATTTCGTGTTCGACCGAGCGGCTGCCGAACACCAGCCCGACGCGCTTCATGACCCCCTCACGCCCCGGCCTCCAGGTAGCTGTCGGGAAGACGGTTCTCGTACAGCAGGACATCGCCCGGCCGCACGACCCCGGCCAGGCGGTCTGCCACCTCGTCGGCGTTCCTGGCGACCAGGACCCGATCCTGCGGGAATCCACGGTCCATGAGACCGTCCCGGATGGGGCGGGTCTGCTCCGGCCCGACCAGGACCACGTAATCGCACACGGCCGCAGCCGCCTGACCGAAGCGGCGGTTCTCCTCGGCCTCGATGGGTCCAAGCTCGACCATCCCCGGAGTGATCAAGATGCGCGAACCGCCCCCGAACTGGGCAAGCACCTCCAGCGCCATCTGCGCGCCCCGGGGATTGGCGTTGGCCACGTCCAGGATCTTGACGATGCCGCCTTCCTCCCGCACCTCCAGGCGTTGCGGGGCGGGTCGCAGGGTCGCCACCGCCTCGCGCATCGACTCCAGAGGCACGCCCCACTCCACGCCGGCCGCGAGACCCGCCAGGATATTGGACAGGTTCCAGCGTCCCAGCAGCTGCGTCTCGTAGGCGACCGACTCGCCTCGGCCGGCGACCGCCCGGAAGCGGCTGCCCCGGCCGCTCAGCGTGACGTCCACGCCCCGGATGGCGAGGTCGCCTGCGGCCTCTCCCATCCCGTAGAGCACCACGCGCTTGCCATCCCGGCGCGCCCGCTCCGCCAGCTCCAGGCAGACGGGATCGTCGGCGTTCACCACGGCCGTCCCGCCGGACGGCAGCGAGGCCAGGAGTTCGTACTTCGCCTCGGCGATGCGGGCCTGCGTGCCGAAACGCTCCAGGTGCTGCACCCCCACCGACGTCAGGATGGCGAGGCGGGGGCGCAGGATCTCGCACACCTCGCGGATCTCTCCCGGTCCGTAGGCGGCCACCTCCACCACGAAGATCTCATGCTCGTCGGAGAGCTCCTCCCGGATGATCCGCGTGATCCCCATGGTGGTGTTGACGCCATCGGGGGTCTTGAGCACCCGGTACCTGGCCGCCAGGAGGGCGGCGACGATGAACTTGGTCGTCGTCTTCCCGTAGCTTCCGGTGATGCCGATCACCCGCCCGGGATAGGCCCGCATGCGACGCTCCGCCTCGCCCAGGAACTGCCGGGAGATCCTTCGCTCCACCGGCACGACGGCCTGCGCCGCCAGGAGCACGAGGGCCGGCCCAAAGATTCCCACCCAGGCCACCGCGCCGATCGCTCCGATACTCAGACGGGCCAGCAGATCCAGCCTGGGGATCGAAGCCACGACCAACCAGACGTACGCGGCCCCGAGCATCCCGCTCATGCCGAATGCCACCAGAGCAACCCTGACGGCTCTGGCCGTGTGCTGGAGTCGTTGACTCACCTGGAGCGAGCGGTGTCGCCAGAGGATGAGATGCCCGGTGCCAAGCCACAGCAGGTACGCGAACCCCCAGTGGACCCCCAGCCCTGCGATGAGGAACGGGGCCGAGAACACCGTCAGCATCTGGAGGGCGATCTCCAGCACCGGGATCAGCCGTCTCCAGTGACCGAGAAGCCAGCGACCGTACCGCTCGGGCTTGTAGCGCTCGATCTGCAGGATGTAGAGGCAGTCCAGCTGGTGCTGCACCGCCACCACGGCGTACGGCAGCGTCATCCGGGCCACCCATGTCAGGGCCGCTGCCGGCCGGCGAAGCCACGCGGCCGTCACGGCGATTCTCCCGCCACCAAGAATTCCCTCAGGGCGCGGCCGAACTCCTCCGGCGCATCCTGAAAGGGAAAATGCCCGGCCCCGGCGAACACCACCAGGCGCGCGCGCGGGATCCTCGTGGCCATGGTCTCCATCGCGCTGCGCGGCACCTCCTGGTCCCGATCCCCCCACAGGATGAGGGTGGGCGCCTGGATCGCCGGCAGCAGGTGTGTGAGATCCTCGTTCACCACCTTGACCAGGGTGGGGCGCATGGCCCCCGCCGTCCGGTAATCCCTGGACCCAACCCGGGCGAACCACTTCGCAATGATGCGCCGCCCGGTGGCGCCCCAGCCGGGCAGGGAAAAGACGCCCTTCACCAGCTTGGCCGTGGCCACGCGGAGGAAATACCCCGCCCCCCGCGGCGGTCGGAGCCCGGAGCTGGCCACCAGGACCAGCCGCGAGACCCGCTGGGGCTCCGCGGCCGCCAACGCGATCGCGATGCGCCCCCCGAAGGAATGGCCGACCAGGGCCGCCCGGTCGATTCCCGTCTCCTGCATGAGCCGGAGGATGTGACCGGCATACTCCTGCGTTCCCCATGCCGCCGGGGGGGGCTGGCTCCAGCCGAAGCCGGGCAGATCCACCGCCAGGACGCGAAACGTCCTCGCCAGGGCCCCGCACAGCGGGGCGAGGCTCTGGCTCGAGCTGCCCCATCCGTGAAGCAGGACGACCGGGTCGCCCTGTCCTTCCGCGGTGTAGTAGGTCTCCAGCCCGTTGATCCGGAGCAACACGGAGCGGCTCCATCAGCGGCCCCCGGGAGGGCGCCCGCCTTCAGGCGGAGCATACCCCAGGGCCGCCAACGCTTCCTTTGCCACCACCCGATCGTCGAAGGGGATCGTGCGGTCTCGCAGAACCTGGTAGGTCTCGTGCCCCTTACCCGCGATCACGACCAGGTCACCGGGCTCCGCGCGGGTCAGGGCGACACGAATGGCCTCGCGGCGATCTGGAATTGTAGCATGCCGCTCTGATCCGGCGCACGCCTTTTGCACCCCGGCCTCGATTTCCGCCAGAATCGCCTGCGGGTCCTCGCTGCGCGGGTTATCCGAGGTCAGGACGACGTAATCCGCGAGACGCGCAGCGGCCTCGCCCATCAGGGGACGTTTCCCGCGGTCCCGATCCCCGCCGCAGCCGAACAGCGCGATCACCCGGCCCGAGGTGAACTCCCGGGCGGTCTGGAGGACCCGCTCCAGGGCATCCGGCGTATGGGCGTAGTCCACGACGACGCCGAAGGGCTGGCCGGCGTCCACCTTTTCGAAGCGGCCCGGCACGGCGCGAAGGCTGGCGAGCCCTTTCTCCACGGCGTCGCGCTCCACCCCCAGGTGGAGGCACGCGGCCGCCGCACCCAGGATGTTGGCCAAGTTGTGTCCCCCGACGAGGGGCGAGGTGATCTCCAGCGGCCCCCAGGGGGATTCGACCGTCGCCCGGATGCCCGCCAGGGTCAACGACATGGCACGGACACGCAGGTCGGCCTCCCCCGTCAGGCTAAACCGAATCACCCGCGCTTGTGTCTGCCCCAGCATGAAGACCGACCAGGGGTCATCCGCGTTCAGCACGGCCGCCGCGTCGCCCGCCTTCTTCCGCTCCCGGCCCAGCATCTGGAACAGCCGGGCCTTGGCCTCGGCATATCCCTGCATCGTCTTGTGGAAGTCCAGGTGGTCCTGGGTGAGGTTGGTGAAGATCCCCACATCGAAGTCGCACCCGTCCACCCGGTGCAGACTGAGGGAGTGGGACGAGACCTCCATGACCGCCCCCCACGCCCCCAGATCACGCATCCGGTGGAGCAGGGACTGCAGGTCGCTGGCCTCCGGCGTGGTCCGCTCCCCCGGAAAGCTGACCGCGCCGCACCGGTACTCGATGGTGCCGAGCAGGCCGGTCGTGCGCCCGGCCCCTCCCAGGATCGCTTCCACCAGATAGGTGGTCGTGGTCTTCCCGTTGGTGCCGGTAACGCCCACGAGGCGGAGGGAGGCGCTTGGATTGTCAAAGAACCGACAGGCCGCGGCGGCCAGGGCCACCCGGCTGTCCGGCACCCGGATGACCGTGATCCCCGCCGGGATGGCGCGCGGGGCCGGATCCCGCTCCACCATGACGGCCGCGGCTCCCCGGGAGGCCGCGTCCGCGATGAAGGCGTGGCCGTCCTGGCGGAACCCCCGGATGCACACGAACAGGAACCCCGGGGCGACCGTCCGCGAATCGTGGCCCACGCCCGTGATCTCGACGGTCGTGGGGCCAGAGACTTCCAGCCCGGTCCAGCCCGAGAGGAGCTGGGCCAGGCGCACTGTTACCCCATCCGGACCAGCCGCACGTCCCGCGTCGGCGAGGGCGGCACCTGCAGGTACTTCAGCGCGTCCCGGGCGATCTCCCGGAACACGGGCGCGGCGATGGATCCGCCCCAGCGGAGCGTCTCGGGGTCGTCAATGACCACCAGGATCACCAGGCGGGGCTGCTCCGCCGGAACCGCGCCGACGAAGGAGGCCACGACCTTCCGGGTGGAATAGCGCCCGGTGGCCGGATCCAGCTTCTGGGCCGTCCCCGTCTTCCCGGCCACCGTGTACTCTTCCAGGGCCGCCTCCTTGCCCGTTCCGTCCTCCACGACGGCCTGGAGCATGGTGAGCAGCGTCCGCGCGGTCTCGGCGGAGATCACCCGGCGGATCGCGACGGGTTCGACCTGGCGGTGGAGCACGCCGTCCTGGGACCTGAGACCGCGGACCACGTGGGGGCGGACCAGGTGCCCACCGTTGGCCACGGCCGCAAAGGCGGTGGCGACCTGGATGGGGGTGACCGAGATTTCCTGGCCCAGGGAGAGGACCGGCAGCGACAGGCCTGACCAGCCCTTGGGTCGCCGCATGAGCCCGGGCGTCTCTCCCGGAAGATCCAGGCCCGTCAACGTCCCGAAGCCGAAGCCGCTGATGTAATGGTAGTAGAGACTCTTCCCCAGCTTTTGGCCGATCTTGATGGCCCCCACGTTGCTGGAATAGGTCAGGATCTGCTGCACGGTGAGCCAGCCGTACTTCTCGTGATCGCGGATGGTGACCCCGCTCACCTCGATGGCGCCGTTCTCCCCGTAGAATCGGTCCCCGGGGCGGACCACCCCCTCCTCCAGGGCGCCGGCCGCCAGGATCACCTTGAAGATCGAGCCGGGCTCGAAGGTGTCCGTGGCCGCCCGGTTGCGCCGGACGGCGCTGCTGGCCTTGCGGTAGTCGTTGGGATCGAAGGTCGGCACGTTCGCCAGCGCCAGGATTTCCCCGGTCCAGGGGTCCATCACGATGGCGGTGCCGGCCCTGGCCCGCGACCGCGCGACCGCGCGGTGCAGCTCCCGCTCCGCGATGTACTGGAGGACCTCGTCAACGGTCAGGGTGAGGTCGAAGATGGGACGCTGCGGGTGTGCCTGCTCCCGCCGGAAGACGATCCGCCCCAGGGCGTCCTGCTGGGCCACGACGAACTGCGGCTGCCCTCCCAGGAGATCGTCGTACTGCAATTCCAGTCCCTCGAGCCCCCGGTCGTCCAGGCCGACGAGCCCCAAGATGTGGGCCGCCCGCTCCTGTCGCGGATAGTACCGGCGGCTTTCCGGGAACAGGCCGATGCCCTTCAGGTTCAGGTCGGTGATCGCGTCCGCCTGCGCCGGGTCCAGTTGCCTGTGGAGCCAGACGAACGCCTTGTCGCTGGTGAGCCGGGCCTGCAACTCCTTGACGGGTTGACCCAGGATCGGGGCCAGTGCCCTGGCCGTGCCGGCTGGCTGTTCGATGGCGGCCGGCTGGGCAAAGACGGAGGAGACCCGCAGGCTCACCGCCAGCTCGCGGCCGGCCCGATCGTAGATCGTGCCCCGCCTGGACACGATGGGCAGGTAACGCTCGTACTGCTTGGTGGCGCGCTCCGCCAGGCGATCGCCCTGATGGATCTGGATGGAGAAGAGCTTCGCCGCGACGCCGGCGAGGCTCACCAGGAGGACCAGGAAAATTCCGAGGATGCGCAACCGCATGTCACTCCGATCTGATCCCTGCGCCGCGATGCAGACGCAAGAGCGTTCGGCTGTTCGGTGGTTCGGTGGTTCGGTCGTTCCTCAGAGGGCCCCGAACAACCGAACTACCGAATCCGCCAGAGGCGGAAACTACCGAACGGTTTTCCCCTTGCGAAGGCGACAAGACCCCCCAACGACTTCGTGGGGGTTATTGGATTGTCGACTCGGGCATCAAGATGACCTGTCCCGGCCCCGGGGTCACCATCCCCAGGCGTTTCCGGGCGACCTCCTCCACCCGCCGCAAGGAACGGAGCTGCCCCAGTTCGAGTCGCAGCCCCTTGTGTTCCTGCACGAGGGCCGCTTGCCGCTCGCGGAGCCGCTCAACCTCGTACCCCAGGCGGACCACGTAGGTATGCTGCCACACGTACAGCAGCGCGGCCGCCAGGATCAGGACGCCCAGGGCAACGGTCGAGAGGAACTCCAGCGATTCCCCGCGGACCCACGCCCTGCGAGGAGCGGGCCGGGGCGCTACCTGAACTCGCGGACCGACACCACCGATCGCCTGCGACATCTCAGGCCGCCTCTCCGAAGGAGTCTCCGCCTCTGGCGGAGCGGCCCGGCGCCAGTGGCGCCCGCTCGACCGCCCGCAACTTGGCGCTGCGGGCCCGCGGATTGCCGGCCACCTCGGTCTCGCCCGGCGTGATGGGTCGCTTGGTCAGAACGCGCGCCCGCCCGCTCACCTCCAGCCCCCGCCAGGTCTGTTTCACGATCCGATCCTCCAGGGAGTGGAAGCTGATCGCGGCGGCGCGGGCTCCGGGGCGGAGCAGCGTCACCGCCTTCTCCAGAGCGGGTCCGAGACCGGCCAGCTCATCGTTGACCGCGATGCGGAGCGCCTGAAATGTCCGGGTGGCGGGATGGATGTGGCGAGGCCATGCCCGGCGGGGGATGGCCCCGGCCGCGAGGCTGGCCAGCTCAGTCGTTGTCCGGATCGGGGTCCGCCGCCTCGCCTCGACGACGGCCCACGCGATCCGGCGGGACCAGCGCTCTTCCCCCCAGCGGAAGATGAGGTCCGCCAGGTCCCGCTCCGACAGGCGGTTCACCAAGTCGGCTGCCGTCTGTCCCGTGCTCCGGTCCATCCGCATGTCCAGGGGCCCTTCGCGCCCGAAGGAGAACCCACGCTCCGCCGAATCGAGCTGCAGCCAGGAGGACCCCAGGTCGAACAGCATGCCGTCGAACCCTTTGCCGATCCCGGGGAGGTCGGCCAACTCCTCGTATCGGCCCTGGACGAGCGTGACCCGCGGGCCAAACGGCGCCAGTCGCTGACGCGCCAGTGCCAGCGCCTCGCCGTCCCGATCGATCCCGAGGAGCGTCCCGCCGGGCGCGCTTGCCTGCAGGATGGCCTCCGCATGTCCCCCCAGGCCCACCGTGGCGTCCAGGTAGCGACCTCCCGGCCCGGGCTGGAGGAGAGCCAACACCTCCTCCTGGAGGACCGGAACGTGGCCGGTCACTACGCGGCCAGGACTGCTGCCACCTCGGAGTGGGTACCGACCAATCCATCCAGGGCAGCCTGGATGGTGGCGAAGGACTGGAACAGGGAATCCACCCGGAGTTCGTGCATCCGCCCGGCGAGTTCCGGGCCCAGGTTAGCCAGCGCCAACGTCCCGCCCAGATCGCGGGCACGGCACAAGCGCTCCACCAGGACGCCCAGGCTCATGGCCTCCGCGCGCTTCACCCCCCGGCAATCCACGATGAAGGTTCGGCAGCCATCGCGCAGCAGGGTCCCGATGGTGTTCTTGACCTCCACCATGGTGCGAATGCCCAGGTCGCCTTCCGGGTCGATCACCGCCACTTTGTGGGCTTCCGACCAGCGGACCTGCATGGACGTCCTCCTGACCCTCTAGCAGGCTGCTGAACAAGGCCCATCTGCAGAGACCCACCTTCGGTGGGTACCCCCGCGCTCGCGCGGCGCTGCGACGTACGGACCAAGTACGCCTCGCACCTCGCCTCGCGCGCCGCCTTGCATCTGGACCTTCTTGAGCAGCCTGGGCCAAAGCGAGTTTTTCAACACCCTTTTAGAGATAGGCGATGCGACGCAGCCGGTCCATGTCCACCACCGACGTCTTTGGGGTCTCCCGGGAGCGTTCCCGCCAGATCCGGCGCAACCAGCTGGGCGCTTCATTTCCGAGTGTCCACCGTTGTCGGGGTTGGCGACGGTCGCGTGCCGTCTGCTTCCGCCGTGGCGCCATCTTTCCTCCCTTACCCACCGGCCCCTCCCTTCTGGGGTCCGCGCCTACTTTCGTAGTCGCGTAAGCCGACCGTTCCCCTCAGCCAACAACGGACATCGGACGGCCCGAGGAGCGGTCAGTTCCCTGTTTCGGGTGTCGATCCTGCGGTTCCGTACTTCGCGGAACGGGACCATCTGCGTTCATTTGCCGGGTACCCAGTCCCGCAACGCGGGACGCTGGGTGTCTGCGGTTGCATATGCATGTCGCTGGCTTCTCTACACTCCCAGCTCGCCCAGCTTGGTCGACAGCTCCTCGGGCGACGGGGCGGCGCTCACCTTGGCCGCCCACCGCTCCTTGTCCCAGATCTCGATCTGGTCCATGACGCCGAGGATCACCACCTCGCGCGTGATCCCCGCGCGCTGTCGCAGCCCCTGCGGGATCAGGATCCGTCCTTGGGAGTCGATCTCCACATCCTCCGCCGAGGAGTAGACAACCCGGAGGAAGTCGCGCATGTCCCGCTTGAAGGTCGGATTGGCGCGGATCCGCTCCTCGATGGTCCGCCACGCTCGCATGGGAAAGGCAGTGATGTAGGCCTCGAAGCTTGTAAGCACGAGGGTCTTGTCCTTCCCCAGCGCCTCGCGCAGCTTCGCGGGGATGCTCAGCCGCCCTTTGTCATCAATGGCGTGCTCGTACTGGCCTCGGAACATAGCCCGCCCCGGATAGACAGTGCATGGGCTTCAATGGGATACTTCCCCATGTTCTCCCACTTTATCCCACCAACTCGCGGACAATATACTTGCCCGAAACGGCTTGTCAAGGAAATTTATTCAGGTTTCTCGCGGGGTTTCGAAGGCCGAGATAGGTCAGACAACTGTGAGCCCCATGGGTGGTGCAGCACCACTTCGCGCCACCCCAGACTTTGCCGTGTACCCGACAGGCGATGGGCAGCGGGACTGGCAATCTGGCAACTAGGCAACCTGGCAATCAGGCAACTTGGCAATCAGGCGATCCGGCAATTTGGCAATCTGGCGACTTGGCAATCGGGCAACTGGGAACCCCTGATTGCCCCGCGTCCCGCGGGGTTGCCTAATTGCCTCGCGAGAGCTAGGGCTCGAGGAGTGCGTTGTCGATGAGGCGTGTGGTGCCGAATCTGGCGGCGACGACGGCCACGGCCTTTCCGGTGATCTGCTCCAGGGGCTCTAGCGTGTCGGGGTCGCAAACCCCCACATAGTCCACCGCGGCCAGCGAGGCGCTGCGGATCTCTGTCTGGATGGCCGCCTGCAGGCGCGCGGCATCCCGCTCGCCCGCCCGGACGGCGGCCTGGGCCTGGAAGAGCGCCCGGGAGAGGACCGTGGCCTGCCGCCGCTCTTCCGGCGAGAGCAGCACATTGCGGGAACTCAGCGCCAGCCCATCCGGCTCGCGCACCGTGGGGAGGACCACGATCTCGAGGCCGAGGTTGAGATCGGCTGCCAACCGCCGGACCACCAGCGACTGCTGGTAGTCCTTCTGCCCGAAGTAGGCCTTGTGAGGGCGGCAGATGGTGAAGAGCTTGGTGCAGACCGTGGCCACCCCCCGGAAGTGGCCGGGACGGAAGGCGCCCTCCCAGCGGTCGGTGAGCCGCTCCACGTTGACGTACGTCGCGTATCCCGTGGGATAGATGCCTTCCACAGTCGGGGCGAAGATGATGTCCACGCCCTCCGCACGCGCCAGGCGGGCGTCTGCGTCAAGGCCCCGCGGATAGCTCACCAGGTCGGCCTGGCTGTGGAACTGGGTCGGGTTCACGAAGAGGCTCATGCTGGCGAGATCGTGGTCCCTGCGACACCGCCGGATCAGGCTGAGGTGCCCCGCGTGGAGCGCCCCCATGGTGGGGACGAGGCCGATGGACTTGCCCTTGCGGCGATAGTCCTCGGCAACCCGCTGCATCTCCACGGGACTCTGGATGATCTCCATGCACGACCTCCCTCACTCGCCACCGACCAGGCGCCGGCGCGTCAGCATCAGCCATACAATCTCCCCGCAGCAGGTCCGGTACTCACCGCACCTCCTTCCAGACCTGAACGGGGGATGTGACCTATGGGGTACCGCCGGGCCCGGAAGGCGCCAGATGGTAGCTGTGCTCGGGGCCGGGGAATCTTCCCGAGCGCACCTCGGTCCGGAACTGCCGCATGGCCTCGAGAAACACCTGGCGGCCCTGGGCATATCGCTTGACGAACTTGGGCGACAAGTCCTCCTGGAGCCCGAGCATGTCGTGGGCGACCAGAACCTGGCCGTCGCAAGACGGCCCGGCCCCGATGCCGATCGTCGGCACGGTGAGGGCCTCGGTCACCCGCCTGGCCACCTCGGCCGGAATGCCTTCGAGGACCAGGGAAAAGATGCCGGCCCTCTCCAGGGCCCCCGCATCCTTGAGAAGCCGATCGGCCTCTTCGGCGGTCCGGGCCTGGACCCGGTAGCCACCCATCTGATGGTACGACTGCGGGGTCAACCCCAGGTGTCCCATCACGGGGATGCCGGCCCCTACCAAAGCTTCCACCGCCCCGAGAACCTCTGCTCCGCCCTCGAGCTTCACAGACTCTGCCCCGCCCTCTTTCACCAGGCGACCGGCATTCCGCAGGGCATCCTCGCGGCTCACCTGGTACGACATGAAGGGGAGGTCGGCGACGAGGAGGGCGCGCGAGACGCCCCGCGCCACCGCCTTGCAGTGATGGACCATGTCGTCCATGGTCACCGGCAGGGTCGTCGGATGCCCGAGGACCACCATCCCCAGGGAGTCCCCGACAAGGATGACCTCGATCCCCGCCTCGTCCACCGCCCGGGCCAGCGGGTAGTCGTAGGCGGTGAGCATCGTGATCTTCTCCCCTTGCGCCTTCATCCGGGGGAGTGTTCGGATGGTGATCTTGTCTCGCTTCATGGGGTACCCTCCTCTTGAGGTTAGGTCCCGATAAACACAAAGGCCTTCCGGACCGTTCCGGAAGGCCAATGGCCGGCGCACCCTCCTCCCAACCTTCCTGGGACTCCCGGTCCATGAGCGGCTCCGGTGCCCCCAGGCCAGGAGGCGGTGCGACTGCCTGGCAACCGGGCACTCAGGCAATTTGGCAATTAGGGGCTTCATTTTTCCCCGATTGCCAGGTTGCCTAATCGCCGGATTGCCCTGGTCCGACTCCGTCTCGGTCCCTTCGATGCTACCTGCGGGATCCAAGCGGTACGTAGTAATGGGTGCCCGCGCGGGTCTCCCCGATCTGCTTGATCAGGTCCTCGAAATCCTCCCTGCGGTTGACGAAATCAATTTCGCTGGTGTTCACCACCAGCAGCGGCGACGCGCTGTAATGGAAGAAGAAGTGCGTGTAGGCCGCATTCAGATCCTCCACGTACTTCGGGTCCATGTCCCGCTCGTACCCTTTGCCCCGCAGCGCGATCCGCTGCAGGAGAGTCTCGGTGCTGGCCTGCAGGACGATCACCAGGTCGGGAGTGGGCACGCGGACCTGGAGCAAGGCATGCACCCGCTCGTACAGAGAAAGCTCGTGATCTTCCAGCGTCACGTACGCGAAGATCCTGTCCTTGGCAAACAGGTAGTCGGTGATCAGCGTTTGCCGGAACAGGTCGAACTGCCCCAGTTCCTGCTGCTGGCGGAACCGGTTCAGGAGAAACCAGAGCTGAGTCTGGAAGGCGGAGCGGCGGCGGTCCTTGTAGAACTGGGAGAGGAACGGGTTGTCGTCCGCCACCTCCAGAAGCTTGCGGGCGCCCAGGCGCTCGGAGAGTTGGTCCACGAGGCTTGTCTTTCCCACCCCGATGGGGCCTTCCACCGCGATGTACCGGGGGGAATTTCTGTTCTCGCTCATCCAGGCACCCCCACCAGGGATGTAGATGTTCCCGATCCGAGACGCCGCAGCAGTTCCTGCGCCGTGACGCCCAGGCGAGGATGGCACGCCCCCGGTGCGATGGCCACCAGGGGCGCCAGCACGAAGAGCCGATGGGCCATCCGGGGGTGAGGGATCACGAGGTCGGGCTCACTCATCACCAGATCCCCGTACAACAAAATGTCAAGGTCCATGGTCCGCGCAGAACGCGGTTCGTGGCCCACGGGGCGCCCCAACACCGCCTGGATATCCTGCAGATGGTCGAGGAGCTGGCGGGGCGACAGGCGCGTGGCGATCTCTGCGACAGCGTTGAGGAACGGTCCGCCTTCGGCGCCCTCCTGCGGCTCCGACTCGAGGACAGGCGAGACACGCTTCAGCATCGTATCCGGCAGCCGGGCGAGTCGGTCCAGGGCCGCCCGACAATGCCCCAGGCGATCGCCCAGGTTGGACCCGATGCCGATGTAGGCCTGGATGCTCACGGTCGTGTGACCTCCACGGAGACGCCGCCGACCATGCCGACGATGGGCGGCGAGGGCTTGGTGGCCCGGATCGTGACCTGCCGCACCGGGAATCGTTCCAGGATGGTGGACGCGATTCGCTCTGCCAGGGTCTCCAGCAGGTTGAAGCACTCCCGAGTCCCCACCTCCTCCACCAGGGCGTGGACTTGCTCGTAGTCCACCGTGGCGGCGAGGCTGTCGGCGCCGGCCGCGGGTGACAGGTCGAGCCGGAGATCCACATCCACCACGAAACGCTGCCCGAGCTTGCGCTCCTCCTCGCGCACGCCGTGATGCCCGTGGAACTGGATCCCCTGGATCAGAATGCGATCGTTCATGGGGGTCGGAGATCAGGGGTCAGGGATCGGGAACTACCGAACCATCGAACCCCCGAACAACCGAACGCCTTTCCTTAGGTCCCGCGGATCCCCAACTTCTTGATGCGTTCGACCGCCTCGCGGATGCGGCCCACGCTCACGGTGACGGCGGCCCGGACGTAGCCCTCGCCGGCTGTTCCGAATCCGCTCCCGGGCGTGACCACGACGCCGGCCTTTGTCAAGAGCTCCACGGTGAGGCTTGTCGAGGTGAAGCCTTTGGGCACCGGGACCCAGACGTAGAACGTGGCCTGGGGCGGCTCGGCATTGATCCCCATCTCCCGGAGCCCCTTCACCAGGACGTCGCGCCGCTCCTGGTACACCCGGCAACTGTCCGCGACGCACTCCTGCGGTCCGGTCAGCGCCGCGATGCCGGCGTACTGCACCGCCTGGAAGACCCCGGAGTCCAGGTTCGTCTTGATCCGCCCCAGGCCCTTCAGGATCCCCGCGTTGCCCACGGCGAACCCGACGCGCCAGCCGGTCATGTTGTACGTCTTGGAGAGGGAGTGGAACTCGACCGCGACCTCCTTGGCGCCCGGGACGCTCATCACGCTCTCGGGACGATAGCCGTCGTACGCCATCTCGGAGTAGGGGGCATCGTGGGCCAGGATGACCCGGTGCTGGCGGGCGAACTCCACCGCCCGCGCCAGGAATTCCCGCGGCGCCACCGCTCCGGTCGGGTTATTGGGGTAATTGAGCCAGAGGACTTTCGCCCGTTTCAGCACGTCGCCCGGAATCGCGTGCAGGTCGGGGAGGAATCCGTTCTCTCGCTTGAGCGGCATGGGGTGCGGCACGCCCCCGGCGAACATGGTGCCGGCCTGGTACACCGGGTAGGCCGGGTCGGGGACCAGCACGACATCGCCGGGATCCACGAACGCCAGGGGGAAGTGACCGATCCCCTCCTTGGAACCGATGAGGCTCAGGACCTCGGTCGCGGGGTCGAGCGTCACACCGAAGCGGGCCCGGTACCAGTCGGCCGCCGCCTGTCGGAAGGACAGCATCCCCTCATAGGAAGGGTACTGATGGTTTGCCGGATCGGCCGCGGCCTTGGCCAGGGCCTGGATGATGTGCGGGGGAGTCGGCAGGTCCGGATCCCCGATCCCCAGGCTGATGATGTCCACCCCCTTCTTCACCTGCTCCTGCTTCATCCGATCCAGCTCGGCGAACAGGTACGGCGGGAGTGCCTGCAGCCGCTTCGCCTGCGTGTACTCTGCCATTCAAACTCCCTTCAAAAACCGAGATCCGACAGCGATAGCGACAGGGACAGGGACAGGGAACAACAAATACTGTTCGGCTGTTCGATTGTTCTCGATCGACCGAACCACCGAACTGCCGAACCACCGAACGCCTTTGACTGAAAGCTACTTCAGGCCCAGCACATCCAGCATGTCGTACAGCCCGGGAGATCTCCCCACGACCCACCGGGCGGCCCGCAGGGCGCCAAACGCAAAATTATCCCGGCTGTGGGCGCGGTGCGTGATCTCTATCCGCTCGCCCATCCCGCCGAACAGGATCGTGTGCTCCCCCACAATGTCGCCGGCCCGGATGGCGTGGACGCCGATCTCTTCCTTCGTGCGTTCTCCCACGATCCCGAACCGCCCATACACGCCGACCTTCCGCAGGTCGCGCCCCAGCGCCTCGGCCAGGACGCGGGCCATGCGGTCCGCGGTCCCGCTGGGAGAATCCTTCTTGAAGTGATGGTGGGCCTCGATTATTTCGATGTCGTACCCGTCTCCGAGCGTCCGCGCCACCCGGGCCAGGACCCCGTAGAGGACATTGACCCCCACGCTCATGTTCGGCGACTGGACGCAGGGGACCCTGGCCGCAAGCTCCCGGGCCCGCGTGATGTCGGCCTCGGAGAGTCCCGTCGTCCCCACCACCGCGGCGACGCCTGCCTGGCTCGCCGCTTCCAGGTTCCGCATGGCCGCCGCGGACGCCGTGAAGTCCAGGAGGACCTGGGCGCCGTGCAACGCCTTGTCCACCACGTCCAAGATGGCCACGCCCAGCGGTCCGACACCCGCCACTTCGCCGGCATCGCGCCCCACGTCCACGTGATCCTTGCGCTCCACGGCCCCGACGACCTGGAAGTCCGCGCTCTCCCGCATCAGGGCGACCAGGCGCTTGCCCATCCGCCCCGAGGCACCGGCGACGACGGCTTTGATCACGTCCATGCCTCCCCGTTCCCCTCCGGGCTTCCCCAATGCACCCAGCGCGGCGAAGCCGGAGAGAATACCCCCCGAACTCCCGGCATGGGTGAACGCGCTCAGATCTACGACAGCAAACCGTAGCTCCGGAGGGCGGTCTCCAGCTTCTTCCGGTTGGCGTCGGTCATCGAGCAGAGAGGCAGGCGGAACTCCTCCCGGATCTTGCCCAGCATGGCCAGGGACGTCTTCACCGGGATGGGGTTGGTCTCGATGAACATGGCCTGGCTGAGCGGGAAGAGCTTGAGGTGCAGCTCCCGCGCCCGCTTCCAGTCCCCGTTGAGGAAGGCATGGGTCATGTCGGCCACGTCCTTGGGTACGATGTTGGCGACGACGGAGATGATCCCGCGGCCGCCCACCGCCATCAGGGGCAGGGTCAGGGTATCGTCGCCCGAGAGGAAGCTCAGCTTGTCCCCACACAGGACGATGTCCTGGGTCATCTGCTCCAGGTTCCCCGTGGCCTCCTTCATCCCGACGATGTTGGGATGGTCCGCCAGCTGCGCCAGCGTCTCGGGGAGCATGTTCACGCCGGTCCGTCCGGGGATGTTGTAGAGGATCAGGGGCAGGTCCACCGCGTCGGCAATGGCCCGGCAGTGCTCGATCAGCCCTTTCTGGGTCGGCTTGTTGTAGTACGGCAGGACCACCAGCGCCCCGTCGGCGCCCGCCTCCTTGGCGTGCCTGGTGAGGTCGATGGCCTCGGCCGTGCTGTTGGATCCGGTCCCGGCCACCACCGGGACCCGCCTGTTGGCCGCGGCGATGACGACGTCCACGACCCGCTTGTGCTCATCGTGGTCCAGCGTCGGGGACTCCCCCGTGGTTCCGCAGGGGACGATGACGTCCGTCCCCCCCGCGATCTGGAATTCCACCAGCTCCTTCAGCTTGACCTCGTCAACCTTCCGATCCCGGAAGGGGGTGACGAGCGCCACCAGAGCCCCCTGAAACACACGCTTTGCCATGGTCGCACCTCCCGCCTTGCCTGCGTTGCCCGGGCCTGCCCCTCGCCCGGTCTGCGTCAACTCATCTCATCCAGGGTCCGTTCCCCCCGGACCAGATCCTCGAAGGTTTCGCGCTCGCGCACCACATAGAAGCGGTCCCCCTGGACCATCACCTCGGGCGCGCGGGGCCGCGCATTGTAGTTGGAGGACATGGTGTGCCCGTAGGCCCCGGCCGACATCACCGCCAGCAGTTCCCCCGGCTCGCACCGCGCCAGGGCGCGGTCCTTGGCCAGGAAGTCGGCCGACTCGCAGATTGGTCCCACCACGTCCACCGTCACCTCGGGCCGTCCGGCCGCCCGGCGGACGGGCTGGATCCCGTGGTAGGACCCGTAGAGGCTCGGCCGGACCAGGTCGTTCATGCCCGCGTCCACCACCACGAAGTTCTTGGCCGGGCTCCGCTTCGTGTACAGGACCCGCGTGACCAGGATGCCGGCGTTCCCCGCCAGGACCCGGCCGGGCTCCAGCACGAGCGTCACATCCAGATCACGGATCACCCCGATCAGCGCCCGGGCGAACTCGGCGGGCAGGGGTGGCTCTTCATCCTTGTAGGTGATGCCCAGGCCGCCGCCCACGTCGAGGTAGCGGACGTCCGTCCCCCGCTCGCGCAACGT
>Ga0326597_10002190_pt1 | contig 29528 bp, 22 predicted proteins | sample RVTome_12_FD_203789 | JGI IMG/M metagenome (GOLD analysis project Ga0326597, IMG submission 203789) | Soil microbial communities from uranium-contaminated site in the Upper Colorado River Basin, Wyoming, United States - RVT100D185 | ecosystem: Environmental > Terrestrial > Soil > Contaminated >... | reverse complement strand
GTGTAGCTCGACAGGGGCTTGTCGAAGTAGTACTCCGAGGCGGCGGCGAAGCCGTAGCGGCCGTTGCCCAGGTAGATGAAGCTGGCGTAGCGGCCGAAGATCTCGTGCTTGGCCTTCTCTCGCGATCCGTAACGCCGTTGCATCTCCCGTTCGAGCCAGAGCGCCAGGCGTACCTCCTCGAGCTTCCGGAGGAGTTTGTTCGTGGCTGGGACGCCCAGGGCCGAGGAGAGGAGCCACGGAGTCAGGCCGCGACGGAAGAGCGTTTCGCCATCCTCGCGGCTCGTCCGGTCCTTGAGGAAATAGCCGCGGACGAGCTGTTGCGTGAGCGTCGAGCCCCCCTGGGGGAGCCGCAACCGGAACCCCTCGTCGCCGTGCCACCACGTGGCTACGGAGCGCACCGTCGTCTTTTGGGCCACGCGCGGCAGCGCGCGGTAATCCACGCCGGAGTGGGAGAAGAAATTCTTGTCCTCGGCCGCTAGGATGGCCTGGCGCAGGATGACGGGCACCTCGTCGTAGGAGACCACCCGGCGATATTCCCGTGCCAGTGCGATCAGCACCGTGCCCCTGGCGTCGTAGACCTCGCCGATCGTGGGCGGCTCGAAACGGACGAAGGGCTCGATGTCGGGAAGATCGCTCTCGTCGAAGTAGACGTGATGCACCAGCCCAGCCGATGGCAGGAGCAGGAGCAGGCAGAGCGCGAGGATCGCCGCGCGAACGCTGCGGCGCGCCCATGCGGACCGCAGGCGGTGGGCCACGAACGCGCCGGCGGGCCGGAGGCGACAGGCTACGGTGACGCACGCGCGCCACCAGTCGCCTGCCTGGACTTCAGCCGCGGCTCCCCACTTGCTGATGGAGACGGTGTTCATGGCGGCCTGGGCTACCTGTTCGGGAACTGGACCCGCACGCCTCCCCAGACCAGATAGTTGTTGCCGACGTCGTCGATGTGGTCGAAGAACAGACGGCCCTCACCGATGATGAACACGGGGTGTCTGGCGTCCGCCTTCGTCACCGGCACACCGAAGTGCAGCAGCCACGCCGGCGTGAACGTCTGGCTGCGCGTGAGGTCCCAGAGCGACAGGCCGGTCCCGATGAACGAGCGACCGCCCAGGTACTTGTTCACCTCGGCGTCAACGAAGAGCGCGGACTCGTTGACCTTGTCGTCAGCCGTGACGAGGCTGATGGCGACGCCCACGGCGCCCGCCAGCTCCCAGCCGTTGTCGAACGGCTTGGCCACGCCGAACTTGAGGCCAAGCAGCGGCGAGCACTGGGCGATATCGACCGCCGGGTCGCCGATCGGGCGCACGCGCCGTTCCTTCCCGGCCAGAGCGTCGACGAAGAACATCGGCCCGGTTGGCGATTCAATCGCGACGCTGGCCTCGCACGTGTCCGTGCCTTCGTACCGGGTGTTGCCTGACACGACGGCCCTGGGCGTGCTCACCGTCGTCGTGGCGCGGTAGGTGCCGGGTCGGCGGACCAGGATCGTGCCCGTCCGGCTGGCGTCCAGCGTCAGCGTCCGGCCCACGACGGCGCCGGTCGCGTCGCGCACCTCCACCGAGACGGCGGGAGCGGCCTCGCTCGTGCCGGTCGTGCTTCGCGTCGCATCGACCGTGATCAGGTAGCCACCCTTCGCGCGGGCGGCCGACAAGGACACATCGCACGTCGGATTGACGACCGTGATCGGCGGCGGTGGCGGCACCGGGCAGGCCTCGACGACGATGGAGGCACGCGCCACGGGGTACGAGCCGCCGGCCGCGTCGCTGGCCTCGAAGCTGTACGTGCCGGAGGTGTTCGTGGTGATCGACCAGGACGGCGCGGTCAGCTCACCGGCGGGCCGCCCGTCGATGGCGACGCGCACGCGCGCGACGCGGGAGAGGTCGCCGCCGGCCTTCACGACGGCCCGCAGCGTTCCGTCCGGCACGCAGGTCCGGTCCACCGAGATCTGCGCGGGCGGCTTCGAAATTTCCTGCACGCCGGCCAGCGACAGGTTCGCGCAGACCTTCGGGAGGACGAAGGTGTAGATCCGATCGCCTTCGGTCACACGGAACAGGAACGCCGGGAACGGTTGCTCGCCGGCCCAGCGGACCCCCCGGATCAGTCCGGGTTCCTGCCGCTTCGGGCGGTAGGCCATCCAGAGCAGCGTCCCGCCAGGCTCGAAATCGCACTCCACGAGCGTGCCGTCAGCCGGCGTGGCGTCGGCGCACCGCACACCCTTCACTGCCGTCGCACTGGTCAGCGTGGCGATCACGGCGTCCGCGGTGCTGGACAGGCCGGCCTGATCGAGCACGTTGCGGATGTCCGCCACGATCCTGGGCTGGGCCATCATGCGCTGCAGATGGGCGACAGTCTGCATGGGCGGCATGTAGAAGGAGGTCGAGCCCCCGAGCCGAGTGGCGTTGTGCATGGTGTCCGGGCCGGCCTGCGCAGCGGCCACCGACGCCAGCGCCAGCCCGAGAGCGACCGCGGCCGTGCCAACGGCGAACAGACGACGAAATCTGCAAGACATGAGTGTACTCCTCGGAAACCTGCACCGCGTGAACCGCAAGTGTCTCACCCGCAGCTCTTATCAGGATGTCTGCCTCGCGCATCATAGGGAGTGCGCGGACGGGTGTCTGTTCACATGTGCACACCCTGCCGAGGGTGTTCAATACTTGCGGAGATCACCACGCGCCCCGTGGCGGTGCTCGAGCGGCACGGCGTCCGGTACGTCATCTTCGGAGCGGTCGCGCTGAACCTCCACGGTCTCGCATGCGTCACGGAGGATCTGGATGTGTTCGCGGCGCCGGAAGCGGCCAACATCAACCGGCTCAAGGTTCGGGTTCCGTCTCAACGACCGGGCCGACGCCGAGATGCTGAAGCAGCACTTCAAGCTGGAGCCGGAGTGATGCCTGTTCGAAGATTCCGATCGGTCGAGGAAATGAACGCGCCGCTGTGGCGGCAGCCGCGCGAGCCGGAGCTCTACCAGACCGTGGTCGCGCTCGGGGCCGGCGAAAGAATGAACACGGACGGCTGCCGATCCGCCCGGTCTCCCAGCACGACCCGCTGACGGCCCACGACCGCGCGGTCGAATCGATCTTGCACTCGTCGTTCTGCGCGCCGTCCGAGCCACGCTGACGCCGGGTTCATCCGGCCCCGCGGGCGCGCAGGCTCCGCGTCGGAACGTCCGGTCATCGACGTGGCCGCGATCGGGCTCGACGCCGGGGCATCAGCGCCTGGCCGGCCTCCGGCCAGCGCGCCAGGACCTTCCTGACCGCCGCGTGCCGCCGGGTCAGGCGCCCGCGCCGGACGATGTCCTGGAACGCCGTGGCGAGGTGGCTCCGCCACCAGTCCTCCCGGGCGGTCCTGGACCGGGCGTAGGCGGCAGCCAGCGGTTCCAGGCAGGTCGCGTCGCCAATGCCCGCCAGGGCGGCCAGGAAGCCCACCGGGAGCGGCTCTTTCGCGCCGGCCAGGGTCTCCCTCAGGTCGTACAGCGCCACCGTGCTGCGCCGCGTGGCCAAAGCCTGGTGAACCGCCGCCCGGGCCGCCAGCCAGGCCGCCCGAGCTCCGCCGCGCTCGGACGCCTCCCGGGCTCGAATCTCGCCAATCAGCCGGTGCAGGGTCGGAAGCGGCGTCCCGGCGGCCTGTGCTCCCACCAGCGCCCTGAGGGCGTCCGGCGATTCGAGCAGCCCCGCGGCCAGCGCGTCTTCCAGCGGCCTCTCCGGCTGGTCCGCGGCCGGGGTCGAGGGGCCCGCCACCCGGGCCCGGACGGCCCGGCTCGGGTCCTTCGCCAGCCGTGCCCGCAGGGTCTCCCTCGTCCTGCCGGGCATCTCGTCGAGCGCCGCCAGCGCGGCCAGCCGTATCCGGTCGTCACGCGTCGTGTCGAGGGCGATCTCGGCCAGGCGTTCGAACGCACGGTCCGCCTCGGCCGGTACCCGCGACGACAGGTGGGCGCGGATGACGCCGATGGCGGCGACGGCCACGTCGGCCTCGGCTTCTGACGCGGAGGGGGCCTCCACCCGAGCCAGCGCGGGGTCCAGCGCGCGTCGGTCGCCGACGGCCTCGAGGGCGCGGAACGCGGCCGCGGTGGCGGTCGCCGGCTGGCTGGCGTCCCCGATGACCGCCAGCAGCGCCGGGACGGCGCGCGCGCCGAGGATAATGAGCCGCGCGGCGGCGGCCTCACGGCTGACCTCGCTGTCGCTCGAGAGCTGGCTGGCCAGGCGGCTGACTTCCGCCCCCGTGGACGTCTTGATTACCCGTTCTGGATGCAGAACTGCCTGATCTCGATCGACATCATCTGGCTGGACGAGCAGGGGAGGGTCCTGTCGATTGCCGCGTCCGTTCCGCCTTGCCGGTTCGCGGACTGCGACCCTCCCTGCGCGTCTGACGCGTGTCCCACGTACCCACACGACGGGCAGGCCAAGTACGTCGTCGAAGTCGTGTCGGGCTACGCCGCGGCGCACGGCTTGAAGGTCGGCGACCTCGTCGCCCTGCTTGGGATTCTCCCGCCGGCGAAGGATCCTGCCTGAGGGGCATCGGCTTCAGGCTCCAGACCTCAGGCTTCGGGAAAATCCCTCGAACAGGCGCTTCCTGAAGCCTGGAGCCTGGAGCCCGCAGCCGAGATGTCGCAGGCTCTGAAGCCGGACACGACGACTGCGCGGCTACTGCAGGCGGACGATGAGCGCGCCGCGATGCGCTGGTAGCTGTCGAGGAACTGCGTGAGCTGATGGCGACTGAGTTGGCTATCGCTGTGGCGGATGAGCTCGATGGCGATGGCGTCGATCCGGGCGTGTCCCGCCTGCGCGCGCAACGCGAGCGTCGGCAGTCTGCGGTAGTAGGTTCGGGAGGGATTCTGACGGATGCCCCTGATTTCGGACGTCACCAGGTGGAAGTTGTCGAGCAGCCATTCCGCCGCAGAGGTAATAAACTCTCCGCGCCGCACATCGTCGGCCAGGGTTCGATACGCCTGGCGCAGGAGGCGGGCGTTGTCGTCGAACCGGGGAAAGATGTTTCGTCCACGACGCCGCCGATCTGGGTCGACGGTGAGGCTGGCCGCCAGCGCCTTCGTCCGCTCCTCCAGTCGCCCGATGCTGAGCAGCTTGTCGCGCAGCGGTCGTGCCGCCGGCGGCCTGCGCGTCCAGAGCCGGCGCGCGAGCCTCATCGGTGCAGGAGCGCGTCCAGGATCGTCGCGGGGATGACGAGCACCGCAGCCCTCCAGGGGATGCTTTGGTGAGGGCTGGAAGCCGGAATGGCTACCGTACTCAGAAAAGCCAGACCATGAGAGTATACCTCCGCATCGAGCTTACTCGAGCATCAACAACGCATGCGGCTCGTCGGACCGCGGCTTGATCTCCGGGTGCTCGTTCAGGAGGCGCGCGCACGTGTTCCAGCGCAGCACGGCATCGTCGTTCCCCGCCGGCTTCACCTTGTCCGCCTTGTCGTACCAGTCCATGGCCTCGCTCAGCCACTCGTAGGCCATGCCGCCGAATCCCGGCGCGTTCAGCCTGACGATCGCCTTGGCGCGGCGCTCGCAGATGATGCCGGCGTAGTACGCGCGCTCGTACTCGCCCTGCAGCCGGGGGAGCACCTTGCGCGCGCGGATGACGATGTCCGAGGGACCGTGCTCGAACTGGTCGGTCAACGCGAGCAGCAGCAGCACGATCGCCCGCGGGTTGTCCGGATCGACGTCGAGCACGTCGAGACAGATGCTCTCGGCCTCCCGCGGCTCGTTCAGCAGGCGGTAGCGCTCCGCCTTCGACAGCGCGGCGGGCACCGACTCCGGCGAGATCGGCTTCAGCTCGAACATGACCCCCTCCTCTCGCACCCCGGCGCCGGGTGGCCGATCAGGCCGTTCGGCGCCGGAACAGCCGCATCAGCTTCACGGTCGGATCGTACAGCTCGTCGACGACCCGCTCTTTCAGCGGGATGATCGCGTTGTCGGTGATCGCGATGTTCTCGGGACAGACGGCGGTACAGCACTTGGTGATGTTGCAGTAGCCGACCCCGTGGGTCGTCTTCAGCTCACGCACGCGGCGGCCGGCATCGAGGGGGTGCATCTCGAGCGCCGCGGCGTAGAGCAGGAACCGGGGACCGACGAACTCGTCGAACAGCCGGTGCTCCCGGAGGACGTGACATACGTCCTGGCAGAGGAAGCACTCGATGCACTTGCGGAACTCCTGGACCCGTTCGACGTCGGCCTGAGCCGTCCGCCATGTGCCGTCGGCTGCGTCGGGCGGCCTCGGCCTGAACCGCGCGATGCCCTTCTTCACCCGGAAGTTCCACGAGACGTCGGTCACCAGATCCCGAATCAGCGGAAAGCTCCGCATCGGCTCGAGCGACACCGGCTCGGTGAGATCGAGCTGGTTCAGCCGCGTCATGCACATGAGGCGGGGACGGCCGTTCACCTCGGCCGAGCAGGAGCCACACTTGCCCGCCTTGCAGTTCCACCGCACCGCGAGGTCGGGTGCGTGCTCGGCCTGGATCCGGTGCACGGCGTCGAGCACGACCATGCCCTCCGAGACCGGCGTCGGATACGCTTCGAACCGACCGCCCCGGGCGTCGCCGCGCCAGATCCGGAACGTCGCTGTCGTCGGGCTCATGTCGCCTGCATCTCCGCGATGATCTGCGCCAGCTCGCCGGGCATCTCGGGGAGGGGCGCGCGCGACACCGCCATCGCGCCGTCCGGTCCCTTCCGGACCACGACGTTGATCCGGCCCAGGCCGGGGTCTTTGTCGGGATGGTCCTCGCGGAAGTGGCCGCCCCGGCTCTCGCGGCGCTCCAGCGCCGACCGCGTGATCGCTTCCGACACGGCCAGCAGATTGTGAAGGTCGAGCGCCGTGTGCCAGCCGTTGTTGTACTCGCGATTCCCGACGACCCCGACCTCGGCCGCCCGCGCCGACAACCGGCCGAGGCCGTCGAGCGCGCGGCGCAGGTCGGCCTCGTTGCGGACGATGCCGACCAGGTCCTGCATCATCTCCTGCAGGTCGTACTGCACCTGATACGGTGTCTGGGCCCCGCCGCCGCGCTCGAACGGTCGGAGCGCCTCGACGGCGCCGGCCTCGACGTCGGCCGGGACGATGCGTCCGGGGCGACGCTCGCGCGCGATCCGCGCGGCATGCTCACCGGCGCGCTTCCCGAACACGAGCAGGTCCGACAGCGAGTTGCCCCCCAGCCGGTTCGCGCCGTTGATGCCGGCGGCGCACTCGCCCGCGGCGAACAGGCCAGGCACGCCCGACATCTGCGTCTCCGCGTCGACGCGAATCCCGCCCATGATGTAGTGCGTCGTCGGGCCGACCTCCATCGGCTCGGCGGTGATGTCGATGTCGGCGAGCTGCTTGAACTGGTGATACATGCTCGGCAGCTTCCGCTTGATGTGCTCCTCGGCCCCGGGCAGCCGGCGCTTGATCCAGGCGATGTCGAGCAACACGCCGCTGTGCGGGCTGCCCCGGCCTTCCTTGATCTCCCGGACGATGCAGCGGGCGACGTGGTCGCGGGTGAGCAGCTCGGGCGGCCGGCGGGCGTCCTTGTCGCCCTGCGTGTACCGCCACCCCTCCTCTTCGTCGGTCGCCGTCTGGGCGCGGTAGAGCTCCGGGATGTCGTCGAACATGAACCGGCGGCCCTGACTGTTCAGCAGGATGCCGCCCTCGCCGCGGACGCCTTCCGTGACCAGGATCCCGCGCACGCTCGGCGGCCAGACCATGCCGGTCGGGTGGAACTGCACGAACTCCATGTCGACCAGATCCGCCCCGACGTCGTAGGCCAGCGTGTGGCCGTCGCCCGTCGACTCCCAGCTGTTGCTGGTGATCTTGTAGGCGCGGCCGATGCCGCCGGTGGCGAGGACGATCGCCTTCGCGCGGAACACCACGAACCGCCCGCGCTCGCGGTCGTAGCCGAACGCGCCGGCCACGCCGTTCCCGTCGGTCAGCAGCCGGGTGATCGTGCACTCCATGTGCACGTCCATGCCCAGGTGGATGCCGTGATCCTGGAGCGTGCGGATCATCTCGAGCCCGGTGCGATCGCCCACGTGCGCGAGCCGCGGGTAGCGGTGCCCGCCGAAGTTGCGCTGGAGGATGCGCCCGTCGGGCGTCCGGTCGAACAGGGCGCCCCACGCCTCGAGCTCCCGGACGCGATCGGGCGCCTCCTTCGCGTGCAGCTCCGCCATCCGCCAGTTGTTGACGTACTGGCCGCCCCGCATCGTGTCGGCGAAATGCACCCGCCAGTCGTCGCGGTCGTCGACGTTGGCCAGCGCGGCAGCAATCCCTCCCTCGGCCATCACGGTGTGTGCCTTGCCCAGGAGCGACTTGCAGACGAGCCCCACTGACACCCCCGCCGCGGAGGCCTCGATGGCCGCGCGGAGCCCCGCGCCGCCGGCGCCGATGATCAGCACGTCGTGATCGTGGGTACGATAGTCGGCGATCACAGGATCCTCAGATCCGACCACACGCCCATCGAGCACAGCCGGACGTACAGATCCGCGAACCCGACCGAGAAGAGGCTGCACCAGGCCCAGATCATGTGCCCGCGGTTCAGGCAGCTCACGCAGCGGTACGCGCCGAGGCCCAGCGGCGCGCGCGACAGCCGGTCGACGTACCCGCCCGCCACGTGACGCATCGAGTGGCAGCCGAAGAGGTACCCGCCGAGCAGGATCGCGTTCGTCGCCAGGACGAGCGTGCCGACGCCGATGCCGAACGTGGGGACGCCCGTCGCCGGATCCGGGAACCACAGCGCTTCCCAGACGTCGATCCCGAGAATCAGCAGGATCCAGACCGAGATGAACAGCATGTAGCGGTGCACGTTCTGCAGGATGAGCGGAAACAAGTTCTCCCCCCGGTAGCGCGCGCGCGGCTCGCCCACGGCGCAGGACGGGGGGTCGGCCCAGAACGCCTTGTAGTACGCGCCGCGGTAGTAGTAGCAGGTGAACCGGAACAGCGCCGGGATCGGCAGGATGATCAGCGCGGGTGAGAAGGGCAGCCACGCCGGCCACGCCGCCGGCTTGGGGCCGAACCAGCTGTGCGGCGAGTCGCCGAAGATCTCCGGCGAATAGAACGGCGAGATGTAGGGCCCGGCGTGGTAGTGCTCCGCCTGAAACGCTGCCCAGGTTGCGTACACAAGGAAGGACGAGAGTCCCAGGAAGACGAGCACGGACTGAATCCACCACGCATCGCGGCGCGCGGTTTCCCCGAACCGGCGCAGGGGGAGCAGGAGCGGTTGGGTGGACATGACCGATCACCCTCGGGACAGGACTTCAGAACACCTGCCGCCGCCGAATCGGATTGGCGCGTGAACGGCCCTACCATAGCGGCGGCGCCCCGGCATTGCAACTCGAACGACCGCGTGTCGACGGACACAGGGCGAATTCCCCCCGATCGATCCGCGTCATGTCGGCGGGCTCGGCGCTCGACGCCGGGGCATCAGCGCCTGGCCGGCCTCGGGCCAGCGCGCCAGGACCTTCCTGACCGCCGCGTGCCGCCGGGTCAGGCGCTCGCGCCGGACGATGTCCTGGAACACCGTGGCGAGGTGGCTCCGCCACCAGTCTTCCCGGGCGGTCCTGGACCGGACGTAGGCGCCAGCCAGCGGCTCCAGGCAGGTCGCATCGCCAATGCCCGCCAGGGCGGCCAGGAAGCCCACCGGGAGCGGCTCTTTCGTGCCGGCCAGGGTCTCCCTCAGGTCGTACAGCGCCACCGTGCTGCGCCGCGTGGCCAAAGCCTGGTGAACCGCCGCCCGCGCCGCCAGCCAGGCCGCCCGGGCTCCGCCGCGCTCGGACGCCTCCCGGGCCCGAATCTCGCCGACCAGCCGGTGCAGGGTCGGAAGCGGCGTCCCGGCGGCCTGTGTCCCCACCAGCGCCCTGAGGGCGTCCGGCGATTCGAGCAGCCCCGCGGCCAGCGCGTCTTCCAGCGCCCTCTCCGGCCGGTCCGCGGCTGGGGTCGAGGGGCCCGCCACCCGGGTCCGGACGGCCCGGCTCGGGTCCTTCGCCAGCCGTGCCCGCAGGGTCTCCCTCGTCCTGCCGGGCATCTCGTCGAGCGCCGCCAGCGCGGCCAGCCGTATCCGGTCGTCACGCGTCGTGTCGAGGGCGATCTCGGCCAGGCGTTCGAACGCACGGTCCGCCTCGGCCGGTACCCGCGACGACAGGTGGGCGCGGATGACGCCGATGGCGGCGTCGGCCACGTCGGCCTCGGCTTCTGACGCGGAGGGGGCCTCCACCCGAGCCAGCGCGGGATCCAGCGCGCGCCGGTCGCCGACGGCCTCGAGGGCGCGGAACGCGGCCGCGGTGGCGGTCGCCGGCTGGCTGGCGTCCCCGATGACCGCCAGCAGCGCCGGGACGGCGCGCGCGCCAAGGATGATCAGCCGCGCGACGGCGGCCTCACGGCTGACCTCGCTGTCGCTCGAGAGCTGGCTGGCCAGGCGGCTGACTTTCACTCCCGTGGACGTCTTGATTACCCGTTCTGGGTGCAGAACTGCCTGATCTCGACAAAAAAGAACGGGACCGAAGCGTGAGCTCCCGTCCCGTTCGGAACGACGGTCCGGCTGAAGCCGGACGCGACGGCTGCGACGACGGTCCGGCTGAAGCCGGAGACTACTTCGACCGCGAGGCTACTGCAGGCGGACGATGAGCGCGGCGCGGCGGTTGAGCCGGCGCGTCTCCTCGCGCGCGTTGTCGTGCTTCGGCCGCTCTTCGCCGTAGCTCACGCTCCGCATGCGGCTCGCCGCGACCCCGTGGCTCGTGAGGTAGTCGCGCACCGCGGTGGCGCGGCGCTCGCCGAGCGCCAGGTTGTACTCGGCCGTGCCGATGTTGCAGGTGTGCCCCTCGACCTCGATCCGCACGTCGGGGTTGTCCCGCAGCGCCTGCACCACTTCGTCGAGCAGGCGCGCCGCTTCGGGCCTCAGCGTGTAGCGGTCGAAGTCGAAGTGCACGTCCTCGAAGACGATCTCCTTGCGCGGCGGCCGGACGACCTGCAGGGTCACCGTGTCCGACGCGGTGCCGCCCCTGCCGTCCGACACGGTCACGGTGACCGGGACCGGGCCCTCCTGTGTGGGCGCCGTCCAGGCGGTCTCGCGCTGCGCGGCATCCGCGAGCGAGCCGGCCGGGGCGCTCCACCTGTAGGTCAGCGAGTCGCCGTCGGGATCCCTGGCGTCGGCGCTCACCTTCGCCCGCTCGCCGACGTTGACCGTGCAGGGCGAGCACTGCGCCCGCACCGTCGGCGACTGGTTCGCCGGCGGCGGGGGCGGTGGCGGGGGCGGCGGGGGGGGCGGCGGCACGTAGATCGCCACGCCCGGGTGGTAGCCGAGGCGCACCTGGAAGCCCAACAGGTCGCCCGCCGGATCGTCGAAGTCGCCGAACTTCTGCCGCGTGCGCTGGTTGACGGCGAAGAGCACCCCGCCGCCGGCGAAGAAGCCGTTCTTCGCCTGGTAGGTCGCGCCCACCGTGACGTCGAACGGTTCGCGGATGAAGCTCGAGGTCGGCGCGACGCTGCCGTCGGCGGCGACCAGCGGCGCGCTTAATTCGATGGTTTTGCTGAACTTGGTTTCGTAGGTCGCCTCCACGAAGCCGCGCAGGGGCCCGCGGCTCGGGAACGACGCGCCCCAGCCGAAGCGCGCGGTGTTCGAGACGTCGATGTCGTCCGGATCGCCACGAAAGACGAGGCCGCCAGACCACGCCATCTCGACCGACTCCGCGAACTCCTTGCTGACGACAGCGTCGAACGCGCCGCCGATCTTGCCGGTGCCGGCGCCCGATTCCAGATCGCCCGTCGGAATTTGGAGCGTGCCACGGAGGGCGAACGCCACCGGCGCCTGGTTGCGCGCGGACAGCAGGTTGATCTTCGCGCCGACGAGCAGGTCGCCGACGTTGTCGCCCGACCAGCTCTCGGTCAGGCCCGGGAAGTCGTTCAGGGGGCCCTGCGCGCCCCCCGCGCCTGCGCGGAACGTCGGCCGCAGCCGGCGCTTGATCCGCGTGTCGGCGCGGAGCACGCCGAAGATCTCCGCACGGTCGCCCACGCCGTACGCGAACGTGCCCACGAAGTGGGAGACGTCGGAGAACCCCTCTTCACGGTCGAAGTTCACGCGGTACGCGCTGCCCGACCACTTGCCGGCCGGCAGCACCTCGCCGGTCGGCACGAACCAGATGCCGGTGTCGCCCAACGGCGTCGTCGTCGCCGGTCGGGTCTCGACGGGAGCTGGCGGCGGCGCCTGTCCCGTTGCCTGGGCCAGGGCTGGCGCCGCGAGGACCAACCAGGTGGCCCCGAATGCCAAGCCGCGCAGAGCGTTTCTCATGACGAATCGCCTTTCCGAATGATCGCCCGGTATATCGATAGGTATAGCCCAGCTCGCACTCAAGTCGTTATTGTAGAACGTGTTCGAGGCCCTCGTCAACGAAACGCCCTCAGTCTTCGCCGGTTTCGGACCCTTCGCGGTCGTCGGGTCGTCGGCGTCCGAACGCCCAGGCGACGAGGATGCTGACACCGTAGAGCAGAATCATCGGGCCGGCCATGAGCAGCTGCGAGACGACGTCGGGACCGGGCGTGAGGATGGCGGCCAGGATGAAGATGACGAGGATGGCGTACTTGATCTGCCGAACGAGGAACCGGGCGGAGACGACGCCCATGCGCGCCAGGAAGAACACGAGCGTGGGCATCTGGAACACCGCGCCCATGGCGAGCATCATCTTCGCGTAGAGCGAGAACGCGGGGGCGATGCGCGGCATGAACTCCACGTAGTCGGAGGAGAAGCCGGCGAAGAACCGCCACGCGAACGGGAACACCACGTAGTGCGAGAACGCCGCGCCGCCCACGAAGAAGACCGTGGACATCAGCACGAAGGGGATGGCGTAGCGCTTCTCGTTCACGTAGAGACCCGGCGCGATGAACAGCCAGAGCTGCCAGATCACGACGGGCGCCGCCAGCACCGCGCCCACCAGCGCGGCGATCTTCAGGTAGAGGAGGAACGCCTCGGCCGGTTCCGTGTAGACGAGCAGACCACCGGGCGGCAGCGCCTCCTGCAGCGGCCGCATGATGAACCCGAAGATGTAGGCGCTGAACCCGAAGGCGACGAGGAACCCGCCGAGCAGGGCGAACGCCGACACGGTCAGTCGGGTGCGGAGCTCGTCGAGATGCTCCAGGAACGACATCCTCGCTTCGGCGTCAGGCGCGCGCTTCACCACAATCGTCAACCATCCCCGTCTGACGTCAGTCGCCGGCGTCCGGGCGTCGGCCGAACACCCACGCGATCAGGATCCCCACGCCGTAGAGCGCCATGATAGGTCCCGCCAGCAGCACCTGCGAGACGACGTCGGGCGGCGTCAGCAGCGCAGCGAGCACGAAAGCCACCAGCGTCGCAATCCGGGCCTGGCGCAGGAGCGTACGGTGCGTCACCAGCCCCGCCCGCGCCAGGAAGAACACGACGATCGGCAGCTGGAAGACGATGCCGAAGGCGAGGATCATCTTCGCATACAGCGCGAAGGTCGGCGCGATCCTCGGGACGAACCGCATGTACTCGGTCGCGAAGCTGGCGAAGAACGTCCAGGCCCACGGAAACACCACGAAGTGCGCGAAGCTGGCGCCGACGAAGAACAACAGCGTCGCGGAGAATACGAACCCCACCGCCATCCGGCGGGCGCGCGCGCGGAGTGCGGGCGCGACGAGGTCCCAGAACTGCCAGAGCAGATACGGCGACACGACGACGGCGCCGACGAGCGCGGCCACCTTCAGATCGAGGATGAAGGCTTCGGCCGGCTCGGTGTAGATGATGCGCGAGCCCTCGGGGAGTCGCGCGTCGAGCGGCTTCAACACGAACTCGACGATGGGGGTGATGAAGGCGAAGGCGGCGAGGAACCCGGCCACCAGGGCGAGCGCGATGCGGACCAGGCGGCGCCGCACATCGTCGAGGCGGGCGAGCAGCGAGAGCCGAGGCGGCCAGTCGTCGTCGGGATCGCGACCCGGGCCGCGGGCCGCGCCCAGGCGCGGAGAGGCCATTCCGCTACGCGCCGGCGCCGGGTTCACGCGGCACGGCTTCGGTTGGGCTGGTCTTGTCGGAGGTCGTGCGCTGATCCTCGACGCGGATCTCCTCGTCGAGCGTCTGCCGGAGTTCGTTCGACGCGCGTTTGAACTCCGACAGGCTCCGGCCGAGCGAACGCCCCAGCTCGGGCAGCTTCCGCGGCCCGAAGATGATCAGGGCGATCACGAAGATGATGATCAGCTCCGGCATGCCGATCGAGCCAAACATAAAGGGGCCTCTTGACGAGCTCCGAGTCGAACTGACGGGCCAGGTGTGAGCGGCCTCGCGGACCGGAGACGACACGCCGCACTGGTCCCCGTTCTTCCCGCCGAACGGCACCCGGCTCCGCCCGGGCCGCACACCCGCAAGTAACTGTACGCATTATAGAAACCGGTTCGGAGGCTGGTCAAGCAACGCGCGCGCGACTCCCCCCGAACTCGTTGCCGCATTTGGGCTTATCTGCTACGATGCGGTCATGCGCAAGATTCGATCGCTCTCGGTCGGGGTGTTCACCATACTCGCGTCGGCGCTGGTCGGCGGGCTGCTGGGGCGCCAGGCCCTCGCCGACGACGACAAGGTGACGCGCGAGTACCGGGTGTTCACGTCGGCGCTGGCCGCCATCGAGAGCCAGTACGTGGAGCCGGTCGAGTCCACGAGCCTCGTCTACGGCGCGATCGACGGCATGCTCAAGACGCTGGATCCGCATTCGAGCTTCATGGATCCGCGCGCCTACGCCCAGATGCGCGAGCGCCAGGAAGGGCGCTACTACGGCCTCGGCATCAGCATCGTTGTGGTGAACGGCGACATCACGGTGATGCAGCTCTTCGAGGGCTCGCCCGCCTATCGCAAGGGCCTGCGCCGGGGCGACGTCATCGCGCGCGTCGAAGGGGAGGACGCGCAGGGCTGGACGAGCGATCGGGCCGTGCGCGCGCTGCGCGGCAAGAAGGACACCACGGTGCACATCTCGATCCGGCGGGCCGGGTACTCGGGCTTGATCGAGATGGACGTCGAGCGCGACGAGATCAACATCACGACCGTGCGCGGGGCGTTTATGGTGGACGCCCAGGCCGGCTACGTCCGCCTCACCGAGTTCTCTGAGACGAGCAACCGCGAGCTGGGGGACGCTCTGGTGAAGCTGCGCGCGCAGGGCATGACGCGGCTGGTCTTCGACCTGCGGGACAACCCCGGCGGGTCGCTGGATCAGGCTATCCGCATTGCGAACCGGTTCCTCACACGTGGCCAGATGGTCGTCTACACACGCGGCCGCGTGCCCAACGCCGACCAGGACTACCGCGCGACCGAGGTCAGTGAATACGCCGAGCTGCCGCTCGTCGTCCTCGTCAATCGCAACAGCGCGAGCGCGTCGGAAATCGTGTCGGGCGCGATCCAGGACCACGACCGCGGCCTGATCGTCGGCGAGCGGACCTTCGGCAAGGCGCTCGTGCAGTCGGTCTACCGGATCAGCGGCGGGGCCGGCCTGGCGCTCACCACCGGCCACTACTACACGCCCAGCGGCCGGCTGATCCAGCGCCCGTGGGACGGCTCGTTCGACGAGTACTTCACCTACACGCTCAAGGCACAGGCCCGCGCCGAGCACGAACCGGCAGACCTGAAGTACACAGACGCCGGGCGCAAGGTGTTCGGCGGCGGCGGCATCGAACCCGACACGTTCGTCGTCGGGCCGGTCGAGGGGTTCGACCCGACGCGCTTCGGCCGCCTGCTCTTCGCGCGACAGGTATTCGAGAAGTACGCCGAGCGGTTTTCCGCGCAGGGCGACACGCGCATCTCCGGCGAGTCGAAGGACCGCAAGGTCGTGGCTCGCGGCTTCGACGTGGACGACGCCCTGGTGGGCGACTTCCGGGGGTTCCTCAAGAGCGAGGGCGTGCGCGTCGACGAGGACGCCTTCGCCACCGATCTGCCGTTCATCCGGGCGATGATCCGGCTGCAGATCGATCAGGCGCTGTTCGGGGTGGACGAGGCAAGACGCAACCTGATCGGCCAGGATCCCCAGGCTCAGGCCGCGCTCGGTCTGTTCGAGCAGGCCGAACGGCTCGCACAGGCCGCGCAGGCGCGGACCAGCCGGGGCCGATAGGGAGACGGGGGGTCCTCTCCAACCAGATTTTGGGGTAAGCTTGGCCGTTGCCCCAAGAAATGGGGTTTGCTACACTGACGACCGGCTTCCGGTCCACGGGGCCGCTTCGCCCGGAGCGAGGCGACGGACCGGAGACCCGGGACCATCGTCGCGTCCGTTTCCGTTCGCCTTCCACGGCGTTCCCAGCCGCTCGTGCGTCGAGGTTCGTCCGGCCGACACGGGGCGGCTTTCTTTGTGTACGCGCACGCTCCGCCGGGACCCGTGAGCCCGGCGGAGCGTGGGCGAGGGTTCGAACATGCGGTTGCAACGCCTAGAGCTGTCCGGGTTCAAGAGCTTTCCCGATCGCGCCGAACTGGCGTTCGACCGGGGCGTCACCGCCATCGTCGGGCCGAACGGCTGCGGCAAGAGCAATCTCGTCGATGCCATCACGTGGGTGCTCGGCGAGCAGAGCGCGCGCAGCCTGCGCGGCGACCGGATGGAGGACGTCATCTTCGGCGGCAGCGACGCGCGCAAGCCGACGTCGGCGGCCGAGGTGAAGCTCAAGCTGTGCGATGTGGCGTCCTCGGTGCCGGTCCGGCTGTTCGGACCGCGCCCCGTCGTGGCGCGGCCGGCGGCGGGCGGCAACGGGCACGGCAACGGCGCCGGGCAAGGGCGCGCGGTGGCGGCGGTCGACGTCGAGGCCAGCGCTCCGTCGGCCCAGGCGCCGGTCGCCGCGGCGCTCGATCTCGACGACGGGCCGGCGATCGTGCGCGACGTCGAAGTCTCGCGTCGGCTCTATCGCTCGGGCGAGAGCGAGTACCTCATCGACGGAGAAGTCTGCCGCCTGCGCGACGTGCACGACCTGCTGATGGACGCGGGGCTCGGCATCAAGGCGTACGCGGTGATCGAGCAGGGCAAGATCGGCCAGATCCTGAGCGCGCGGCCGACCGAACGGCGCCAGCTCATCGAGGAAGCCGCCGGGGTCACCAAGTACAAGAGTCGCCGGCGAGCGGCCGAGCTGAAGCTCGAGGCGGCCCAGCAGAACCTGACCCGCATCGACGACATCGTCTACGAGGTCGAGAAGCAGCGCGGCGCGCTGAAGCGGCAGGCGGCCAGGGCCCGTCGCCACCGGCGGCTGCGCGACGAGCTGCGCCGCTGGGAAAAAGTGGTCTTTGCGCACCGTTACCGGGTGCTGGCCACCGCGATCGAGCGCGCCCGGACGCGGCTCGAGGAAGCCCGGGGGCGCGAGTCCGCCGCCGCGGCGCGTGTGGCCGAAGTCGAGGCGACGCTCGAGCGGCTGCGCCTCGAGCTGGCCGAGGGGGAAAGCCGCGCAACCGCGGCGCGCGAGGCGGCGCACGCCCGGGAGCTGGACATCGAGCGCCGTCAGCAACAGGTCGTCTTCGATCGCCAGCAGGTGGCGTCGCTCGAGACGGCGATTGGCGAGCTGGCGGCCGAACTCCTGGCGCTCGAGGGGCGGCGCGAGCCGGTACGGCAGGAGCTCGAGGCCCGGCGGGCGGCGGCCACCCGTGCCGAGAAGGAGGGCACGCAGGCAGCCGAGCGGCTCGCGCGGGAGGAGGCCGCCTACCTGGGGGCCTACCATGAGCTGGAAGGGCTCGAGAGCGACGTCGAGGCGGCGAGGAGCGAGGTGTTCTCCGCTCTCAATGCCGCCACGGCGCTGCGGCACGCGGTCGATCATGCGGCGATGGCCCGTGAGCGGATCGGGGAAGAGATCGGCCGGTTCGACGTCGAACGCGACGATCTGGGGCACGAGGCGGAGCGCGCGTCCCAGGAGCACCGGGCGGCGAGCGAATCGCTCGCCCGGGCGCGCACGGCGCTCGACGCGACACGGCTCGCCTGCACGGCGCGCGAAGCGGACCTGGCCACGGCCCGAACCCGCAGGGAGGAGCGGACCCGCGCGTGCCGGGCGCTCGAGCAGGGAGTGGCGGCGCTGTCAGCGCGCCTGGCGTCGCTCGAAGAGCTGGACGCGGCCCGCGCCGAGTACGGAGACGCCGCGCGGCTGATCCTGGCGGAGTCCAACGGCACCGTGGGACAGCTGGGCTCGGTCGCCGACTACCTGGAGGTGGACCGCCGCTACGAGCGCGCGGTCGAGGCCTGGCTGGGCGACATCCTGCAGCACGTGCTGGTGGGCCGCCACGAGCACGCGGCGGCCGGCTTCGAGCTGGTCCGACGGCAGGACGCGGGCCGTTGCGGCTTCCTCGTCGTCGAAGCGGATGCCCCGACGCCGACGGCGGGCGCGGGCGAGGCGCCGGCCGGGCTCACGCCGATGTCGGCCGTCGTCCGCGTGAACGGGCCTTATCGCGACGCGATCGCGTCGGCCGTCGGCGGCGCCTGGATTGCCGAGACGTTCGAGCAGGCGGCCGCGACCGCGGCCGCCTGCGGCGAGCCGGTGGCGACGCTGAGCGGCGAGGTGTTCCGGGGGCCCCGTCTCGTCTACGGCGGCACCAAGAGGGAGGCGCGCGGCATCCTCGCGACCAAGCGGGAAATCAAGGAGCTCAGGGCGCGCCTGGCCGGCGACCAGCAGGCGCTCGCGCGGACGAGCGAGGAGCTCGCCGCCCTTGGCGTGACGATCGCCGAGTCCGAGGCGGCCATCGCGTCGTTCCAGGCCGAAGCGCACCGCCAGGAGAAGGCGATGGTCGGCTTCGAGGCGAGACTGGCGCGCGCCGAAGAGGAAGCCGAGCGCGTCTCGCGCAAGCGCGAGCTGGTGGCCGCCGAGCGCCGCCGCGCCGAGGAGGAGCGCCGCGCGCTCGAGGCGCGCCAGGTCGAGGCGCGCGAGTCGATCCAGCGGCTCGAATCCGAGCAGCGACTGGCCGACGATCGCTTCACCGAAGCCCAGCGGCGGCTCCTCGCGGCGCGCGAAGCGGTCGAGGCGCAGCGCGCGCGCGCGGCGGAGGTCAAGGCGTCGCACGCGGCGCTGGTCGAGCGGGCCGCCGGCCTGGCGGCCGAGGTCGGCCGGCTCGCAGACGCCAGCCGTGACCTCGAGGAGCGCGTGCGGGCGCGATCCGACGAGCGCGCGCGCGCGCTGGCCCAGAAGACCGATCTGGAGGCGGGCATCGTCCGCGCCGAGCGCCAGCTCGACGAGGACGTCCGCGCGTTCGACGCCCTCAAAGACGACGTCCGGGCCGCCGAGGAGCGGTGCATCGCGCTCGGGGGGCGGTTCGACGTCCAGGACCAGCAGATTCGCACCGCCCGCAGCGGCCTCGATGCGATCCGCGCCGAGCTCGGCAAGCTCGAAATCGCGCGGGCCACCACCGAAGGCGACTTGACGCACCTGGCCGAGACCTGCCTCGAGACGGTGCAGGCGGGCCTCGACGATGTCGCCGACGAGGTCGCGCGGATGGAGCAGGCGGGCGAACTCGAGGGCCTGAGGGCCGTCGCGGACGAGCCGGAGGCGGACGAGGAGGCCGAAGGCGGGGCGCCGGCGGACGCCGCCGACACGACGGGTGAAGCCGCCGGCGAGGCTTCGCCGCCGGCGGCGGCGGCGCGCACGCCGGAGGACATGGTCACCGCGCTCAAGGCCAAGATCGACCGGCTTGGGCCGGTCAACATGATGGCCATCGAGCAGTTCGACGACCTCGAGAGCCGGCACACGTTCCTGACCAGCCAGCGCAAGGACCTGGTCGAGTCGATCGCCGCCACCGGCGAGGCCATCCGGCGCATCGACAAGACGACGCGCGAGCGCTTTGCGGGGGCGTTCCAGGTCATCAACGAGAACTTCGGCCTGACCTTCTCGACGCTCTTCGGCGGCGGCCGCGCGGGGCTCGTCCTGCTCGACGAGTCGGACGAGCTCGAGAGCGGCATCGACATCATCGCGCAGCCGCCCGGCAAGCGCCTCCAGAGCGTCCAGCTGCTGTCGGGCGGCGAGAAGGCGCTGACGGCCATGGCCCTGATGTTCGCGCTCTTCAAGTACAGGCCGAGTCCCTTCTGCCTGCTCGACGAAATCGACGCGCCGCTCGACGATGCCAACATCGGACGGTTCGTCGAGATGCTGCAGGGGATGCAGCACCATACCCAGTTCGTTCTGATCACGCACAACCGCAAGACGATGGAGATCGCTGACCGGCTTTACGGCGTGACCATGGAGGAGCCCGGCGTCTCGAAGCTGATCTCGGTGCAGATGAACTGACCGCGGGCGCGGCGGGACGGCCCTCGCCGGGCCGCCCCGCGGGCGCCAGCCCCCATCGTTTCCGTGAACGAGGACAAGTCCACGCGGTATCACCGGTTGCGTCGGCGCGCTGCCGCGCTGTCGCTCGGGCTCGACGCGCTCCTGCTCGGCGGCGTGATCGTCAGCGGCGCGTCCGTGGCCCTGCGGGGCGCCGCCGCCGGCGTCGCCGGCCCCCGTCCCGCCCTCGTCGTCGGCGTATACGTCCTGCTCCTGGCGGCGCTTCACGAGGCGGTTTCGCTGCCGGTCGCCTTCTATCGGGGCTTCCTGCTCGAGCGACGATACGGCCTCTCGCGCGAGTCGCCGGCCGGGTGGGCGCGCGATCACGTCAAGGCCGGGGTCGTCGGACTGGCCTTCGGGCTGGCGGGCGCGAGCGTCGCCTACGGGTTGTTGCGCGCGGTGCCGGACTGGTGGTGGATCGCGGCCGCGTCGATCTTCGCGCTGGCGACCGTCACGCTCGCCGAACTGGCGCCGGTCCTGTTGCTGCCGCTGTTCTATCGGATCAGCCCGCTCGCGCGCGGCGCGCTCCGCGAGCGCCTGGTCGGGCTCGCGCGTCGCGCGGGCTCGCAGGTGTTGGACGTGTACCAGTGGCACCTGGGCGACCGCACCCGGCGGGCGAACGCGGCCCTGGTCGGCCTCGGCCGGACGCGACGGATCCTGCTCTCCGACACCCTCCTGGCCGAGTACTCGGACGACGAGATCGAGGCCATCCTCGCCCATGAACTCGGGCACCATCTCCATCACGATCTGTGGAAGTCCGTCGCCTACGAGACCCTGCTCGTGTTCGCGGGCTTCTTCTGTGCCGACCGCGCGCTCGGCGCGTTCGGGCCCGCCGCCGGGCTCGAGGGGCCGGCCGACGTCGCGGGGCTCCCGCTGCTCCTGCTGGCGTCCGGGGTCGTGTCGTTCGTGCTGCTGCCCGCGGCCAACGCGCTGTCGCGGCACCACGAGCGTCGCGCGGATCGCGTCGCGCTCGAGCTGACGGGGCGCCCCTCGGCCTTCGTGTCGGCGATGCGCCGGCTGGCGGCCCAGAACCTCGCCGAGGAGGATCCCCCGTGGCTGGTCCGCGTGCTCTTCCACAGCCACCCGCCCATCCGCGACCGCATCGCCGCCGCCGCGGCGTTCGAGCCGTCACGTTGACCCTTCGTCCACGTACGGGAACACGAAGGCCACGAAGGAGCACGAAGGGCACGAAGCCTGCGCGGTTGGCTGGCCCGACAAACCCGTCGCGCCGGCCCACCCGGGCCACCGCGCCGCAGCACTCGGGCCTTCGTGTTCTTCGTGGTTCTTCGTGCTCCTCGTGGCCCCGTACGTGGGCACGCGAAGCCCGCCTAATCCGAGACCTGGAGCCTGAAGTCGGGAGCCCGGGCTACTACCTCGCCCGCACGATCAGCTCGCCGTGCATCTGGCGGCAGCCGTCGTCGATCGCGAGGTTGCAGTAGTAGCGGAAGGTGCCGGGCTGGTCGGCCCGGAACTCGAAGGTGACCGTCTGGCCGGGGTTCGCGCGCTTGGCGATCCGGTAGGCGTCCACGGTGAAGCTGTGGGCGATGTCCTCGGCCGTGAAGCTGATCTTGACCAGGTCGTTCTGATCCACCTGGATGCGCGCGGGCGAGAAGTCGTACCGCCGGGCCGACACCGAGACGTCGCGCCTCGTGCCGGCAGGTTCCTGGACGGCCGCCCATCCGGCGGGCCTGGACCAGGCGACCGCGGCGCCGGTTGCGGCGACCGCGATCACCGCGGCGATCGTGAGCCATCCGCGCCGCCCACGCTCCGGGGCGGAGTCCGCAGCACGGGCGGGGCGAGGCGAGAGGGTGGCCATGGCGTCAGGGGGACGGGTCGTCGGCCCCATCCCTTCCTATCTTACGACGATTCGGCCGATCGGGTGGTTGGCCGGATCACCGGTCAGCCGCGCCGCGCGTGTTCGCGCCGCCTCGGCCGCTCGCCGTGTCCGTGGCCGCCGCGTCCGCCACCTTCGGGTCCGTCGCTCGGCGGGACCCCACCCTCGGGCACCGGCAGCAGCGCCTTGCGGCTCAGCCGGACCTTGCCGGAGGGGTCGACGTTGATCACTTTGACGAGCACCTGATCCCCCTCTTTGAGCTCGTCGCGCACGTCCTTCACGCGGTAGTGCGCGATTTCCGAGACGTGCAGCAGGCCGTCGAGGCCCGGCATGATCTCGACGAACGCGCCGAAGTCGGTGATCCGCTGCACCTTGCCCATGTAGGTCTTGTAAAGCTCGGGGCTCGCGGTGAGCTCCTGGATGATCGCGATGGCCTTCTGCGCCGCCGCTTCGTCCACCGACGCCACGTTCACGCGGCCATCGTCCTCGACGTCGATCTTGACGCCCGTGCGATCGATGATGCTGCGGATCATCTTGCCGCCGGGCCCGATGACGTCGCGGATCTTGTCGACCGGGATCTTGATGGTCACGATGCGGGGTGCGAACGTCGAGATGTTCGCGCGCGGCGCGGCGAGCGTCTCCTGCATCTTCTCGAGGATGTGCAGGCGTCCCCGGCGGGCCTGCTCGAGGGCGGTCTTCATGATCTCGGTCGTGATGCCCGCGACCTTGATGTCCATCTGGAGCGCGGTGATGCCGTTGGTCGTGCCGGCGACCTTGAAGTCCATGTCGCCGTAGTGGTCTTCGGCGCCGGCGATGTCCGAGAGCACGGCGTAGCGGCCCGTCGCCTCGTCCATGATGAGGCCCATGGCTACGCCGGCCACCGGCGCCTTCAGCGGCACGCCGGCGTCCATCATGGCCAGCGCGCCGCCGCACACCGACGCCATCGACGAGGAGCCGTTCGACTCGAGGATGTCCGACACGACGCGGATCGTGTAGGGGAATTCCTCTTCTGACGGCACCACCGGCGTCAGCGCGCGCTCGGCCAGGGCGCCGTGGCCCACCTCGCGGCGGCCGGGGCCGCGCAAGAACTTCACTTCGCCCACCGAGAAGGGCGGGAAGTTGTAGTGCAGCATGAACCGCTTGTAGATTTCGCCGTCGACCATCTCGATCTTCTGCTGGTCTTCGGACGTGCCCAGCGTGGCGGTGACCAGGGCCTGCGTCTCGCCGCGCGTGAAGACGGCCGAGCCGTGCGTGCGGGGCAGGGCGCCGACCTCGATCCAGATGGGCCGGATCTCGTCGAACTTACGGCCGTCGAGGCGCTGGTTGCGCTCGAGGACCTCGTCGCGGAGCACCTTCTCCTTCAGCGACTTGAAGACGTTCGTGGCTTCGACCTTGCGCTCGACCTCCTCCTCGGGGATGCTCGCGATGAGGTCCTCGAGCACCTGGTCCACGCGGTCGTAGTTCTCCATCTTGCCGCGGACGCGCATCGCCTCGCTGAGCGGGACGAGCACCTCCTCCTCGACCTCGCGGTAGAACTCGGTGCCGATCGCCTTCGCCGCCACCTCGAGCTTCTTGCGGCCGATCTCCTGCTTGAGGTCGTCGATCACCTCCACGATCTGCCGGATCGCGGCGTGGCCCAGCTCGAGCGCCTTGACGATTTCCTCCTCGGTGACCTCGCGCGCCCCTGATTCGACCATCACGATCGCGTCGCGGCTGCCGGCCACCACCAGGTCGAGCCTTCCGCTGCGGCGCTCCTCGTAGGTCGGGTTGATGAGGAACTCGTCGTCCACGATTCCCACCCGCACCGCGGCGATCGTCCGCTGGAACGGAATCTCGGAGATCGACAGCGCCGCCGACGCGCCCGTGAGCGCCAGCACGTCCGAGTCGTTCGCATCGTCGGCCGAGAGCACGAGGGCGATGACCTGCGTCTCGTGCCGCCAGCCCGTCGGGAACAGCGGCCGGATCGGACGGTCGATCAGACGACAGGTGAGCACTTCCTTCTCGGTCGGCCTGCCCTCGCGCTTGAAGAACCCACCGGGAATGCGCCCCGACGCGTAGGTGGCCTCGCGGTAATCCACGGTCAGCGGCAGGAAGTCGATGCCGGGCCGCTCGTTCGGCGCGTAGCAGGCCGTCGCCAGGACGACGGTGTCGCCGTGGCGGACGGTCACGGCGCCGTCGGCCTGCTTGGCCAGCTTGCCGGTCTCGATGGTCAACATCTCCCGGCCGATCTTCACTTGACGTGTGTGCATGATTCTCGTGCCTCGGTCGTTAGGGTAACAGGGCGGGCGAGGGCTGCGGGACGGGGCCACCGGCCCAGTGGCCCCCAGGTGCGCTACTTGCGGATGCCGAGCCGCTGGATGAGCTCCGCGTAGCGCTCGGAGTCCTTGCTCTTGACGTAATCGAGCAGACGCCGCCGCTGGCCGACCAGCTTCAGCAGGCCGCGCCGCGAGTGATGGTCCTTCGCGTGGGTCTTGAAATGTTCCGTGAGGTAGTTGATGCGTTCGCTCAGGAGCGCCACCTGCACTTCGGGAGAGCCGGTGTCGGTTTCGTGAGCCTTGAAACTGCTGATGATCTCGTCCTTGCGGTCCTTAATCATTCCCACCTGTACCTCCACGTACGGCCCAGACGTCGGCTCGGAGAGTCCGCACCAGACCGCCGTTGTTTCGGGCGTCTTATCATGAAGTAACTCAATATTTTACACCAATACCACCACCGGGTGTAAAGCCGGGCCGGTCCCCGGCTCCGCGATCGCCAGCAGGCGGCCTTCCCGGTCCAGCAGCCGGACCAGGCCCTGCGCGCGCTCGACCGCCGTCGGCGCCCCGTCCAGCCGGTCGGCCACCTCCGCGACCTCGACGGCGTTGCCGTGGGCCGCCCGTCGGACACCGCGCGGCGTCAGGATCAGGCCGGGCAGCTCCGGTAGCAGGTCGGCCATCGGGATCAGCCGCGATACGGCGTCCAGCCCCTCCGCCTCGATCGTCTCGAGCGCCACCGCCTGCTCGATCCTGAACCCCCCGGTCAGGGTTCGCCGCAGCGCCTCCAGGTGCGCCCCGCAGCCCAGCCGGATGCCCAGGTCGTGGGCCAGCGATCGCACGTAAAACCCCGGCGACGAGACGAGGCGGAGGTCGAGGCGGGTCCCCTCGTGCGCCACCAGCTCGAGGGCGTGCACCGTCACCATCACGGGCGGCAGTGCGACCGGCGCCCGGCGCCGGGCCAGCTTGTACGCCCGGACGCCCGAGACCTTCTTGGCCGAGAACGGGGGCGGGCCCTGTCGAAAGACGCCGCGGAAACTCTCGAGCGCCGCGTCGATCGCGGCACGGTCGAGGGCCGCGATCGGGGACCCGCCACCGGCCGGGATCCCCCCGGAGACCGGCTGGCCGGTGGCGTCGTAGGTGTCGGTGGCGACGCCGAGTCGAACGGTGGCCGCGTACGCCTTCTCGCCGGCGCCGAGGAACCGGGCGAGGCGCGTGGCCCGCCCGGCCAGCAGCAGCAGCACGCCGGTCGCGAGCGGATCGAGGGTGCCGGTGTGTCCGATCCGTTTGATCCCGGTCGCGCGCCGCACACGGGCCACGACCTCGTGCGACGAGGGGCCCTGCGGCTTGTCGACGATGAGCGCTCCGTTCATTGTTGGATCGGCGGGGCCCCCTGCACCCCGCCTGGCTCGGTCGCTCGCGGGGCCCCGACGCCCCGCTCCGCTCCCTCGCTGGATCGGCGGGGCCCCCTGCACCCCGCCTGGCTCGGTCGCTCGCGGGGCCCCGACGCCCCGCTCCGCTCCCTCGCTGGATCGGCGGGGCCCCGACGCCCCGCTCCGCTCCCTCGCTGGATCGGCGGGGCCCCCGACGCCCCGCTCCGCTCCCTCGCTGGATCGGCGGGGCCCCCGACGCCCCGCCCCGCTTCCTCGCTCTCACTCGATCAGGCGGGTTCGGCGGCGTCGATGGCCACGGTCACTTCCCGAATCAGTCCGTCCCGCACCACCTCGACCCGCCCGCTGACGCTGAAGCCCGCCGCGTTGACGTGGCCGCCGCCCTGGTACCGGGCCGCCACCGCGCGCACGTCGACGTTCCCCTTCGAGCGCAGGCTGACGCGGACGTCGTCCGGTCCTTCGATCTTGAAGAAGAGCACGGCGCGGATTTCGCGGGCGGCGAACGGCAGGTTGACCAGCCCTTCCAGATCCTCGCGGGTCGTGCCGGTTCGGGCGAGAATCTGGTCGTCCAGATAGAGGACCGCGAGGCGGCCGTCGGCCTCGATCTGCATCCCGTCGAGCAGCGCGCCCATCAGCTTGAGCTTCCCCGCGTGGCTGCTGTCGAAGATCTGCCGCGCGACGGCGGCGGCGTCCACCCCCGTGGCGGCGGCTCGACGGCAGGCGTCGAACGTGCGCGCGGTGATGTTCGCGTGCCGGAACGAGCCGGTGTCGGTCAGGATCGCGACGTACAGATGCGTCGCGATGTCGCGCGTCACGGGCAGGCCGAGCGCGTCGATCAGGTCGAGGACCATCTCGGCGCACGCGGCCGCGGACGGGTCGTACCAGTTGAGCGTGCCGTAGCCGGTATTGCCGGCGTGGTGGTCGATGTTGATCACGACGTGCCGGCCCAGCCCCTCGACGTCCGGCCGGCTCAGTTCGCCGCACTCGAGTATGACGACCGCGTCGAACTCACCGTCCACCGAGGGGGCGACTTCGATCAGGTCGGTGGCCGGGAACGCCCGGTAGGGACCCGGCACCGGGTCACGGTTCACGATCCGGACGCTCTTGCCCGCCGCGCGCAGCGCGAGCGCCAGCGCGAGCTGCGAGCCGAGGGAGTCGCCGTCGGGACGGGCGTGCGACGTGATGAGGAACCGGTGGCCGCTCGCCAGCGTGTCACGGATGCGGGTCAGCTCGGTCGGTTCAGTCATGCGGCTCGTCGTCTTCGTCGTCGCCGGCCGGGTCGGCGGGCGTGCGGCCTTCTTCCGCCTGGATCTGGCGCAGGATCTCCTCGATGCGCTCCTGTTGCTCGACGGTCTCGTCGTACTGGAAGACCAGTTCGGGCACGCGCCGGAGCCGCAGCCTCGACGCCACCTGCCGCCGCAGAAAGGGGAGCGCCCGGGCGAGCGCGCGGGCGGTGTCCCGACGGACCCGGTCGTCGCCGAGGGCCGTGTAGTAGACGCGGGCGAGTTGGAGGTCGGCGGTCACGCGCACGCGCGTGAGCGTGATGAAGCCGATGCCCGGGTCCTTGACGTTGCGGGCCAGCAGGGTGCTCAGCTCGGTCCGAATCTGATCGCCTACCCGTTCGGGCCGTGATCCTTGCGCCATTGGTGGGAGGGCCGTCCGCCGGCATGCGCCCGGGGCGCGCGGCCACGGGTCAGGTCAGGAACTCGACGCCCGTCCGCGTGATGCGGCCCGGCTCGAGCCGCTCGATCTCGTCGGCGACCGTCGCGAGCTGGCGGTCGGCGGCGTCGGCCGACGTGGCGACCGTGACGATCGCCAGCTCCGCGCGCTGCCAGAGATCCTGGTGCTCGACCTCGGCGACCGCCACGTTGAACTTCTTCAGGCGGTCCTTCAGACTCCGGAGCACCATGCGCTTCTCTTTGAGCGAGCGTGCTTCGGGCACGTGCAGCTCGACGCTCAGCAGCGCCACGATCATGGAACTAACGCCGATCGAAGTGAGAACTGAGAAGTGAGAACTGAGAAGTGAAGAATGAAGGACCGACGATGCTCGTCACGCCGCCGTGCGGGAGAGGTATGACAGCGTGACGGCCCCTCCTCGGTTCCACTTCTCACTTCTCACTTCCCACTTCTCACACCGTCGCCGCGATTCGCTCGACGACGAAGACCTCGATCACGTCGCCGACCTTGATGTCGTTGTACCGTTCGAGGCCGATGCCGCATTCGAAGCCCGTCTTGACCTCGCTGACGTCATCCTTGAACCGGCGCAGCGACGCCAGCCGCCCCTCGAAGATGACGACGTGGTCGCGCAGCAGCCGTGCCTGCGCGTCGCCCGACCGGGTGATGCGTCCGTCGGTCACCATGCAGCCGGCGACCACGCCCAGCTTCGGGACCTTGAAGGTCTGGCGCACCTCGGCCGTGCCCAGGCGCTTCTCCTTGAGCGTCGGCTCGAGCAGGCCCAGCATCGCCTTCTTGATCTCGTCGGTCACGTTGTAGATGACCGTGTGCAGGCGGATGTCCACCGACTCCCGCTCGGCGATGTCGGCGGCGTTGCGGTCCGGCCTGACGCTGAACGCGATGACGATGGCGTTCGACGCGGAGGCCAGCAGCACGTCCGACTCGCTCACCGCCCCGACGCCGGCGTGGATGATCCGGATCTTCACACGATCGTCACTGAGCTTCGCCAGGGTGTCGCCAAGCACCTCAGCCGAGCCCTGCACGTCCGCTTTGATGACAATCGGGAGTTCCTTGACGTCGCCGACGGCGATCTGCTGCTGCAGCGATTCCAGCGTCAGGCGGGCGCTGCGGCCGCCGAACGCCTTCTCCTTCGCCTGTGTCTGCCGGAACAGCGCGATCTGTCGCGCCTTGGCGGTGTCGGTGAGCGCCTGGAACGTGTCGCCCGGCGCCGGCAGGCCGCTCAGACCCAGCACCTCGACCGGCGTGGACGGGCCGGCCTCACGGGTCTGCCGTCCCCGGTCGTCGATGAGCGCCCGCACCTTGCCGACGATGACGCCGGCGATGAACGTGTCGCCGACCGCGAGCGTGCCGTCCTGCACGAGGACGGTCGCCACGGGGCCGCGCCCGCGGTCCAGCTTCGCCTCGAGCACGGTACCCGTCGCGTTGCGCTTCGGGTTGGCCTTGAACTCGCTCATCTCGGTCACGAGCAGGATCATCTCGAGCAGCGCGTCGAGGTTCTGCCGCTTCTTCGCCGACACCGCCACCATGACCGTCTGGCCCCCCCACTCCTCGGGCACCAAGCCGAGGTCGGCGAGCTCCTTCTTCACACGGTCGGGATTCGAGTCGGGCTTGTCGATTTTGTTGATGGCGACCAGGATCGGTACGCCGGCCGCCTTCGCGTGGTCGATCGCCTCGCGCGTCTGCGGCATGACGCCGTCGTCGGCCGCGACGACCAGCACGACGACGTCGGTGACGCGCGCGCCGCGCGCGCGCATCATGGTGAACGCCTCGTGGCCCGGCGTGTCGAGGAAGACCACCTTGCGGTGGTTCACGTCGACGGCGTACGCCCCGATGTGCTGCGTGATGCCGCCCGCCTCGCGCTCGGCGACCCGGGTCTCGCGGATGCCGTCGAGCAGCGTCGTCTTGCCGTGGTCGACGTGGCCCATGACGGTCACCACCGGCGCGCGCGCCACGAGGTCCTCGGCGCTGATGTCGACCGACTCGGCCTCGAGCATCTCCTCCTCGAACGAGCGCATCTGTACGTCGGCGCCGAACTCGCGCGCGATCATCATCGCGGTGTCGGTGTCGAGCGTGGTGTTGATCGTCATCATGCGCCGCCGCTCGAGCAGCTTCCTGAGGACGTCCTTCGCGCGCACGTCGAGCTTGT
>Ga0326597_10002189_pt1 | contig 29532 bp, 27 predicted proteins | sample RVTome_12_FD_203789 | JGI IMG/M metagenome (GOLD analysis project Ga0326597, IMG submission 203789) | Soil microbial communities from uranium-contaminated site in the Upper Colorado River Basin, Wyoming, United States - RVT100D185 | ecosystem: Environmental > Terrestrial > Soil > Contaminated >... | reverse complement strand
TCATCGCACTCGATGGTCGCAGTACCTTCCGTGGTCGAGATCTTCCTTTCCCCCTCACACCCGGCAACGATAACTCCGAAGAGCAGCGTCAGCCGGAGAGCTTTATTGATTCTCTTCATGTCGGCCTCCCGGTCTTTGATATGCGATAACGAACCTGTAAAGCCCGTACAAGAGCACGACCACACCTGTTATAACTCGGAATTGCTCGGGCAAGTTTCGTGGCACAAGCAGCCCGACTATGACCATAATGCCTACAAACATGGCAGCCGCTGAAATCACCAACACGATATATCGCAACACGCCTTGAAAATCCATAGCTCACCCGCAAGAAACTGCAAAGGGAAGGTTGTTTTCCACACCTTCCCCTCTAAAGAATCATGTTTGACTCCCGTTCCGGCATATGCCCGGTTCACTTCACGAGCGTGAACGAGAACGGTATCGAAACCCAGACCGAGACTGGTCCATTGTTCATGTATGCCGGGACAAACGCAAACTGCATTGCAGCCTCAATGGCTGGATCGTTGAAGATCTCATAATCGCTCGTTAAGACTACTGCCTTTCTGGCCCGTCCCACCTTATCCACCCACACGTTTACCACAACTCTGCCTTCGAGTGACGCACGTATCGCCAGATCCGGGTACTTTGGCTTCACCCATTTGATAACGACGGGGTATTTTTCAACGACAACAAAGATGTCTGGCGGTTGTTCGATTTCTATTGTCGCTATGTCTTCCCCGATTCCGTTTTCACCGGGACCGCCGGCACCGATAGTTCCTTGGTCAAACGGATTTAGAACACCTTGCTCGGGAAGCGTATTCTCTTCACTCACAATCTCGTTCTTGACTGGAACAGGAAAACCGTCATCCAATATTGTTGCCTTTGTATGCTTGATTTCGGGGGTACCGACTGAAGGCTGGGGAGGCTGCAAAACAAGGATTTCGACCTCCGTCCCGTTTCCACTAGAAGACCCACCACCATCTGGAACCTCTCGAACACCGGATTCGAAACCGGCCCAATAGTACGACCCGATGAGCCCGAAATGCATTACCACTGCGAGCGCAAGCGCAACACACATGTTACGCTGGTACGCCGCCTGCAACTCGACAGCACCATAGTAGTCTGCTCGATAGATCGATCCTGTAACGGCTGACATGGCAACCTCTCCTTTCTTGATGTGAATGAGAGTGCAGAGTCAGCCAGGGCCTGGCTTTATGTATAGAAGGCCGCTGTCGCGCACAGCAAGCCCGGGAACCAATACTGTCGGGAAACCTACTTCTTGTCCGCCAGCTTGAACTTGAACGGCACCGACACCCATACCGAAACGGGGCCGTTGTTCATATACGCCGGCGTGAACACAAACTGCTTCGCCGCCTCGACTGCCGCTTCGTTGAAGATCTCGGCATCACTCTTAAGCACGACCACCTGCTTGGCCTTCCCTTCCTTGTCAACCCAGATCTTCACCCACACCCGACCCTCAAGCCCGGCACGCATGGCAAGTTCAGGGTACTTCGGCTCGACCTTCTTGATCGGAACGGGTTCCTTTTCCACCGGGACAAAGTCTGCTGGTGGGCCCTCGTCAATCATAATCTCGACGTTTTCCCCACCAATTCCCTCGGTGATCGGTGCAATCTCGCTCATCTCCGTTTGGGTGGCGATTGTGTGTTCTCGACTCACCTCAGCATCGGGCACCGGAACAGGCGCACCCACCGTCGGTTTGGCAACAGGGGCTGAAACCGAGATCGGGGGGGGAGTGTTTGCGCTGGCAATCGATGGCGGCGGGCCAAGGTCGCTGTACTTCATGACGCGTACCATCCCAACGGGGGCCTCTTCCTGACCGAGAATCTCAATCAAGTAATAGATACCAAAAATCGTGAGGTGAATCGCAACCGCGATGCCAAGTGCGATCGTCCAGTATTTTTGGTAGACCTGCTTGAGTTCCGCTGCCCCGTACTGGGTTTTTTGATACGTCGCCGTGGCTGATATTCCTGTCATGACTCTTCCCTCCCTCATTATGATTGAGCCTTGGCCATTAAGACTTTGTCCGCTTCGATGAGCGGAGCAAGGCTGAAGCGTGTAACGTTTGCAAGGTTGAGTTCATCCATGATGTTGACCATCATGTTGTACTTCCCCTTCCTATCAACTTTAACAAGAGTAACGAGCTTTGGGTTCTGCGCATTTCGTTCTCTAAGGAAATCACGAAGTTTTGCAAACTCGATCTTCTGCGGGGTTTCAATGCCCATTGCCCAGAAAATATCGCCCTTATCGTTGATCCGCAATGTTAGAAGATTTGATTCAGCAATCTCCACCTTGATGTTCTCATCGGGTGGCAGGTTGATCTCCATGGTCTGCGGGCGCGACATGGACGTCGTCAGCATGAAGAATGTCAACAACAGAAAAGCAATATCCACCAGGGGAGTCATGTCGATACGGATACCAACTCTGCGGGTCTTCTTCCGCTTTTTTCCTCTTGTATGGCGTCTGGTTTCGCCGCCACCTACATCTACGCCAGCCATTTATCTATCCTCCTTAGGGTTTGACCAGTTTCTGAATTCGATTAGATCACAACGCCTGACGTTCCCCGGAAACGAGATTGGTGACGAGATTGAACCTGGTGATTCTTGTCTTCTGCAGGATGTTCATCACATCCTCGGCAATACCGTATTCGGCTTCCTTATCCCCCTTGATCACGGTGCGCAGTCTGGGATTTGCCGTGCGGGCCTGGATAAGAAGATCCGCGAGCCTTTCTTTTGGAACTTCTATGCTTGCACGCAGTTCATTCTCTTTTCCGAATAACCTTGCACGAAGTCTCTGCGAATCAAGTCCGAGGAAGATGCGCCCATCTTTGCTCAGCGTGATGGTCATGACGTCCGACTCAGGGAGCTTGAACTCCGAGTGCGACGAGGGAAGAATAATTTCCACCTCCTCGATCGGCTTAAACTGCGTCGTCATCATGAAGAATGTCAGAAGCAGGAACGCGATGTCCACCAGAGGTGTCATATCGATCCTGATCCCAACCCGACGAACTTTTATTTTTGGCATAATACCCTCGCCCTGGTTGTTATTCGGGGGTCCTTGTGTTCAGGATCTGGACCACGTTGTAGCTGGCTTCATCAATCATATAGGTAAAGTTGTCAACGCGCGTCGTGAAGTAGTTGTACGCCACAATGCCAAGGATGGCGGCAAACAAGCCGAGTGCCGTATTAATGAGAGCCTCGGATATTCCGATTGAGAGCTGGATTGCATCGGGAGCGCCGGCAGTGGCAAGAGCCGCAAATGCGCGGATCATACCGATAGTTGTTCCGAGTAGCCCGGCCATCGTTGCAATGGAGGCAATGGTGGAAAGTGCAACGAGGTTTCGCTCCAAGAGCGGTGTCTCCAGGCTCGTTGCCTCTTCAATAGCGCGCTGTGTCTCCGCCATTTTCTTCTCAACGTCGAGCTTTCTGTCACCGACAATCTGCTTATACCGTTCAAGTCCGGTGCGGATGATGGCCGCCGCAGAACCGCGCTGGGCATCACATGCCTTAATCGCTTCGTCGACCTTGCCGTCCATGAGGAGCTTCTGTACCTGCTTCAGAAAGACAGGAAGCGATTGACGGCCGTTTGCCTTTTTCAGGGAGAATTGTCGCTCGAACACCAGCGTAACGCACATGAGCGTCAGGGTGATAAGGAACGGCACCACGTACCCGCCTGTGTACACCGTGCCCAGAAGATTAGTTGGGACCTGACGGTTCTCTCCATCCCTGAAGTTCGCAGGGTTGCCGAGGATAAACCACCATATCGAAACGGCAACCACCGCTGTAATGATGACGACCGCCGAAAGAAACACGGACTGTTTCATTGAAGAACTCCTCTAGTGAAAGGGTTGTGAACTAATACTGTTTGCTACTCTCTTGATAGATACGCAGCTAATCTGCGAAACTCTTTATGGCTTCCTCGCGCGTGTCGCACACATCAAACACCATTGTCAGCTTCGTGATCACGAAGATATTGTTGATGTTCTTGTTGATCCCGCACAGCTTCACCTTTCCACCATTCCGTGAGTAGGTTGTGTGAGCGGAGACCAGGACACCGATGGCCGTGCTGTTCAGGTATGTCACCTTGCTGAGATCGATGATGAGTTTCTTGTTTCCCTGTTCAACGAAGTCGGCAACGGCATTCCGCAGCTCATCAGTTTCCTCCCCGCCTACAAGGGAACCCCTTGCTTCAATCACACCGATCTTACCGCTTTCCAATGTTGTAGTCTTGACTGACATGCTTTCTCCGAGGATCTGAGCAATTGTATCTGTGAATTTCATCGCGAAGCCCTCCCTGCTTTGCTGTGCCGGATGATGGACACCAGCAAATACACACTATCCAGCTCAATGCATGGTCAACTCCGGTGCCAATTCTCCACGCACGATGGTAGCAAAGCATGCGGGTGATTTGCATGGACTTAGCAGATAACTGAGGTGCTCTTTCCGGCCAACAGTAAGTGTCCTTCCTGCAAAATGCAAGACACCAATCGGGGAAAAGGGATATCTGGATGGGTAAGTCGTTGGCGTTAAATATATAAACCCATCCTGCAAAATGCAAGGTAAAACTCGGCGTTTCAAGCCGCTTAGAGATTGTATTTTTTGCGTTTTCTCCAGAGAGTCGCCGGATCAATCCTCAGAATTGAGGCGGCCTCGTCCAAATCCCTGGCGATTCGGAGAACCTTTATTATGTGCTGACGCTCCACCTCATCCATGGAAAGGGCGACCGACGATTCCTTTCCGATGAATTGGAATTCCTCCGGGAGATGCTGCATATGGATTGCTTCTCCTCGGCTAAGCAGCATTGCCCGCTCGATAACATTCTCCAACTCGCGTACGTTGCCTTTCCATGGATATGCAGTCAGTGCCGACATGACCTCCGTGGAGACCTCACCCTCACTACCGCCTTTCTTGAGGAAGTGTTGCACGAGTAGAGGCACATCTTCAACCCGCTCACGCAAGGGCGGCAGCTTCAACCGCACCGGATTGAGCCTGTAGAAGAGATCTTCCCGGAAGTTGCCTGATCGAACCGCATCTTCAAGGTCTCGGTTGGTCGCCGCAATAACGCGAACATCCACCTTCCGTGTCACGCTCTCTCCCACGCGCTCGAACTCCCTGCTCTGGAGAAAGCGGAGGAGCTTTACCTGTGTCTTTGCGTGCATCTCCCCCACCTCGTCAAGAAAGACTGTTCCACCATCCGCGGCATCGAACCTTCCCTGGCGGTCTTTCATAGCTCCGGTAAACGCGCCCTTTACATGACCGAACAGCTCACCCTCGAGGAGTGTCTCGGGCAGCGCTGCACAATTCACCTGGACAAACGGATGGTCTGCACGCGGACTATTCTCGTGGATCATGTGAGCAAGCAACTCCTTGCCGGTCCCACTCTCACCCTCGATCAGGACCGTGATCGCACCCGGGGCAACCTGAATCGCCATATCGAGAACCGACTTGACCGCGGGGCTGCGTGTGATGATTTCCCCCGCTCCCCTTCTGCCATGAAGTTCTTCCCGCAGCTTTTTGACTTCGGACTGAAGCATGTGGTGTGTATATACCCGATCAGCAAAGTGGTTCAGCTCGGTGAATTCGAACGGTTTCTGGATGTAATCAAATGCCCCCTTCTTGATCGCTTCGACGGCTGAATCAATGCTCCCATGGGCGGTCATCATGACTATCGTTGTTCCGGGTGAGAGCTTACGCGTCTCTTCCAGCAACTGCATTCCATCCATCGGCTGCATCTTCAAATCGTAAAACGCGAGGTCAAAGGACTTCTGGCGAATCGCATCCAGCGCGTCAAGCGGGTTGGTAAATGACACCACTTCGAAGCCCGCCGCATCAAGGCATATCTTCACGGTCTTCAGTATGTTCTGTTCGTCGTCAACGAGGATGACCGTCGCTTTCGGTGCCATGACCTGCTATACCTTGTGGGTCGTCTGAAGATGCCGCAACGGAATGACAAACGAGAACTTGCTCCCCTTCCCCAGCTCACTTCTGGCCCAGATCCGACCTCCGTATGCCTCAACGATCTCTTTTGCAATTGCAAGACCGAGGCCGACACTCCCCGGAGTCGAATCAGAAATGTGTTTCACCTGCACGAATTTGTCAAAGATCTTTGCCAGGTTTTCCTCTGCAACCCCATGGCCGGTGTCTTCCACTTCAACGAGGATCGTTTCGTTTTCTCTCCTCGCCCTCACACATACCTGGCCGCCGGGATCCGTGAACTTGAGAGAGTTGGTGACAAGATTGGTAAGCACCCAGGATATCTGTTGTTCATCCGCAACCAGCACAGGAAGATCCCCAGGAATGTCTGTTGTCAACCGGACACTCTTCTCCTGAAACTGCAGCTGCAATGGCCGCAACGAGAATTCGATAACAGATTGAATGTTCAGTTCTTCGTCCCGCATCTGCAGCTTTCCTGATTCAAGCTTCGAGAGCTGGAGGAGCTCTCGTGCCAGCTTTGTAAGCCTGTAACAATCCTCCCTGGTCGACTCGATCAACTCTTTCTGCCTGTCATTGAGCGGGCCAAGAATCCCCTGGCTAAGGATATCCACGCTCATGTTGATGGAAGTGAGCGGAGTACGGAACTCATGCGACAAGGTCGCGATAAAATCCGACTTCATTCTGTCCAGCTCCTTGAACTGCGTTACGTCCTGCAGCAGCGTGACCACACCATAAAGCCCTCCACCACTGTCCGGGATCGTGGTAAGCTTTGGTCTGAAATAATAGCGCCTTCCATCCCTGTCGAATTCGAGAATGGTCGGATGTTCGTCGACCCTCGTAGTGCCGTTTACAGACCAGGTACGAATAAGCGAGATTATCCTCTCATCGTTGATGATAGACGATACAGGCTTGCCTATAGCTTGTCCTTCAGTACCATCAAACAAATCTGCCACTACTTTGTTGATGTGCAGAATGTTCATGCGCGCGTCCGTGACGATCAGTCCGTCGGAGATGCTCTCGACAATGGCTTCGGATTTCCGCTTCTCTGCAATGATCTGGTCGATGTTCATTTGCTCGAATCGGCGGAGGCGCTCTGTCATCTTGTTGAACTCACGACTGAGGTGGCCGATTTCGTCATTGGAAAGGACGTCGATCTTCAGGTCGAGCTTCCCCTTGCCGATCTGCTTCACCGTTTCGGTGAGCTTCTCGGCCGGAGTGATAAGCGACCGCGAGAGCCAGACCGTCGCCAGAATGCTTAGGACGAGCGTAACAATCGAAGCCATCATCGTGCCGACGGCAATCTGGTTTGCAATAGTATGCGTACGCGCCTCGGCGTTAAACATCGCCGCCTGGTTGTACTTGAAGAGGGTGAAGCACAATTCGCGGAGAGTATCCGAAACCGGCCGCACTGTCTCATAATAGTAGTGCTTGGCTTCATTGAACGCGCCCTGGTCGATCCTGGCGTTCATTGAATCCGCACGCAAAGCATATTGCCGGTAGACTGTCTGTATGGAGTCAAGCGTTGGTTGCTGCTCTGCCACGGAAATGGATCGTACGGCCATATCGTACCAGGTAAAGAACAGCTCCTTGTTTTCTTCGAATCCGCCGGCGCTGGAGGTCTCCTCTCCTTCGCTCCGCACAAGAAGGGCGTTCTCCTGGCGCTCGAGTGCCTTTACCATGTTCTCCGCGGCAAGAACGCTCTGGTAGTTCTCACGGAGAATTGTTCCAACCGTTGTCCCGAGCGTGTAGAAGTTGTAGATCGACCAGAACCCCGCGGCAAGGTTCAGCACGACCAGAACAGAGAAAGCCCAGATGAGTTTTGCACGTATGCTTGTGATCATTCCAGCACCTTCATTGCGTTCAATGTATGTGACGGGCGGGCGAGAAACAAGTCAGGCAGGATGGCGGGGTGGTGCAATGCATGTACCGCGGATTGCTACAACATTATACCGAAGTATGGTCCGTGCGAAACCGAGCGGTAATTGAAGTGCCTGTTGCTCATCGACCAGGTCTGAAAGCGGAACCGGTATCCGAGGGCTATTCCATCAAGTACACGAACAGTCGGCAGAAGGAGGGATGCCTCTGCGACGGTTGCTGCAGAGAACCCACTGCCTGTGCTCAAACCCTCGAAGCTGAAATGCACGATCTCAAATGCATGAATGGAAAAATCTGCATCGTCGCTGGCGTATCGGTACTTTAATCCTCCGCCAACACCCGCACTGACCACGTTGAATGTGTTTCCCTGCACTCCGCGACCTTCTGCCTTGGAGAAGTCGGTCGAAACAACCAGTGGGAAGAGTAGCGTGCTCGGCTTCTTCCCGGAGATGACGAACTCGTTTGCGAATGATACACTGAAGAATATTGTCTCACGCGAGATCCCCGAATGCCTGAACTTCGTATAGCCGAATGCGATATCGAACTGCTGTTGCCGGAACCCTATCATCGGCATGGGACGGTCATAGCTGATCACAAGAGAATCCGGTGCCGTGTTGGACAGACGGGGCGTGAAGTCGCGTTGCACAAACCCTGCATGGATAAACCTTGCATCTGAAGGTTCGTATGACCTGTGCTCCTGGTACTGTCCCAACATCGAGGACATTGAGAGGGAAAGAAAGAGGAAGATTGCGGGTAAACAAAGAACGCGAGGTCTTGCGCTGAACCCGGTTTCAAGAATCATCTCCACCCTCTTGCAGGGTTCATCAGGCTGAAACACCGCGAGGCACCAGTTTCTTCATGCGGAGCACCTTGACCTTCTTTCTTTCTGAAGCTTCAACAATCGCCTGCCAACCACCAATCTGGAACACTGCTCCTTTTTCCGGCACCCGGCCGAGCTGCTGAATCACATACCCGCTCACGGTCACAACGTCCTTTGAGCCTGGAACGATGTCAAACATGCGCGCGAAGTCATGCAGCGGCATCGCGCCATCGACAAGAAACTCAGTGTCACTCACTTTCTGCACCATCAGCGGTTCCACGTCAAACTCGTCCCTGATCTCGCCCACCAGCTCTTCGAGCACGTTCTCCAGCGTGACGAGTCCGGCTGTTCCTCCGTATTCATCCACGGCAACGGCGATCAGCATGCGCGTTGTCAGGAACGTGTTGAGCATCCGTTCGAGCGGGGTCGTCTCCGGTACGAAGGGCATCTCGCGCTTGATCTCCAGCAGCTTGCTCCCGTCACCCTGTTCCCCCTTCAGCTTGAACAGGTCTTTCAGGTGGATCATGCCAAGAACGTTGTCGAGGTCGCGTTCACAGAGTGGATACCTCGTGAACTGACTCTCGAGCGCAATCGCGATGTTCTTCTCGATTGACTTTCTTGTGGAAAGAAAGACAACGGCCGTGCGCGGCACCATCACCTCACGCACCGTTCTGTTGCGCAGCTCCATTGCGTTCAACAGAATGTTGCGTCCTGTGGAAGAGATCGTATTTCCTCTGCTCAGCAGAATTCGCAATTCTTCCTCCGAGTGAGCAATGTCGCTCTCGCTTGCCGGCTGAATACCGATGAGCCGGAGGAAGTAGTTCGCAGTGCCATTGAGCGCCCAGATGAACGGTCGAAACACCACATAGAACAGATGAAGGGGAGATGATACACCGAGCGTCACTTGTTGCGCGCGCTGTATGGCAAGCGATTTCGGGGCGAGCTCACCCAGAACGATGTGCAGGAATGTAATGAGTGAAAAGGCAACGGCAAATGATACGGTGGTCACCACTGCCGGCTGCGTGATCCCGGCCCAGAAAAACATCGGCTCCAGCACGTGCGCAACAAAGGGCTCGCCGATCCATCCCAGACCCAAACTTGCAAGTGTGATGCCGAGCTGAGTCGCGGAAAGATACGCGTCGAGGTGGGTGATGACGTTCTGTGCAATCTTCGCCCGCTTGATCCCCTTCTTCAGAAGAGGTTCAATTTGTGTGATGCGGACTTTCACGATTGCGAATTCAGCCGCCACAAAGAACCCGTTCAAAAGAACGAGCAGGAACACTACGGCGATCTTTCCTATGGTGAGGAAGACTTCCATCGTAGTGTCATCTCACCGCGACATTGCGAGAATAGAGCTCCACTGCGAAACAGTGACCGGCATGACCGAGAGCCTTCCTATGCGGACGAGGGCGAAGTCGGCGAACTCTTTCTTCGCCTTGATTGCGGAGAGCGGGACGGGGTTCTTCAGCCTCTCTTTCGGTCTCAGATCAATGACGACGATCTTCGGATCTTTGGCTTTCGGATCCGGGTAGGGAGCGGACACTATCCCGGCGATACCAACAATCGATTTCTCGTCACCGGTGTGGTAGATGAAGGCGAGATCACCTTTGTTCATCGACCTGATGTGCTTGAGCGCGAGGGGGTTTGAGACACCGTCCCATGTCGTTTTTCCGTCCCGTTCAAGATCATCATAGGAATACGTTGAAGGTTCTGTTTTGAGGAGCCAGTATGCCATGGTGGAAGCGGATGAGGTTGTGGTCTGAAGTAAAGGTAAGGGAAACGATGGGGGAATGCAAGCAGCGAATTCTTCACTCTCTCTCTTGCTTTTTGTATCTTGGAGCGTACTTCACCTGGTACTTAACGCATTAGTCTAGCACGAACAAGAATGAGACTACTCACAGATTTATTCTTACTTCTGGTTGCATGCTTTCTCTTTCTTTCCTGTTCAAGGAAGGAAGAAAAGGCGATCGACCTCGTCACGTTCCCACTCAAAGGAGAGGTGGTTGCAATCGATACTTCAAAGATGCGGGTGACAGTCGATCACGAAGAGATACCCGACTACATGATGGCCATGACGATGCCGTTCAAAGTGAGAAAGAAGGACCTCCTCACCCAGCTTGAGGTCGGTGATACGATACAGGCTGTTCTCGCTGTCTCGCGCACAGAGAGTTGGCTGGAAGATATTACGGTCGTTGGCAAGGGCGAGCCTCCGGACTTAAAGCTTACGGAAGGAACGCTTCTCGCCCGAATTTTCAAGACGGGCGAACGGGTCCCCGACGACCCGCTGACGAACCAGGATCAGCAGAAAATCCGGTTCACCGATTTCAACGGGAAGGCTGTCGCTCTCACGTTCATCTACACACGTTGTCCGCTGCCGGACTTCTGCATCCTGATGAGCAACCATTTCGCGAAATTGCAGAAGCTGCTGAAACGCAACAGGTCACTCGACGGCCAGTGGCATCTCATCACGGTCAGCTTCGACCCTAAGTTTGACACCCCAAAAGTGTTGAAGAACTACGGGAAGAGCTACGGTGCGGATTTCTCTACCTGGGATTTCGTCGTCGCAGACGAACAGACCATCTACAAACTGGCGGATGGGTTCGGTCTCACCCTGGCCGATGACGACGGTCTGATCGCTCATAACCTGCGGACAGCATTGCTGGACACGGAAGGACGACTTGTGAAGGTGATTAACGGAAATGAGTGGACGCCGGAGGAGCTTGTTTCAGAACTTAAAGCTCTTATGAATTGAGCTGTCGAGGCATCGAATTCATTTCGATGCTCGTTTGACTGTATACACTCTGTAATCATACGACTCCATCGCCAACACGATCTGCTCCTGAGTTTCAGACGCAATCTCCACCTCCGCTCCGGTGAACACCTCCATCATAACGGCCTTCTTCTCGCCGGGAAATACCTGCGCCATTGGTATAGTGAGGCTTGTAAAGCGAGGCTCTGAAGAAAAATTGAGGACAACGAGAACCTTGTCCTTTCCAGCCATGCGGAGGAACGCGTATACGTCACCGTCATGTGTAGACGCCACACGCAGCATCTCGCCTCGTGTGAGAGATTTGTGTTCTTTTCTCAAGCGAAATAGTTTCTTGTACAAGTCCTCCATCTCGCGGGGCGTGCTCCAATCTACATCCACCTTCTCAAACAGGCTCAGCTTCCGGTCGTTGGCGACCTCCTCACCAGTGTAGATCAACGGAACGCCAGGAATAGTGTTGGCAAGGACAGCACTCAGCTTCAGTCCCTCCAGGCCAAATTTCGTCACAGCCGGTGCATCCCAGGCATTCTTGTCATGGTTGGTGTTAAACCGCATGCGGAGCGAGCCGGTGGGGAACTGCAGATACTCGTTCCGGAAAATCTCATCCAGCAACGTGACCGGACGTTTTCCTTTCAACAGCACATCCAGCGCGTCGTACACATTCCAGGAATACGTAACGTCGAACGCTTTCATGTGGTGCTCGGGGATCGATCCTTCGGAGAGCATCATCACCGGTTTTATCGTGTTCAACCGCCTGCGTGCTTCTTCCCAGAAATCGGTCGGCACCAGCTCGGCCACGTCGCACCGGAAACCATCGATGCCGACGTCCTTCACCCAGTACCGCATCATGTCGATCATGTACTTGCGCAGCCCGGGCTGGGAATAGTCGAGGTCGGCCACATCTGTCCAGTCGTCGTTCGGTGACACGATGCCGTTCGCATTCCTCGTGAACCACTCCGGATGCTCGGCTATGAGTTTGCTGTCCCATGCTGTGTGGTTTGCAACGAGGTCGATGATGAGCTTCATCCCGTGTTTGTGAACGGTGTTCACCAGCTTCTTGAAATCCCGCATCGTCCCGAACTCCGGGTTAATGCCATAATAGTCTTGCACGGCGTACGGACTTCCCAGCGTCCCTTTTCTGTTCTTCACTCCCACGGGATGAATTGGCATGAGCCAGAGGACGGTCACGCCGAGGTCCTTCAGCTCGGGAACGCGTTTCTCCAGCCCGGCGAGTGTGCCTTCTTTAGAGAAGGAGCGGAGGTAGACTTCGTAGATCATCGCCTCCCTCACCCAGTCCGCACTTTTGAGCGCAGGCTTCCCAAAGTATTCACTCTTCAAGAGATCGTCGAGGTGTTTTGTCTCGACAATCGTAATCGGTTTGTAGATCCCCCCTCCGCCGCCATAGTCCATCACTTGCACGACGATCAGGTTTTCTCCATTCCGCAAGGCCGGACTGATATCAACAGCAAAGGGATCGCTGTATCCTGTGTGGCTTCCGACCTCGATGCCATTCACCCAGACGACAGCATCATCATCAACCCCGGCAAAGTGAATGCTGATCGGTTCCCCTGTTTTCTGAAAGGTGAACGTCCGCGCGTACCACCCCCAACCATCATACGTGGCAAGTCCGGGATAGCCCTCCCAGAACCGGGGTGTTTGCACGATGTGCCAGTCCGCGCGATCGGCAGATTCTTCAAACCACTCCTCTTCCACACCGACTTTCTGGGAATCGGCCTTGAACAGCCAATCGCCATCAAGAGAGATCTTCATCGAGAAATCCTGTGCGTTCGTGGATAGAACTGCTGCGATAAGCTGGAGGAGGATTGCTGCAACGAAGTGTTTCATGAATTCACCTTGCACCGTACGCGAACGACAAAGGATCACTGTTTTGATTTCCCCTGGTTCGCAACAGCTTGCATCCGTGCCTTTACCGCTTCTTCGTCACCGAGATATTTGCTGCCAAGCGGTTTGAGACGATCATCAAGCTCATACACAAGCGGGATGCCGGTCGGGATGTTCAGCCCGGTGATCGCATCATCGGAGATGTTGTCCAGGTACTTCACCAGTGCACGCAGACTGTTCCCGTGCGCAGCAATGACAACGCGTTTGCCACCCTTGATGGTCGGCGCAATCACCTCGTGCCAGTACGGCAGGAACCTCTCGACGGTATCCTTGAGACATTCCGTAAGTGGGATATCCTTGGGATCCAAATCGCGGTAGCGGGGATCGTTGCCGGGGTACATCAGGCTAGTGCGTTCCAGCGCGGGGGGACGCACATCATAACTCCGTCGCCAGGTATGCACCTGCTTCTCGCCGTACCTGGCCGCCATCTCGGCTTTGTTCAGTCCCTGCAGTGCTCCGTAGTGGCGCTCGTTCAGCCGCCACGAGTGATGGATTGGAATCCACATGAAGTCCATCTCGTCAAGCGTCAGCCACAACGTGCGGATCGCCCGCTTCAGCACCGATGTGAATGCCACGTCGAAGACAAAGCCGTTTTGTTTCAACGTCCATCCGGCAGCCCTCGCCTCTTCTACTCCTTTGGACGAGAGGTCGACATCCACCCACCCGGTGAATCGGTTTTCCAGGTTCCATTGTGATTCGCCGTGACGGAGCAGAACGAGAGGTGCCATTTCCAAAAGTCTTTCTACAATGAAGATGTGGAGTGAATGACAAACATCGAATGGTACACGGTAAGAAATTCGGTAGGGAAGTTCAAGGTTGCCGGCTGCGGCTCATCACTCACCCGGCCCGAAGAAGAATACGCCGAGAAAAACCACAAGTGCCGAGATATTGATCGCCAGTTTCACTCGCGGAGAACCTCGTTTTATCCTGCTCCATACAACGGCAAGCCCGTACATCAGGAGGAGAAGAACCAGCGTTGTGGTACCGGCCTCCAGATATCCAAATGAATTGCCAACTTTGTTTTTGAAATTGAAGCTTCCGAAGTCACCGTAGATGAGAAGGAGATGCACAACATACACGAGGAGCGATTCACGACCAATCAGTGCGACAATGGACCCCGTCGATACTCCTCGCATCCTTTCATAAAAGAACATCCCTACACACAACATCAACACGATCCCCATGCGCAATAGCACGAAGCTCGGACTGAAGCGCCAGTAGTCGTATGTCGGATACAGCATCGCGGCAAACGGCTCGATGGCAAACGAGAAAAGAATGATTGCGGGGGCCGTCCAGAGCATGCGCTTCATGACGGCTGTTTCGTTCACGGTTGAGCCCTGGTCTGCATCCCTTCCACGCAGATAGATGTACCCTGTCAGAGCGCCGGCAAAAAGAAACGCCGACCATGGAAAGAGCGGAAACAGCGAATAGTGAAGGCCGTTCATGTACGCTGCAACGGGAGCCGGGAGTACATTAGGGAAGTCAATCCCCCACACGATCGGTGTTGCAAAAATGATGGCAACCGTCAGGGAGGCGGTGGCAGCGTAAAGACGACGTTCGGTTCTCAGGAGAAAAAGGAGAATCTGCAACAGCAGAAGGCTTACTGCAATGCACTGCAGGATATCCACCTGCAGAAATGAGAACCATTGTTGGTCCGTGATCCCTTCAGCGAGCTTCGAGTAAGAAAAAACAGGCAAATGAAGGCAGTAACCGATACCAAGGATCAGCAGAAGCCTGCCTACCTGTTTGAAGAGTGGCGGGCCGAAGGAAAGGTAGTCGTTCCGTTTTCGGCGTGTTGTGATCGCGTATGCCAGACCGGACGCGAACAGGAACGAAGGTGCGACAAGTCCATTGAGAAACTTGAAGCATTGGAACGGACCGCTGTCAAGGAGCGATTGCATGAGCGTTGCGTTCACCACATGCGTTTCGATCATGACGATCACGGCCCAGCCGCGCAACAAGTCAATGAACTCGACCCGTTTCGACTGCGGACGTACGGGTGAAGGTAAGACCTCACTCATCACAGCGAGATGATAGGCTCAGTACGGCTTGGTGAAGAAGTAGAACAACAGTGTGCTCGCGAAGGCTGCCTGGACAAACTTCGACGAGAATGAGTAGTGCGCGCGCATGTAATTCCATGCATGGACGACAACCAGCATCCCACACAGTACGAGGAGTGCAATGCCGAAAGCCTGAGGATAGTGAAGGGTTCTGCCAACCGCCTGTGTCAGTCCATCGTTGGCCGCAGAGCCATAGACCACAATGAGATGTACGACATACACAAACAAGGATGCCTGTCCGAGCACGGCAAGCAGCCGGCCGACGAGCGAAGGGACACGCCTCAGGAAGTACACCCCTGCTGTCACCACCATGACGATGCCGAGGCGGATCAGGAAGAAGTTCGGGCTCGTCTTCCAGAAGTCATGTGGAGGATAGAGAGAAACCGGAATGGGATCGAACAGCAACCCACAGACTCCGGCAGTAACTCCCAGACACAGGATACCCGCGAAGAACGCACGTGCCCGGTCAGTTTTGGTTGCCGCGAGGAAGAAGTGGCCGACCACGGCACCAACCAACAGAAACGCCGCGTAAGGGAAGAGCGGGAAGATAGACATTTGTTTCTGATTGAAGTACGGCGCGACAACCGGGGAGAGAGCAGAAGCAAGGTCCATATTCCAGATGAATGGTGCAGTAATCACAATGCCGGTAGCCAAAGCGAGTGTGGTAATTGCGAACCGTCGCGGCGTGCGGGTCAGCACGACGAGCAGATGGAGGAACAGCAGACTTCCAGCCACGCAATGCAGCACATCCACCTGGAAAAACTGTTCCATCTCTAGCGGGCCGGCTTCATTCACCAGCTTCGTGAAGGAGAAGAATGGAAAGTGAAGCGCATATCCAATCGCAAGAACTAACAGGATCTTCAGCATCCTCCTTAAGAGGGGTCGGGTGAGTGTAAGGAACTCTGCCCAACGCTTCTCGGTAGCGATGGCAAATGTGAGACCGGAAACAAACAGGAACATCGGGGCGGTGAAACCGCGCACGGCGTCGTACAAGCGGAAGAGTTCGGTCGATCGCACATCCATGTTCAGCACGGCGTCAATGCTGTGTCCCATCACCATCACAATGACGGCGATCCCACGCATGAGGTCGATGACCTGTATCCTGTTGGAGTGTGCCATACAAAAAAACCCGCGAGGTCCACGGGATGGCTGTTGAATCACTGGCGTGGCGAACGATGTATGCTATTCGCCGATCTTATCCTTGATAATCTGTTCGAGCTCGTCAAGATCGACCGGCTTGGTGATGTATGCAGCACCGCCAATGTCTTTCCCGAATTTTCTTGCGTAGTAGTCATCCACGGCTGTCAGGAAGACAAACGGGATAGACCTGTACTCCGCTTCTTTCTTCACTTGCTGGAACAACTCGAAGCCGTTGGTCCCCGGCATCACAAGGTCGGACACGATGATGCTGGGCCTTAATGAGTGGAGTGCATGCATCGCTGCTGCAGCTCCTTCCGCCGCCTGGACGTTGAACCCGCGCTCTGTCAATCCCACCTTCGTCGCGTTCAGGATCGAGGGTTCATCGTCAACAAGAAGTACCAGTTTGTCTTTCAGCATGTGTCTTCCAAATCTTCCTCACCAATATGCTGAATCTGAAAAAGAAAATCAACGGAACGTCAGATAGATTAGCAGGAATTAATCTTTAGGCTCAGCCATTGCATGGCGCTGGATGGGACGTCCGGGGCTCTCGAACCATCTGCTCGTCAATGCCACACATCGTTCTGCACTCATGATTGCACCTTCGATGGTTGCCGGGTAGCCCGTGTCTGTCCAGTCCCCTGCAAAGAACAGGTTCGGTACGGACGACTTTTGGGGTGGGCGCAGCCGTTCCGCATCGGGCGTTGGAGAGAACGTCGCGCGCTTCTCCCGAACAACAACGGCATGGATTGGTTCTCCCACGGAAGGATAGACTGATCGAAGGTCTTCCACAGCAATGCGGACAAGTTCTTCATTCATGAGTGATACAACATCATGCCCCGCGCTGATCACGGCAGATACATGCCCCTTGCCGGTGTCATGGGAGAGCTTCCTCTTGTTGAAGATCCACTGGACCCTCCTCCCCACCAAACCAACCATGTCATGTTCCATCACTTCCTGATCGAACCACAGATGAATGGAGACGATAGGTGACGTCGAGAGGTTCTCGAGGTTACGGAACACGGGTTGATCCCGCAACGGCCCGGGAAGAATATCGACCAGCGTATAGTGTGGTATAGCAAGGATCACTGCATCGGCCTTGACATTCACATTGTCGCGCAGTCTGACGCCGGACACGATTCCCTCCTCCAGCGACACCTCGACGACGTCTGCTCCGCACAGCAGCTTCCCTCCATGCAGCATGATATACTTCTGCGCTCCTTCAACATAGAGCTCACTCAGTCCAACCGTGGGAATTGCCAGAGATGCATCCTGCCAGCTTCCAAAGAATGCCTTGCGTAGGGAGCGGACGAACAGCAGGGCCGACGCCCGTTCGGTGCGTTCATTCATGATCGAAACCGCCAGTGGTTCCCAGAACGAACGCCTGGATTCGCTCGACTGACCTACGACGGTCAGCCATTCGCTCACAGTCAAATCGGCAAGAAGTTCGTCTTTTTCTGGATGCCGGAGAGAAGCCCCTGCCCGCAGGAGACGAAGCCGATCGGGAATTGAAAGCAGTCGACAATTCAACACGCCAAACAACAGGTGCCAGGGCGCCTCGCATCGTGGCAACTGGAGCTTCCTGAAGCCTCTGTCCGGATGATGAAAAAGAAGCACGGGCTGTTTCTGAACAGCAAGAAGATGGCGGGCTCCAATGGTCTCGAGAAACTGCATTGTCCTTTCATACCCTGCGACGAGAACGTGCTGTCCGTTATCGATGACATCACCGGTTCTCGCGTCCGTAAATGAGTATGCGCGGCCCCCAAGTGCCGGCTTTTGCTCAAGGACGATGACGGCGATGCCGCGCGAAGACAACTCAACGGCCGCTGCAAGTCCGCTGAGCCCCCCTCCCACAATCACAACATGCTTTCGGCCCAATGGCGACCGGTGCAACTCGTCGTTCATGCAGGGTGATCAGGAAGAATACTTGATGCGGTGGCTGAGCCAGTATCGGAAGGTGATCAGGAGTTTCAAGAACTTCGAGATGGAGATCCTTCGTTCGAACACGTTGTAGTTTGACCGCTCGATGCGGCAGAGGATATGTGCATAAATGGACCACATAATCCGGGCGGCGAAAAAGAAATGCTTGTCTTCATCCTTCAGAGCGTCACGGGCTGCATCGAAGTACCGGCGAGCACGGTTGCACTCGAACCGCATCAGTTCCACAAATTGAGGCGTATAGCGCTCATTCATCAAATCATCCTCGGTGTAGCCGAACGCATTCATGTCTTCCCGCGGCAGATAGATGCGCCCTCGCCGTGCATCATCCTTCACATCCCGGATGATGTTGGTGATCTGCAGCGCAATACCGAGGTTGACCGCGTAGCCCTTCGTTGACTCGTTCCTATATCCGAAGATCTGACGGCACATCAGCCCGACCGAGGACGCAACCAGATAGCAATACTCATACAACTCCTCGAAAGTCGCGTAGCGGCTTTTTGTAAGGTCCATCTCAACGCCCCGAATGAGGTCGTAGAAATGGTCGACAGGTATGTTGAAGCGCCTCGCCGTGCTGCTGAGTTGGTTCAGAATTGGGTACGGCGAAGTTCCGCGCAAGGCGCGCCCGAGTTCCATCCGCCATGTGCCGAGGAGAGAGGCCTTCCTCTGGTCGTCGGTTTCCTGGTCGATGATATCATCGGTGTAACGACAGAAGGCGTAAACCGCATGGATTGCCTCGCGCTTGTGCTTCGGCAGGAGTGAAAACGAATAATAGAAGCTTGTATTGCTTGCCTTTGTTATGGCTGTTGCAGCGGACGCGGTCATCTGAACAAGATTGCTTTCGTGAGGATTGCAAGCTTGTCCCCGAGCGTTATGCGAGGGGGGCCTGTTAGCACGTCGTATCCGGAAGACTCGATCTTTCTCAGAATCTTCAAACCTCCACCCCATGTGAGACGCAACTCGGGACGCAGTCGTTCGGTGGCTTCTTGAAGCAGGGGTTTCCCATTAGAGAACATGGCTTTTGTTCGGTCGATTTCGTACCGAAGCATGCGGCGGAAACGGGAGTCCAACACCTTGCGCCCAATTTCACTCTCAGTATAACCAAACCTCCGCATATCTTCAAGCGGGATATAGATCCTTCCCTTTAGCCAATCACCCGAAACATCCTGCCAGAAATTAGTGAGCTGCAACGCCGTGCAGATGTGATCCGATAACGCCATTGTCCGTTCAGTCGCGTTGTTGAAGACATGCAACACCAGCCTGCCAACCGGATTCGCTGAGTGTTTGCAGTAGAAAAGAAGATCGCTGAACGTCGAGAAGCGGTTCTGGGTCACATCCACCCTGAACGCTGTGAGCAGGTCAGCAAGAAGTTCCCTTGGGATCCCGGCCTGGACAATAGTCTCGGCCAGTGCAACAAACACCGGATGCGATGCCCGACCAGAGTAGCATTCGTCAAGCTGGCTCCGCCATTCATCCAGAAGTTGAAGACGTTCCTCTTGTGTACGCACCCCCTCATCGGCAAAGTCATCGGCTGTTCGGGCAAATGCATAGATGGTGCAAACGGAGGGGCGCAACTCCTTTGGAATGAAAAACGATGCAACCGGAAAATTCTCGTAATGCCGACTGGTTAGCCGCTCGCAATACTCGACAGCTTTTCTGACCGAGGCGCGGTCCCTGGAGAACTCTCTTGGCGCCGATGTGTCTATTGTTGCTGTCGCTTCCGTGGCGTTTCCCTTTCGTCCAGGTATTGTTGTTGCTCAAGACAACCAAACACTCCGCCAATATATTCATTTGAGTCCCGAATATCAACGTAACACATTGATTCAGCGAGGGTTCCTTCTTGCTCTTTACTCCATTTAGTGTTATATTTTTCTCCATAAGTGCTGTTTTTCCCTGTGTCGAGTGAGGGCAACCCCCATGTCTCACAGGAGTGTGTGTGCCCGAGCCCTTTGATTGTCGTGTACGGACCCAGGCCCGGTACTTGCATGGCGGGATAGCTCAGTTGGTTAGAGCAATGGAATCATAATCCATGTGTCGGGGGTTCGAATCCCTCTCCCGCTACATCGGAAGCGGTCGTACTCCCCTTCATTCACGAAGCGAGCCGGCTCGTTCGTTTCACCGGTCGTGTGTAACGATGCCTTGTATCCGGGCGGTTCGTTTCCATCAAGGGGAATTTTTTTAGGGGGCAGCGATAGACCATGTTTTCGGCGAGAAGGTTTCTCACACGATTCCATGAGTATAGTCGACGCCGCAGGCTGATCGAGGAGCGGGACAAGATCATTGTCGCGGTGAGCGGGGGTGTGGATTCGATTGTACTCCTCGACCTCCTTGCAAAAGAGCAGGAGGCGTTTGGGCTTACGCTGATTGTCGGCCACTTCAACCACCAGCTCCGGGGTGACGAGTCTGACGGCGACGAGCAGTATGTTGCCCAGCGCGCGCGGCACTACGGTTTCGAATGGTATGTTGAGCGTGCACAAACGGCGGAGTACGCGAAGCATAATAGAATGGGGATCCAGGAAGCGGCACGCGCCTTACGGTATGAGTTCTTTGAAAAGCTCTTGATCTCCAGCGGTTTCGACAAGGTTGCCACCGCGCACCACGCGGACGACAATGCCGAGACGATCCTGTTGAACCTGTTCCGGGGAGCAGGAGTGCAGGGACTTTCGGGCATCCCCGTCTACCGCGAGGACAGAAAAATCATCCGGCCGATGTTGTTCGCAGAGCGGAAAGAAGTCGAGATGTATGCCCAGGAGGAGCAGCTCCAATTCCGGACCGATTCTTCGAACGAGAAAGACCAGTATACGAGAAATTTCATCCGGCACAACATCCTGCCGCTGGTGAAGGATCAGGTGAATCCGAACACGGTGCAAACACTCCACCGCACGGCCGAGCTGTTCCGTGAGCTGGAGGCATTCCTGACGTACACGGCCCGTCAGAATTTTGATCTGATGGTCTTGAAAAAGACGAACGAGGAGATGCACCTCTCGATCCCGCGGCTCCGCAGCAACCCGACTCTGATCCAGCAGTACATTGTCATGCTGGCGGGCGAGAAGTTCACACACCGGTCTCTCGAGTATGAGCAGGTGAACGCCATCCTTGACCTCACCGAGGGACTTACGGGCTCCTGGGTCTCCATTTCGAAGGAATATGTTGTGTTCAGAGACCGCGAAAACCTGGTGATGCGCAAGACTGAGCCTGCGCGCGAGTTCAAAATCGCAGTGCAGCCCAACGCCCGGTACGAGTTCGACAGGTTCCGCTTCTCCACGGAGATCCTCGACGAGAAGAACCTGAAGATCAATGGTGCGACCAGCGCCGAATACGTAGACGCGGACCGGCTGCAGAGCGGCGAGCTTATCCTCCGCACATGGAGCGAAGGAGACTCATTCGTCCCGCTCGGGATGAAGACCAAGAAGAAGATCAGCGACTTCTTCGTCGACGCAAAGATCCCGATCTACGAAAAGCACGAGATCCCGATCCTGGAAACGAAGGACGGAGAGGTGGTCTGGGTGTGCGGCCAGCGCATCGATGACAGATTCAAGATCACCAGCGATACGAAGCGCGTCCTGAAGCTGGAGTTCTCACGTACGGCGGAAAAGAGGAATGAAAAAGAGGATAAGGGTAAACGGTGACAATTTTGTCGTCATGATCAGCGAACGGCGGATCAAGGCGAAGGTGAAACAACTTGCAGGGAAGATCAGTAAAGACTACAAAGGAACCATCCCCGTATTCATCGGGATCCTTAACGGTTCGTTTATCTTCTTTGCGGACCTGATCCGGGAAGTCACCATCGACTGTGAAGTGGATTTCCTGAAACTTTCGAGCTACGGCGACGCGAAGATCAGTTCGGGAAACGTGAAACTGTTGAAAGATCTCAACTGCCAGGTCGAAGGACGCGATATTATCATTGTGGAGGATATCGTCGACTCGGGGCTCTCGATGGAGTACATTAAGAACCTGATCATGCACCAGAACCCGAAGTCGTTCAGGATTGTCACCCTGCTGTACAAGAAGGACTCAGTGAAGATACCGCTTCAGATCGATTACATAGGATTTACCATCCCGGGCGATTTTGTGCTGGGATACGGCCTCGACTATGCACAGCGGTGGAGGAACCTGAAGGCAGTATACAGACTCAAGGAAGCAAGAGTGCCCGTTGTTGAGACCGAAATCGTTGAGGCGAAGAGAGGAGCGTTGGTGGTTTAATGGAAGAGAATAAGAAACCTGAGACCGGCGGACGCAGGTCGACCGATGGTGAGAAGAAACGGAGCTTCACGCGTTCCGGCAAAGGTCGGCGGTCGGGACAGCAATTCCGCCCGGATGATGATTTCAACTGGAACAAGGTCCTCAAGGTTGTCCTGAGCTGGTCGGCAATCATTCTGCTCGTGTTCCTGGTGATGACCCTCTTCAAAGGAGCGGAGGGGAACGAGGTTGAGGTCACATACACCGAGTACCTGGTTTTTCTGCAGAACAATGAGATCGCTGAAGCGACCATCAGGAAATCGGACCTGAGCAACTACGATTTCCACGGCGTGTTGAAAGAGCCCCGCTCCATTCAGCGCGGCGGCAAGCAGATCTCCTTCCAGAAATTCACGCTCACGCTCCCGATCCTCGAGGGGGCCATGATAAAGGAATGGAACGAGCGGAATATCAGGTTCACCGTTGTGAAGGAAGACAATGCGTGGGTTACGGCATTACTCAGCGCGCTGCCATGGGTGTTGCTGCTCGTTGTGTGGCTCATTATCATGCGCCGGATGCAGGGGGCTGGACCGAAGGGGATCTTCTCGTTCGGGAAAAGCCGCGCAAAGATGTTGAACGAGGGATCACCCAAGGTAACATTCCTCGATGTCGCCGGCGCGGACGAGGCAAAGGTCGAGCTGCAAGAGATTATTGAGTTCCTGAAAGAACCGACAAAGTTCCAGAAGCTCGGCGGAAAGATCCCCCGCGGTGTGCTGCTGCTTGGCCCCCCGGGTACCGGCAAGACTTTGCTCGCGCGCGCAGTTGCGGGCGAGGCGGGAGTGCCGTTCTTCTCGATCTCGGGCGCCGACTTTGTTGAGATGTTCGTCGGTGTCGGAGCAAGCCGCGTGAGGGACCTGTTTGAGCAGGGTAAGAAGAGCGCCCCATGCATTATCTTCATCGATGAGATCGATGCAGTGGGCCGTCACCGCGGCGCAGGCCTTGGCGGCGGACACGACGAACGGGAACAAACGCTGAACCAGCTGCTCGTTGAGATGGACGGTTTCGAGCAGAACAGCGGTGTTATCATTATCGCGGCGACGAACAGGCCCGACGTCCTGGATCCGGCGCTGATGCGGCCCGGGCGCTTTGACCGGCAGGTGGTCGTCGACCGTCCGGACGTGAAGGGACGCGAAGGGATACTCCGTGTCCACACAAAGAACATCCCTCTCTCCGAGGATGTGAAGCTCGAAACCCTGGCAAAAGGAACTCCCGGTCTCGCCGGGGCCGACCTTGCAAATCTTGTGAACGAAGCCGCGCTTCTTGCCGCCCGGCAGAACGACAAGGCAGTAGGCATGCGACACTTTGAAGAGGCAAAAGACAAGGTGATGATGGGAATGGAGCGGAAGAGCATGATTATCTCTGAGAAGGAAAAGAAGGTCACTTCATACCACGAGATTGGACATGTCCTGGTCGCCCGCATGATCCCCGAAGCAGACCCGGTTCACAAAGTCACGATCATTCCACGTGGGCGTGCATTGGGATTGACGACTTACCTCCCCATCGACGAGAAGCATACCTACTCAAAGGCATATCTCGAGGCCATGATCACATACGCTCTCGGAGGACGTGCTGCGGAAATGCTGATTTTCGGGGAGCTGACAACCGGCGCGGGCAACGACATCGAACGCGCCACCGAGCTCGCCCGCAAAATGGTGTGCGAATGGGGAATGAGTGAAAAACTCGGGCCACTCACATACGGGCAGAAAGACGAGGAGATTTTCCTCGGACGGCAGATCACGCGTCATCGCAACTTCAGCGAAGACACCGCCATCGCTATCGACGAAGAGGTAAAACGGATTGTCATAGCGTGCATGCACCGAGCCGACAAGATCCTGAAAGAGAACATCGAAATTCTCCACCGCCTTTCACTTGCGTTGCTGGAGCGCGAGATCCTCGACGCCAACGAAATTGACACCATCATTCGCGGGGAAGAACTTCCGCCCCTTGAGAGAGGGGGAAATGGGCAGGCTGAGGCCGGCCAGCAGGTCGACGATTCGACTCGTCGAGCGGCACCGACCGCACCAGGGTCATCGGACCAGCCACGTCAACCCAAACAATGACCAAACGGACAGGTGGTGGTCAGAGCTACCGGACCGAGCTCGTCCGGAAGGCTATTCATCTCTGCTCACTCTCGATTCCGCTTGTTTACTTCTTCGTTTCTGACGCAACGGCTCTTTCAGTTCTCGCTCCACTTACAATCCTCTCTCTTCTCATCGATGTTGCGCGATTCTACCACCCTTCGACCTCTCAATTGTATTATAGGGTATTCGGCTGGCTCCTTCGTACGCACGAGGCCGACCACGATCGCAAACGGTTGACCGGCGCCACCTACGTGCTTCTTTCTGCAACCCTTTGCATCCTGATCTTTCCGAAGATTATCGTTATCACGGCGTTCTCCATCCTGATCATCTCCGACACCGTTGCAGCACTCGTGGGAATGCGGTATGGCAGACATCGCTTTCTTAGGAAGAGTCTGGAAGGCGCGCTGGCATTCTTTCTCAGCGCGTTGATAGTCGTCGGCGTCACACCGAAGGCAGCATATCTGCCCATTGAGTACCTTATTGGGTTCCTTGGAGCATTGGCGGGAACTTTTGTAGAAGCCCTCTCCATCGCCGTCGACGACAATCTCTCGATCCCCCTGAGCATTGGTGCTTTGATGTGGGTGCTGTATGTTCTTTTGTTCCCATCCGGGCTGGAAGCACTACAGTAGCATATGGCGAAACCACAGGTACATGAGAGGAAACGGTTTTACCTCTCTGGCGGCATGGAGTACGCCTTGGATGAAGGGCGTAACTGGCGCGGAGCGTTACAGCAATGGCTTGAGCGTGAGCTTGCAGCCGAGGTGTTCAACCCCAACCATGAGAGTGACGCGTTCTTCCGCAGGCATCACCCAGGCATCGATTTTAGAAAGCTGAAGATGGAAGACCCGGAGCACTACAAAACCATTGCGAGTCGTCTGGTGGATATCGATTGCAGGGAAATCGCGGAACGTTCCGATGCCGTGATTTGCTACTGGGATGAGTCAGCCATGCGAGGCGCCGGAACAAAAGGCGAGTTGACGATGGCGAGGTTCGCCCGCAAGCCGGTGTACTTGGTAACCACAATGCCGCGTCATGAGATTCCTGGCTGGGTGTTGGGTTGTATAACGACGATATTTGGATCCTTCGATGACCTCAAACAACATTTACTTGGGGGATGAGGGAAGTGGTTCTTACCCTGCGATCGTTACTGTCGCCTCCGATTTGTCCAATCCTCATTGATTATTGTTCATTCCTCATTCATCCTTGAATCCTCCCATGTTCACCACCTCCACGATGCGTGTCAGGGCAGATTTCAGGAGCAACAAACTGCTCCAGGTTCTTCTTGGCCTTTATGTGATTGTGTGGATCGTTACGGCAATTGATCCGCTCCACCCTGACGACTGGTTGCTCGAGAACCTTCTTGTCTTCACATTCATTCCGTTACTTATCTTCACCTACAAGCGGTTCCCCCTCTCAGACATGTCGTATGTCCTGATCGCGTTGTTCATGATCCTGCATTCGGTTGGAGCGCATTACACATACGCCGAGGTACCGTTCGGTTTCTGGTTGAAGGACACGTTCCACCTCAGTCGAAATCACTACGACCGAATTGTCCACTTCAGCTTTGGACTATTGATGGCGTACCCTATCCGCGAGGTCTTCCTGCGCGTTGCTCACACAAGGGGATTCTGGGCTTATTACCTTCCGCTCGATGTAACACTCGCTTTCAGCGGGCTGTATGAGATCATCGAGTGGTTTGCCGCGGCAGCCACAAACCCGGAGCTTGGCGCAGCATATCTGGGAACGCAGGGCGATCAGTGGGACGCGCAGAAAGACATGGGGCTGGCTGCAACCGGGGCTCTTGTTTGTATGGTTATAACCAGCGTCATCCGGTCGCTGCGACGGACGAGTAGACCCGGAGACGGTGTTTCTCCTAACTAGAGGTGAAAACTCCGATTTGTTTTGCTGACAATCCACATCCTCTCAGCAACGCGTCCGACATGCAGAAAGATGTTGCATCTCTGCTTGCTTTTGTCTATTTAACGTGAAGATAGATCCCAAGTCTAGACCTCCCCTTCGTCAATCATTCATCGCTACTTCATCATCAAAGGACTGCCATGAACGCTGCTACTCCGTCGTTGACGCTTTTTCGCTTCATCGCTGCTGCCATGTTGCTTACAGGATCTCCGCTAACCATCCTCGCCCAAGTGAATGACACTGGACTCTATGACAACATCAAGGGGCTTGAGTTGTACCCACCGGGGTACTCACCTCTGCCACACAGCGGCATCATCGACGTGATAACAACTCCCGATGGGTATGACAACTTCGACGTCGGTATTGACAACGCAGAGCAACATATCTCATCCAATCCAAACAACCCTGTGCAGATGATTTTCGGCGTCAACGGTTCGGGCGGTGCGCGTTGGCGTTACACAACGGACGCCGGCATGAACTGGACATTAAGCAATCCTCCGGGATCCAACTCCGGCGATCCCTGGTCTGCATGGGACAGTCTCGGTAACCTCTTCATCCAATTCCTGAGTGGCAGCAGCAACCCTGTGTGGCGATCCACCAACAATGGCGCTACATGGGCAGGACCCGTAACATCTGCCACCGGAGGTGACAGGAACACCATGGCTGTTGATCAGACTGATGGCCCGTATGGGGGCTACCTCTACGCAGGTGCGTGGAGCCCGAATTGCACGTTTGCTCGCAGCACAAACAACGGCGCCTCGTTTACTGTCACACTCACCAAACCCAATACGACCCCTGGCAACATGATTGCTGTTGGTGCGGATGTACTCGGCGGCCAGAACGTGCAAGGAGGGTGTGTATACTTTGTCTCAATTACCGGGACAAATCCTCAGCCAACGACATTTAACTTCTTCCGGTCTACAAACGGAGGTGCTTCATTTGATTCGATGTCAAGTTTGACAGTAGCTGGATATGTCGGGACGCTGAACAGCGCGAACCGCCTCGTCATCAACAACGCGCGCACGCGTCCCTACCCAATGATTGCAGCAGACAACAGCGGCGGGCCATACCGTGGCCGTCTTTATCTTGCGTATGCCTCCAATGAGCCTGCGGGCAATGGCAACAAACCCGACATCTTTATCCAGTATTCAACCGACCAGGGTGCAACCTGGACTCCCAGGGCACAAATCATAAACGATAATGCAAACCCAACTGCAACAAACGAGTGGTTCCCATTCATCTGGTGTGACAAGAATACGGGCCGGCTCTACGCAAAATGGTATGACATGAGGAATGATCTCACTAACCAGCGGGCGTGGGTGTATGGAACGCACTCCGACGACGGTGCACAAACCTTTGCGCCGAACCAGAAGCTCAGCAACACTGATATGCCCTATCCCGGCATACCGTGCTCACCGAACACCAACTGCTATCGTGGCGATTATGACGCCATCGTCTCCGCCGGGAACGTGGCAATGGCTGTCTGGACGGATTTCAGGAGCAATAGCAATCAAAATATGCTGGCGTACTTCCCCGACTTTGCGATGCTAGTGTCACCATCGACTGCCTTCCTCGGATTGACAGACAGCCTGGATGCGGTGGTGAAGGTTCCGGATGTGAAGCTTTACACCCATTCCGCAAGGTTCTCTGCAACCGTGTCACCTGCCGCGAATTTTGCCTTCAGCTTCCCCGAAGGAGATTCACTCACAAGCTACCCCGACTCGCTCACCCTCCGTGTGAAGACTGGTAACGTAGTACCCGGCGCGTACACAATCACCGTGACGGGCCAGGGTCCCAACGGAACGCCAGTCCACAAGCGCACAATTGAGATCCAAGTGGTAACAAACACCAATTTCGTTTCGCTTCTGCAGCCAAACGGAGGCGAGGAGTGGCTGACGGGTACGACTCACGATATTACGTGGGTCCGGGCTGGAGGAGTCGATAGTGTAAAGCTAGAATACTCAACCAACAATGGTAGCTCCTGGACTCTGATCACTGCGGCGGTGAACGCGGTCCCGCAAGCATATCCATGGACACTACCGAGCACTCCTTCCACACAATCGTTGGTGAGGGTAACCTGGGTCGATAGTGCGAATGTTACAGATCAAAGCGATGCCGTGTTCAGCATTGTCGGATCGCCTGTAGTCGGATTGACCCCTGACTCGCTGAATGTGACCATTGCAGAGGACTCGTCAACAACCAGAACCCTGACAATATCCAACACCGGACTTGGACCCCTGGACTTTACTATTTCGATTGAAGACGTGTCTTCCTCGTTATCGGGCCGGGCGAGTCCATCCGGTAATGCGGGGAGGTCTGCCACCAAGCCCTCCAACCCTTCCTCGACCCACATAGGGCAGTATGCCGATGATGCAACACCTCCACAAGCGGAGTCGTTGTCCGGGGGAACAACACATGTCGGAAGATGGCCGAGGTCCATTTTCGACGGCTCCTCATCTAACCTGCCGGATCTCATGTACTACAAATTTGACGAAGTCGGGGCGGTGAAAACCAAGAACTTTGCAAACCCTGCCACCGCAGTAAATGACTCCGCAGATGTGCTTGGTGGACTCTCAATGGGTGGAAGCGGCCAATTGGGAGCCGCGCTTATCGGGACCGGTGGCTCATCTTCTGCCGCGTACGTCAGCACAAATTGGCCGACCAGCCTCCCTGGCGACTGGGCGGTTTCCATGTGGCTCAGCAATCTACCCAGCGGTACCACGTTGTATTATCTATGGGGGGACGTTACTGCAGGAAGCTTCCGCTGCTTCTACACAGGTGCTGCCGGTGCCAACAACCTTCTTGTGCGAGGACCGTTCAATGATGTCTTGATCACGGGGGTTGGCCCAGG
>Ga0326597_10002188_pt1 | contig 29552 bp, 25 predicted proteins | sample RVTome_12_FD_203789 | JGI IMG/M metagenome (GOLD analysis project Ga0326597, IMG submission 203789) | Soil microbial communities from uranium-contaminated site in the Upper Colorado River Basin, Wyoming, United States - RVT100D185 | ecosystem: Environmental > Terrestrial > Soil > Contaminated >... | reverse complement strand
GCCTCTTGAGGTTGACAGATACTGCTCTGCCGCCAAGGTATCGCCATCTGTCCAGTAAGCCACATAGTCAGCTTGACCAGTGCCATCAACTAGAGAGGTACCCCAGACCCGGCTGTCGATTTCATCTGATACCAGCTGGTTGCTCGAGTTTAGAAGCAAAACCGTGTTATCAGTGCCGACAGTTACACCAGAGAGAGTAACTGTGCCGGAGGAGGTCAGGTTGGCAAAAGTCTGAGTGGCAGTCCAAGTGTTGGCATTACCCAGGTTTAAGGAAGCAATTACGGCTCCTGTTGTGGGCGAAATAGTCAACGTACCATCGCTGTTACTGACGGAAGTAATTGCTCCAGAACCAGTTCCCAGATCGCTCCAAGTAGATCCATCATGGCTGAACTGGATTTTATCAGTGGTGGCGTTATAACGCACGCCAGCATTGGCACTGGTGCCGTTGTCAAAATAAATATAGCGATCGCCGTCGGCGGTACCCAGCTGAATATTGCCGCCCACGGTCAACGCTTGCTCGGTAGTGCTGGTGCCCACGCCCACATTGCCGCCAGCATAGGTGATTGCCGTACCAGACTGACTCCAGAAGTTGGTGTCGATACCGCCACTAGTGTCAGTGGCCAACTCGGTTAAAGTCTTGGTGACGCCAGTGGCGGCATCGTAAAAAATTAAGTTATTATCAGAGGTGTCAATGTAGGCACCAGAGTTGCCTAGTTTCAATAAGGGGGCGGTGCTATTAGTGCCAGCCACCAGAGTGAGTGGGGTTTGGTCAGTGCCCCCAAAAACAGCCTGAGGACCGGCAATAAAACTATCGAATAAAGTTCCACCTCGCCCCTCGGTTACAAAGTAGAAATTTTCACCGGCCAGAGTGAGGTCGCCCTCAGTTACGTTAAAGGTCGGTTCGTCGGCAAAGAGAATTTCTCCTTGATCATTCATATAAAGAACCGAATCGTTGATGACCGGATCGCCTAGGGGAGCGCCAGCCAGGAGGGCAGAGTCTTGAGAGTACTTGGGGGTTTTAATCGGGTAAAGTGCTAGGGTTTCGCCACCGATAGTGGGTGAGAGCCAGAGGTTGCTGTTGCCATAAAAAATTTTACTACTCAGCGGCTCGCCGCAATCACTGCCATCGGTGCCATCACCAGTGCCACCCCCTAGCGTCAGGTCGAAAATACCTTGGGGGTTGGTTTCGATTTGGCAAGCACCTGATTCCCAGACTACTTGACCATCTTCATTAGGACTGTCCAGTAGTTCAAAAAAAGCGATGGCTTGACCAGTAATTTGCTCACCCGATTCTGCCTGATAAAGTTTGCCGCTAAAAGGCACTTGATGTCGACCCTCAATTTCTGAGACCAGGGTATTGTAATCAGTTTGAGACAAGGAGCTGGTGATGGTAGAGTCACCGGGAGTGGGGAGGGTGCCAGTGGAGGCCTGCTGGCGGATGTCTTGGACAGTCTGGGTCAAGTAGAGGCCGATACTACTGCCGAACAGCAGTAATAAGAGGATTACCCCCGCCAGCAGGCCTTCCCTACGGCTGTGTTTTTTGTCAAGCTTGATAGCTTCTTCCCCGCCAGGTGGGGTCAAGATTACGGGATTATCACTAGTGGGCGAAAAAACGCTGTCTAAGGCTAGCGCTGGCCAGTCAGAAGAAACCCCCACCGCCAGTTTTTGGCGCTGGGCCCAGGTGGCAAACTGAGTAATACTCACTAGTTTGCGCTGGATGGAAGTGGCTTTAAGGCCTTTTTGCTTTTGGGCCAGGGCAAAGCGCTTGAGATTAGCCAAGGTCAACAGTTGAGTAATATCTTTGGCCCTGATGTAGTAGGCAAATTGCTTGATGTCACTGCGATAGTTTCTGATGGTCGCTTGCGCCGCCGAGTTGGATTGAAGAACGGACAAATATTGGTTGAGTTGTTTTTCGATTCCTATTTTAAGCAAATAGTCGTCATTGGCTTGGGACGTGTTGACAGAAGTGGAATCGGCACTTGGCTTGTTAGCCATATTTTTTGCCTCAGCCATCCAAGTTAAGTACTGATTAATACTAACCAGCTTGCGCCGAATGGTGGCTGGGGTCAGACCATTTTTTCTCTGGAGTTTGGCAAACTTTTCCACTGCTTGTTGTTGCTGATCACTATCATTCAAACTGATTTCTTCTTGAGGAGTGACGGCGGGAGTGGTGTTGTTTTCGGTTATAAATTGCAAAAACTGACTGATATCACTGCGGTAATTTCTAACAGTAGCTTCTGAACTACCTGAGTTTTGCAGATACAGACAGTATTTTTCGAGTCCGGCTGAGTAATCTACGGGTTTTATTTGGTTATTTTTCACCACAGGCGACGAAGCTGTGGAAAAATTGGGCTTTTCGCGACTTTGACGCTGGTTGGAGGCAGGTGTTGCCAGCATGTGTGTTGTTGCCTGTGTAACCCAGGCTATTTAGACTCGTTTGTTAGATTACTTAATTGGTCTAAAGTTTAGGGGTTTGACCACTATTCCAGCAAGATGGAGTTCGTCTTTTTTATCGGTCTGATCAGGCAATACTTATGCACAAAAAAGAGAATATTTTACTCAAGTATGAGACCGATTGGAGCTCACCGACTATCATAAAACTGATCAAAAAGTATCAACAAAGGTTACCTTAGACTAAAACTACTTCCTCGGTTGTCAACTTTTCACTCAAACTGCCGCTTGTGAATACCCACAGAAAAAGTGTATTATCTGAACAGAAAACAGTTTGTTCGTAAACAGTAAAAAACTGGCAAGTTGGTAAACAGAGAAATAAAGCCTGGTAGTAAGCTGTTTAGCGGTTCATAGAATGGTGATTCTCTGTCAAAACTAGTTGCAATCAAGCCAGCTTTGCTTGTTTCGGGTATTGAGCTTGTGGACAACTGATGGGTAGCAAGGTTTTGTCATAGAAATATTCAACTTAAAATTTGCAAGATTGCTCTTGATGCAGAAATAAGACGAAAGAAAGGTGACGATTATATGAAAGAGAATGCCCAGCGGATTTTGAGTTGGCTCTATCCGTCAGATAAAGCGGTGCGTTGGGTGAGAAGTGAAGAGTTCGGAGTGGTTGCACCCGATTTAACGGATGGTGGTTTGCAATCGGTGTTGCTGTTTTTACAGAAGCGCAAACGAGTGGTCATAGAGCGGCTTGAGGGTCAACAGTTAGTTAGTATTACTACGCACGGCATGAGGGCGCTAGAGGAGCAAATTCCGGCTTTTGTTCCTCAACGTCGGACTTGGCAAGGCGACTGGCAAGGCATTTTCTTTTTGCGCTCGCCACGCTCAGATCAGCACTTTCGTTTTTTGCGCCGCCTACTGACTAATGGTTTTGCTTTACCAGTCAGTAGAGGGGTTTTTCTTTATCCTGGCAAGCTCCCGGAAAAGATTATCTTTGAGTTGAATAGCGGCTATGAAGGAGCAGTTTTAGTAGCAGAATTTAAAAATTGGAGTTTTGGTGATGAAAAAGAGCTGATCAGTGAAATTTTAGCTTTGAGCGATATGATTAATACTTACTCTGGAATTAGCAAAGAAATTGACAAACTGCTAACGCTAGATCAGTCATTGATTGAGTTTACTGATCAAGCTAAATTGCGCTTCTCTTCAGTTTTTGATCGGCTTTTTACTACACTGAAAAATGACTACGGGATTCAACAGGCCTATTTTCCTCAAGAAAAAACCGGTATTGAGCTCCTTTTTGCTTTACAAAAATTGAGTTTCTTGGAGTAAGTAAAGTGGTTTTTTTTCATTGATCTAGTTTGTTTTACTTTGGCAGAGATTATAATGATGACGGCTTTCATTCTGGATAAGTCTGGTTTATCTTCGTCTTTTGATTTTTTAGTTTCGGGTTTTGAAAAAAATAAGCAAAATAAAAACAAAAAGATATATTAAATATTAGATATATGAACTATTGCTGTTTTGCGGTAATAATCTTTCCAGATTATTCTGGAATAATACGGCAAAATTGCAATAATAAATGCTTTTTTGTGGTCTATAGTAATTACAGATAATAAATGCGTGAATAAAAGGCGAACCTTAGCCTGGGGAGTCATTTTCCCCCAACTTTTACACTAATTTTTCGTTAAACACCGACTAAACTGAGTTGGTTGAAAACCCTGCGGTTAAATAAAGCTGTATAGTTAACAAATATTTGGGTTAGAATAGGGATGATATTATTCAAACTTTCGCAACTTAACTAATATGACAAAAATTCATTACGACCACGCCGATCTTTCAACGCGCTGGCAAGCAACTTGGGAAAAACTTGATTTATTTCAAAATCAGGCGAGCGATCATCCTCAAAACAAGCAGTACTTGTTATTTGCCTTTGCTTATCCCTCTGGGTCTGGTTTGCATGTTGGCCATGTGGAGTCCAAGACAGCTCTGGATATGTTAGCTCGTTTTCTACGGATGAGAGGTAAAGAGGTTTTTTTCCCAGTCGGTTGGGATGCTTTTGGTCTGCCGGCGGAGAACTACGCCATTAAAACCGGCATTCATCCGGCGGAAACGACCAAGAATGCCATCGATACTTTTCGAGGCCAAATTAAGCGATTGGGCATTTCCTATGATTGGGCTGGTGAAACGGCAACTAGTCATCCGCAGTATTACCGCTGGACGCAATGGCTATTTTTACAACTTTACAAAAATGATCTGGCTTACCGTGGTATGGGGACGGTCAATTGGTGTCCGTCTTGCCAAACTGTTTTAGCCAACGAACAAGTGGTAGACGGTCACTGTGAGCGGTGCGGGACTTTAGTTGAACAGAAAAGACTTGAGCAGTGGTATTTCAAGATTACTCGGTATCAGGACGAATTATTGAGTGGTTTGGAGGAACTTGACTGGCCTGAGGCAACCAAGCAACACCAGCGACATTGGATTGGTAAAGCTGAAGGCTTGTCGATTGATTTCAAGCTCAAGGAAAACCACCAAACTCTCACGGTTTGGACTAAATTTTGGGAAACAATTTATGGCACGACATTTGTAGTCATAGCCCCAGAGAAATTCATAGAGCTCAAACTCAATGAATTAATTGGGGCTGAACAAAAAACAGCTGTCGACCAATATCTTGATCAAGCCAAACACAAGACAGAAGAAGAGCGGCGAGTTGGCGAACAGGATAAGACGGGTGTGGACACTGGTTTAACAGTGATTAACCCAGTCAATAATCAACCAGTGCCGCTGTTTATTGCCGACTACGTCTTGGCTGATGTTGGCACCGCGATCGTAATGGGAGTGCCGGCCCATGATGAGCGAGATTTTGAGTTCGCCAAAAAATATGGCTTAGCAATTACCCAAGTGATTTCCTACGAAGACGATAAGATTGATCAGGCAGTGGCCAAGGGAGAGCAAGCTTTCGAAGGCCCGGGTCAGCTTATTAATTCTGGCCAGTTTGATGGTCAAGAGGCTTGGGGGGATGGTAAGGAAAAAATGGCTGATTGGCTGATTGAACAGGGTTTTGCCCGTTTTGAGACGACTTATAAACTGCGTGATTGGCTGATTTCTCGTCAGCGCTATTGGGGCGCGCCGATTCCAATTGTTTATGACCCAGAAGGTAGGCCGCACCCGGTGAAAGAGGAGCATTTGCCCTGGACTTTGCCAACCGACGTTGATTTCAAGCCAAAAGGCGAGTCGCCGCTTAAATCGTCAAAGGAATTTGTCGCCCGGACAGAGAAACTCTATGGCAAGGGTTGGTGGCCGGAGTTTGACACCATGGACACTTTTGTCGACTCTAGTTGGTATTTCCTGCGCTATGTGGACGCGCGCAACACTGAGGAGTTTGCTAGCAAAGAAAAACTGGCGGCTTGGCTACCGGTTGATTTATACCTCATCGGTCCAGAGCACATTGTTCTCCATCTGCTGTACGCCCGTTTCTTTACCAAGTTTTTGCGCGACCAGGGTTATTTAACCATTGATGAGCCTTTTGCCAAAATGCGCCATCAAGGCATGATTTTGGGGCCCGACGGCAAGAAAATGAGCAAAAGCAAGGGTAATGTGATTAATCCAGACGCCATTATTGAAAAATTTGGCGCTGATACCCTGCGCATTTACGAAATGTTTATGGGTCCGTTGGAGACTGATAAGCCTTGGGATGACCGGGCGGTAGCGGGTGTGGCCAGATTTTTAAAGCGCATTCACGCTTTGGCTCAGGTCGGTTTTGCTGGTCAAACCACTTTAGCGCTCCAACGTAAACTTCATCAGACCTTGAAAAAAGTGACCGAGGATATTCCTGCGCTCAAATTTAACACCGCGATAGCCAGTTGCATGGAGCTGATCAACTTGTGGGAGAAGTTGACTAGAGCCCAAACTGGTCAAAGCGAGGTGGTAATGGCAAAGGCTGATTGGTTAGTTTTTGTCAAAATGTTGGCGCCGTTGGCCCCATTCTTGGCAGAGGAGCTTTATGCGCAGATTACCGGTGTTGATAGTTTAACTGAGTATCAAGGGGTGCATATCCAAGCTTGGCCGGAATTTGACGTCAAGCTTGCTCAAGAAGAGCAAGTGACGATTGCGGTGCAAGTAGATGGTAAAGTCAGGGCACAGCTGACGGTCGATCATGGCCGTGTTTACGACCAGGCTGGCCTGCCCGTCCGGCAGGCGGACCTGCTGGAGTTGGCTAAGCAAGACGCTGGGGTGCAAAAGTGGCTTAAGGATAAGCAAATTGTCAAAGAAATCTATATTCCCGGCAAGATTATTAGTTTGGTGACAAAATAATTTGCTTGGTTTTTGGTGGTCAGCGCGAGCGCGAATTTTCCTCTGGAAATTTTCATTTTGTTACGCTAAATGTCAGATTCACAGTGCAGACTGCCTTTATGCAGTGGAGCGCTGTTCTCACCCAGATTTTCGGCGGCCAGCGGAGTCAGGCGCTCCAACTGCTCTCTGGTTTACTTGGTTTGGCAGGAGTGATGTATGGCCTGCAGGTACTGATGGTCGAGCGGGCGAATATCCCGGTTTGTTCTGCGGACTTGTTGACGGCGGTGGGGGAGCAAAGTTTTTTGCGCCAACAGCAATTGACGGTGGAAGTGGCTGGGGCGGTGGTCGAACCAGGGGTGTGGCAGGTGGCGGTCGGCTCGCGGATGGCCGATGCTATCGAGAAAGCAGGGGGACTTTCCCAGCGAGCCGACCGCACTTTTGCGGTGCAAAGTCTCAACTTGGCTCAAGCATTAACTGATGGACAAAAAATTTATGTGCCTTTTGCGGGAGAGAGGTTGGCTGAGAGCAGTTTGTCAACTGGTTATAGTTCGTTGGGAGATAAAAGTAGTGCAGTCGATTCAAGTCAAACCGCTAGTCAATTAGCCAACCTAATTTCTGTTAACGGTGCCACCGCCAAAGAATTACAGACTCTGCCGGGAGTAGGGGAGGTTAGAGCCAGCAAAATCATGGAAAACCGGCCTTATGTCGCATTGAGCGAGTTAGTCACTAAAGAAGCGCTCACAGAGGGCATTTTTACCAACTTACAAGGGTTAATTAGTTTGTAAGTTATTAATAGCTCAAAATATGGCTGTAAAAATGACTAGCAACCAACGCCAGCTTATATCATTAATTACTATTTTGATTTTGATTGCCATATTTATATTAATATATTTTTTTACATTAATATTAATACATCACAAATTAGCAACGAACAAAAGCCGAAACCAGGCTAAAATCATCTCAATTCCGAACTACTTTGATCTAGTTTGTAACAATCAACCAAATTTGATAAAAAACCAGATCTGTAGCCTGGTAGAGGCGCCAATTGGCGAAAATTTTGGCAATCAGGTAAGGAGTCCTGCTAAGCAAATTTTTACAGTAAAAATATTGATAAATCAGGTAAAAGACTACTTAAAAACTAATCTCTATTTGCTTAAATTCCGGTTTTTTGGGTTAAAAAACTCTCTCGAGGAATACCAGACTAAAAAAAGTGAAGCCCTTCTACTTTGGCACCAGCAAGATTATCTTCAGTTTATGAATGGCCTGGTATTGGGTCAAAAATCGCCACAAGCTAGCTTTTTACCGGCTTTTACCAATGCGGGACTACTTCATGTTTTAGTAGCCTCTGGTTTTAATGTGGCGTTGGTGGGAGGTTTAGCCTGGAAAATGACTAAAAAGATAAGTAGAATTGGACAGCTGGCGATAGTTTTCTTGGCCGTGTGGGGTTATGTGATTTACCTCGAGTTTGAGCCACCACTTTTGCGGGCCGCCTGGATGTTTTCGTTAGTATTAGGTCTAAAATATTTGGGACTAAGAACGAATAGAATCAATATTTTAGCCTGTTCAGTGGCACTAATTTTGGTTTTCAAGCCGGATTTGATCGACTCACTCTCGCTCTGGCTATCAGCTCTGGCCACGTTGGGAATCATGGTCTTTTCCAGACGGCTATTTATGTTTTGGAGCGAACAACCCAGGCTAGCTGGTGGTATTTTAGGTCGGCTGGGTAGTACTCTACTTGAGGAGGGAGAGGTTTCCCTGGCGGCTCAAGCATTAATTTTTCCGGTTTTAGCCTGGTATTTTCACTCCGCTAACTTTGTCAGTTTTCTAGCTAATCCCTTACTTTTGCCTTGGCTAGGAACGATTACTCAGTTGTCTGGTTTACAATTTTTCTTGAGCTTAGTCAGTCAATTTTGGCCACTGCGTTTAGCCAGTTGGTGGTTGGCGCAAATCTTAAATCAATTTTTCGCCTGGTATTTTGCGGCTGTAGCCTGGTGGCAGAAATTCTATTTTCTAAATTACGCTCTCAACGGTGATTCTACCAAGCTAGTTATTGCTGGTTGGATAGGAGTGATAAGCCTGGTTTGGTTAATTACCCGTACAAAACAAGAAACAAAGAACCACTTTTTCCATGAAAAAACTTAAAAAACTTATTATTTACTGCTTAATAGTTGGTTCAAGTTTTTCATATTTTGTGATAAAAAAATGGCCTGATAAATCAATCCAAATTACTTTTTGTGACGTGGGACAGGGTGATTCTATCTTGATACAGCAAGACTTTTTTCAAGTCTTAATCGATAGCGGACGAGATGAGCGAGTGCTAGGCTGTTTGGGTCAAATTCTGCCCCCGTGGGATCGAAAGATCGAAGTAATGATTTTGACGCATGGTGACGAGGACCACCTTGGTTTCTTCGGTAAAATTATGGGTATTTATGATACGCAATTTATTTTTTCCCCAGATACACCAAAGGATACCAAGGCAATCAGAGAAGTAAAAGAGGCAATTGCGGCCAAACTGACACGCGGGGCCTCTCTCAAACAGCCGATTTTAGGCCAGTCAATCAGTTTTCCCTCTGGTGGGGTGGTAACTTTCCTTTCTTTGCCCTCTGAACCAACCGAAGAACTAACTGAAAATGATCGCTCCATTGTTTTTTTGTTGGAACAGGGTGGAACAAAATGGCTTTTTACTGGGGACTTAGAGGCAGGAGGGGAGTTAAAGTTGTTAAAATTAGGCTTATTTCCTCAAGTAGAAGTCTTAAAAGTGGGTCACCATGGCTCAAAAACCAGTTCTACACAGGAGTTTTTACAGGTTTTGCAACCCAATTTAGCTATTGTTAGCGTTGGCGCTAATAATAAATACGGTCATCCGGCCGACGAAGTATTGGATAATTTGCGTCACACGGGTAGTGTGATTTTGCGTACTGACCGATTGGGCGACATCACCCTGTCCGTTGATGGCGAGCAAATTGTGGTTAATCGTACCCAGCGGCGTGAGTAAAATTTGATCAAAATTGCTACTACCAGGCTATTATACTCGAGTAGAAAAGTGCTCAATATCAATGTTTAATAAATTGTTTGATCACACTTTAGCAAACAATGGTTGGTTATTGTCTGATACCTGTTTTAGATAAGCGGCATTATTTAGCGCTGGCAAACAAACCGGTGAGTTGAAATGAGTTGAGATGGCAGGTCCAAATTGAGAGCTGTGGCAGTTCATGGTGCCGCAAAGTGAGGCTAAACTAACTGACTAAATCAAGAGCGACACGAGATGTTTGAGGTCGATTTGCCCAGGGGATCGGTTTATTATTGGGGGAATGGTTTAGTTTGCCTATGGGCTATCTAAGGCAAACAACAAGTTAATCGTCTAGTTGCGAGGTGGTCGAAAGAGTTTGCTTAATTGAATACTTTTTGACGCCATATTAGTTATTATTTTTCCAAAAATTTGAAAACAAACATGAGTAATAAATATACTCAAATATATTCGGGTTTTACTGGGGTTTGAGGAGTGTTGCTGACAACGGCTATGATTACCCATTAAGCATGTTACAATTCGAGTATTATGACTCTACAACCGACAAAACTTGCCAACAGTCTTCCCGTCATTCGGATCCCGATGAAGGGTGTGGAGTCCTTGACCGTGATGGCGCTGGTTAACACTGGCGCCCGCTTTGAGCCGAAAGGCAAAGAGGGGTTAGCGCATTTTTTGGAACACATAGTTTTCAAAGGCACCAAAAAATTTCCCAGCGCGCAACTGCTCGCCGCCACGGTGGATGGGCTGGGAGCGGACTTTAATGCTTTTACCAATCACGAATATACCGGTTACTACGTTAAAGCCGCGGCCAAACATTTACCCATTGCGTTGGATGTAGTTTCAGAACTTTTGCTCGCGCCGGCGATCCGTCCCGCGGACGTGGAGCGGGAAAAAAGCGTCATCGCAGAAGAAATCAACATGTATCACGATGCGCCGGCGCGCCACATTGGCAATCTTTTTGGCCAAATGATCTACCAGGGCTCCAGTTTGGGTCACGATGTGGTGGGCACTAAGCAATCGGTTAATACCATCACTTCAGCCGATTTTCGCGCCTTTATGAGCCAGTGGTATGGTTTGCCGAACATGGTTCTAGTGTTGGCAGGTAAGGCAAGAGTGGTGGAGAACCCAGCCACCCTGAGCTTGGTCGAGGAAATGTTTGATAAAGAACGGGGGGAGCGCCAAGAGGCTCATCAAGACATTCGGCCGTTTTTGGCCGACGAAAAGTTGTCCAAGACGCGGCTCAAGCTGGAATTTCGCCAGACTCAACAGGCGCATTTTGTTTTGGGTTGGCCTGGCTTGAAACGTGGTCACCCCGATCGCTATGTTTTGTCGGTTCTGGCGACGGCGTTGGGTGGCAACATGAGCTCAAGGTTATTTACCGAGGTACGGGAAAAGCGGGGACTGTGTTATTACGTCCACTCTGAGGTTGACCAGTATCATGATAAAGGAATCTTGGGTGTGGCGGCCGGCGTGGATCCTGACCGCATCATTGAGGCAATTCAGGTTTCTGCCAGTGTCTTTCAAGAGATTGCCTCCGGCCGCCAAAAACTGACCAAAACCGAGCTTAAGCGAGCCCAGGAGTACTTGATTGGCAAATTGGTGCTCAACATGGAAGACAGTGACTTTATGGCTCAGTTTGCTGGTTTGCGGCAAATTCTGCTCAATGAAGTGATGACACCCAAGGAAACGATGGCCAAAATTCAGGCCGTAACTCTGGAGCAAGTGACCGATTTGGCGGCACGACTGATTAAACCCGGCCAAGCGCGCTTGGCGCTGATTGGTCCGTACCAGGACGAGCGAACTTTTATGGATTTGATTAAAGGTTTGTAACTTAGGTTTCAATATTACTTCAATTTGCTTTTGCTATGGTTAGTTGTCAGCTTGACCAATAGTTTCTCACTGTCCTCAAAACTCGCTGATTAATTTTGGTATACTTTTAAACACTAAGCATCAATAAAGATAAAAAAGGTATATTTCAATTGACATACGGTTTTTTCAAACCATACTTTTCTAAAAACTAAGTAGTCAAAACGTAGCTGGGTAATAATATTAATTTCTATTTTGATCTATAAAGATAAGATAGATTTAGTTAAAAAAACTAAGTTAGTCAAGAACAGTCAGATTTTAGAGGTAATAAGGGATATTAATTATTAGAAAAATATATTTTGAACATATAATTTGTTCGATTTTATCCCACCAAAGCTGACCACTAAACTTTGGCAATACAGTGAAACAAAGTAACTACAGGGTGATAGAATACTCGCAAGCAAATATTTTAAGAAAGGCACTATGGCACACACCAGAACCGCAGTTTTAGTCAAACCCGACGGCCTCCAACGGGGTTTAATCGGCGAGATCATTAGTCGTTTTGAGCGTAAAGGCCTCAAGTTGGTGGGTTTGAAAATGACCAACCTCACCGACGAAATGCTCTCCGAGTGGTATGTCGAACACAAGGACAAAAGCTTTTTTTCCGAACTGAAAAACTTCATGGGCTCCAAGCCAGTAGTGGCGATGGTCTGGCAAGGGATTGAGGCGGTGACCGTGGTGCGTAAACTGGTCGGCACTACCCTTGGCCGCGAGGCGGAGGCCGGTTCAATTCGCGGTGATTTTGGGATGAGTCAGCAATATAATTTGATTCACGCCTCTAGTAGCGACGAAGACGCCGAGCGCGAAATCGGCATCGTCTTTGAGCCCGATGAGCTAATCGACTACTCCGACATTCGCGAACACTTGATTTATGCGGATTATGAGTTGGAGGAAGACCAGGGTTGAGAGTTGGCGATTAAACTTTATCGATATTGATTGATTTGATCACGCAATAACTGCGCTTGTTTGCCTGGATTTTCAGCAAAAATAATACTGCGGGAGGAGTTAATAACAAGACCTTTTCCCTGAGCGTTCAAACCGGCTTCGAGAGTTTTTTCGACATCGCCACCCTGCGCACCAACACCAGGCACCAATAGGGTCATGTTGCCCACAATTTTTCTCACTTGCGCCAGCTCGGCCGTGTAAGTAGCTCCCACCACCAACCAGCAATTGTCATTTTTATTCCACTCTCTACTGATTTTCTCAGCTATCACTTGCCACAATGATTGAGCGTTAATTTTCAAATCCTGAAACTCGCCGGCCCCCGGGTTGGAAGTGCGGCAAAGCAGGATCGACACTCTATCTGTGCGGTCTAAAAAAGGCCTGAGTGCCTCTTGGCCCAAATACGGATTAAGGGTCACGGCATCAAAACCAAAATGATCGAAAAGCGCTGTCGCATAAGCCTCATTGCTAGAGCCGATATCGCCTCGTTTAGCGTCAGCAATTGTGACAATTTCGGGGTATTGATTGTGTAGGTAACTCAGAGTAAGTTTCAGTTCGGCCAAACCTTGTGCCCCGCGCGCTTCGTAAAAAGCCAAGTTAGGTTTATAGGCAACAGCATATTGATGCGTTTTTTCGATGAGATCCCGATTAAACTCAAATTGAGGAGTTTTACTCCTCAAAAACTGGTCGGGGATTTGCTTAAGATCGGAATCAAGACCGACGCAGACCAGCGAGTTAATTTTGTCTACTCTTTGCTGGTATTTTTTTAGTACCGCATTCATGTTTTACTTTAAATCCGCTTCATGTTTTTTGGTCCAAGCCCAGGGTTCGCCCATCCAAGTTTTGACAATTCCCACCATTTGTTTGTTAATCATTTTTCTCTCCATTGCCGCCGCAAAAATATCTTCAAAACTAGTTAAAACATGCAATTTAACCCTCGCTTCAGCAAAGGCTTGCCGGGATGAGGGAAAGGCGTAATGGGTGATCGCCAAGCAATCAGTGACAGTGGCTCCTACTTCTCGCAAGACCTCTACGCCGTGCAAGCTGGAGGTACCCATTGTCACATGGTCTTCGACCAGCAATACGCGTTTACCGGTCACTTCACCGCCCTCGATACTTTTTTTGGTGCCATGATCTTTGGTTTTTTTGCGGATAAAAACTGAGGGTTTATTAAGGACATAACCCAAGGTAGCACTATGAGGGATACCGGCCGACTCAATACCAGCAATCACGTCAAACTTGATTTTTTCCGTATCGACAAAGTTCTTAAAACCACGAATGACTGTTCGCCACGCTTTGACATGCGCCGGAAAAATCCGATTGTCTACATAGACGGGGGCCAAAATACCAGATTTGAAACGAATGGGGGTACTGGTGGTAAAACCCACCGCGCCAATCTCTAAAAGTTTACGAGCGATGACCCGCGAATAATTCATCTTAAAGATGGTAACATACCGCGCAAATATTCTTGTGTTTTCCGCGATCTAACCAAGCGATTCTTGTTGACACACGTCAGTTTTGTATTGTATCATCATGTACAATAAATGAAAAAGCTTGATTTGACCAAAACTACCTCATTTGATTGGGACGAGGGCAATCAAATCAAGAGCGAGATCAAGCATGGCGTCAGCAACAAAGAGGGTGAAGAAGTATTTTTTAACAAGCCAATTTTCTTTTTTGTTGACCACCAGCACTCAAAAACGGAAAATAGATTTTTGGCTTATGGCAAAACAAATAATCAAAGATTTTTAGCGATCGTTTTTACGATCAGGAAAGCAAAAATCAGGATCATTTCAGCCAGAAACATGAATCAAAAAGAAAGGAGCAAGTATGAAAAATTACAAAAAACTGCCTAAATTCAAATCCGAAAAAGAGGAGCGAGAGTTTTGGCAGACTCACGATACCACCGAGTATTTTGACACTGACCGGCCGTTGCGCTTGAGCTTCCCGAACCTCAAGCCCAGCACCAAATCCATTACTGTTAGGATTCCGCTGAGCATGTATGACGACTTAAAAACTCTGGCCAATAAGCAAGACGTGCCGTATCAATCGATGATGAAGTTGCTACTAGCTGACAAAATCCGCGAGCAGTTTCGAAAGATTTTCTAATTGTGCCCCCACCAGGAATCGAACCTGGATTTAGGGTTTAGGAAACCCTCGTTCTATCCATTAAACTATGGGAGCTGACCAGTGATTAACCTGTGTATTGTAACAACCCCAGTCAGACATTTCCTAAATTTAAAGATTGTGTCGGGGATGCCAGACTCGAACTGACGACCTCACGGTTCCGAACCGTGCGCGCTACCAACTGCGCTAATCCCCGGTTGGACAAAATAGACCAACTCTGATCGCTATTTTACTACTAATCAGCTGTTTTTCGTCCTGTTCTTTTCTGCAAACTCTATCATATACTGGTAAACGTCAAGATGTTCAAAGACCTTTTAGCTCACAATTACATCACTCGCGGTTTTTGGGGGGATGAAGCTTGGACGGCGGTTATTTCCCGGCTATCCATTCCGGAAATTGTGCAAGTGACTAGTCAGGATTTTCACCCGCCACTTTATTACTTGCTGGTGCACTGGTTTATGCAGATTTTTGGTGAAAGTGAGTGGATTAGAATGCTGTCGCTAGTTTTTTTTCTAGTTACTTTGCCGGTGATTTATTCTTTGGTCAAAAAATTTATTAACCGTCAGGCGGCTTGGATCAGTACTCTTTTAGTGGCCTTCAGCCCAATTTTGTTTGTCTATGCCTTTGAGGCGCGCTCCTACGGACTGTTGACTTTGTTGTCGGTGTCCACTACTTGGATTTTTTGGCAAGCTCTGACGGGGTCAAAAACTAAAGGCAAAGCGGTCACTGCCCGAAAAATGAAGTTCTGGTTGGCTTATGGGCTGGTGGGAAGTTTGGGCATTTATACCCACTACTACATGTGGTTTATTTTGGCCGCCCACGGGTTTTTCTGGTTATTGGCTGATCGGCGGCAGTTCAAACAAGTTTTTTTAGTTTATTTATTTATTCTATTGACGCAATTACCTTGGCTTTCCACTCTTTTTTCTCAAGTGAAAACCGTGGCGGGCGACTACTGGATCGGAGCGATTAACGAGCGTACTCACGCCGAATACTTTTTGCGCATTGCGGCTGGAGACATCACTACCGCTTGGCAGACTAACTTAGCTCGGGCCATTTTTATTGTTCTGATACTCAGTCCGTTGGTTGTGTGGTGGAAGCATAAGCGTCGCTTTCCACCCGGCTACTTATTTCTATGGAGTTGGCTGTTAGTGCCGATTTTACTTCCCACTTTGATCTCACTCATTTATCGGCCAGTGTTTTTTTACCGTTACTTAGTTTTTACTAGCGTACCAATTTTACTAATCACGGTCTGGGGTTTGGCTAGCCTCAAAAAAGAGTTGCTTTATGTTTTGGCTGGTTTGTTATTAATTTTCTACCTTAAAACAGATTACTTGATCTTTTCGCGCGCTCCGCGCAGTATGCGAGAAGAGTTGGCGGCGGCCTTCGCTTCGCCGCAACCACCAAGCAGTGAAGTGCCGGTTTTTACTTACTTACCCTCTTTTGCCGAGGTTTATTTCTATACGGGCCAACAAGCTCCGGTCAAAGTCGTGCCATTGGGATTGGTGCAGTTTTCTGGTCGGTCTTTATTGGATAAGTACGAGAAAAAGGGCTTGGTAGAAATTGTTGAACCTGATCCGACCCAAAGTTATTGGGAGTTTGACCAGGGGCCGACTACCAAGTTTCATGCTAATTAGCCACTTAACCATACCAACTCAATCAACTTATTTGAATTTTTGTTTTGGCTAGTTTTTCAGTTCAATGGCGTAGAGATTAGCCGGCGCAGTGGGGCTGAAAGTGGTCAAAATAATTAGTTTTTCACCGTTAGGCCAGGGATAAAAAAAGTTTTCAGCAAATTGCCCGGCGTAAACTACTGTCCGGTTGCCACCGTCATACTCCATGATCTCAATGGCCTCGCCCAAAGAGTTGATCAAGTGATTCGAATCAGGAAGCCACTGCAGTGATGTAGTGTAGAGCGGAGTGTGGTGAACTTGGAAACGTCGGGCAGTTTCGGCAACGGTTGGAGCTTGCAATCTTGTAAAAGCGGCCGGTGAACTTTCCAGCGTTTGTCCTGGGCCATAAAGATCAGTGGCTAGCAAGTGTTTGGCCACTTGTCGATCGCTGGCTTCCTTCCCGATCAAAAAATTACGATCATCTTGGGTGTCATAAATGTAAATCTGGTCAGCTCCCAGTGTACGGGTTTCTGGTTGAGTACTGCGGGAGGGTAGAGGTGGGACGATCTCGTCGGGCAAAATTAAAGTAGTGGTGGCGGTATACATCAGTTTTTTCTTGTCCGGAGAAAAGTAAGCGTTTTTGGCCGAACTGGTGGCAATGCGCACAATTTCCTCTGGATAATCTTTCAAAAACTCTCGCTCACGTTGGTAAATTTCCTCTTCCCACTCAGATAACACTTGCGCTCGTTTCCAAGCAATATCGGGCATTTTCGTTAGCTCGATTTTACTGCCCACTTCAATTAACATTTCTTTTTCGTCGGTCAAAATCATCAGTTCGGCACTATTGGGCGACCAAATTAGGCTAGCTTGATCTAGGTTGTATTCTGGCACGTCAATGGCAATCAGTTTTGGTCCCCGTCCCAAGGGAATGAAGTTATTTGACAGTTCTAATAAATACAGACCATTGTTTTCCGCGCTATGAGCATTGTTAGTGTAAAAAACGATCTTTTGACCATCAGGTGAGGTGACGATTCTGCTGGCTCCACTCAAAGTGAGGGGCGATAAGCTGGGGGCTGAAGGGAAGAGTTGGGCATTGGTTTGAGTGACTAGTTCTTTTTCGATTGTCAAGTTTTTTTGCCAAGGAGAATAACCTTCTTTACGAATCTCAACGAGGTATTCGCCGGGAGGTAAGTACAGAGTGTTATCGGTGGCGGTCAAAAGCTCACCATCAACGTAAACCTCCGCTCCGGTGGGAAAAGAGTTGGCATTAAGCAAACCGGTTTCTGGTTGAAAGCCACCGGTTTTAGTAAAGCGTAGGCCGCCCTTGGCGTATTGAATAGCAATCAATGTGCCCAACACAATCACTACCAGTGACACAAAAGTATAAAGTACCCCGAAACTAACACCACGAAAGAGTTTTTTGGGAGTGATTTTTTTTAACATAAAGACCAAGGCGGCCACTTCCACTGCGGTAAAAAATTGCTCTTGGAGTGTCCAACGGCTATTATATCAGCATGATCTTTGAGCGCTTGGACAAGTTGAGTAAGGTAGTGGCGGTGGATTTGGGCACCAGCATGACTCGAGTCTGGGTTGGGGGACAGGGGCTAGTGGTAGAACAACCCAGTTTTCTGGCGGTGGATGTTACCTCTCAGCGCATTTTATCCATTGGCCTTGATGCCCAACAAATGATGGGACGCACTGCCGCCAATGTCCAAGTTTTCCGCCCCATTCAACAAGGACAGCTTTGGGACACTACGGTCGCCAAAGCTTTTTTGCAAGCCTTGTTAAGAGAAATTTTGGGTAAAAGTTTTTTCAACCCCACTTTAGTTTTAAGTGTCCCGGCTGGGATTAAGCCGGCCGTAGAAGAAGAAACGGTTCAGCTGGGTTACGACCTGGGTGCGCGGGAAGTGCTGACGGTGGCCCAACCGCTGGCCGCCGCCATTGGTGCTGGCATGCCGGTGGTGGATGCTACCGGGGGTTTTATTTTACAGTTGGGGGCGGGGATCAATGAGGCGGCGGCCATTTCGTTGGGAAGCTTGGTGGGAGTAGAGAGTAGTTACCAGGCAGGCGAACAATTTGAAGAACAAGTTATCTCGACTTTGAAAACGACTAAAAAAATTAGTATTAGTCGCGAAACCGCTGGCCAACTGATCGCAGGCCTAGCGACTTTAAGTGACACAGAATTAGCGCCAGTCCTAGTGACTGGCAAGCAACAAAAAACCGCCGTCCCCAAAGAAATAGAGTTGACTACCGCTGATTTGACTGAGCCGACTCAACTGATGGCAGAAAGTTATGTGGCGCTAGTCAAAAAACTCCTAACCAAAGTGCCAACTGAACTGACCGTGGACATCGTTGACAAAGGCTTATTGCTATCTGGCAGTGGAGCAAAACTAAAGGGTTTGGATGAATACTTAGTTCCCAAGCTAGGCGTGCCGGTGTCAGTCGTGGATGAGCCGGAGCAAGCGGTTATCCGGGGCATGGGGACGATTTTGAATCACTTGGACGAGTATCGAGCCAGTTTGGGTCAACAAAGCTAATGTGTTAAACTTAAGCCTACTAAGGCAAACTATGGAAAAAACTCAAAACCAAAAACAAAACCAAAATGAGGCCGGGAAGCTAGAGCTTTCAGAGACTTTGGCTGGACTTAAAGTTGACCAAGATTTGATTAAAAAAATGGGACAGGAAATTGGCCTAGAGCTTACCCCAGAACAAATAGCGGAGATTCTAAAAGCTGTTGTCCGCCAGGCTGAAGAGACTAATCAACCTGCCGGCGAAATTCTCTGGCGAGCTTTAGATAAAATCTTAAATTCACCACCAGAATTGCAAGGTCAAACATGAGTGAAGCTGAAACTGACCAAGTCAAACAACTGCCACCCAACCCATTGGCAAATTGGAAAGATTGGCGCAATCGCGGCCAGTTTGACAATTTCACTTTAGAAACTACAGAAAACATACTCAAGATTATTTGTCCGGGCTTAAATATATTGCTAACCCCAGCCTTGGTTGAGCAAGTTATGCAATATTACAACCAGTTGGCCTTGGAAGAAACGCGGCCAGCCAGTACCTTGATTTTAGAAGACTACGAAAACGGAAAATTTAGCCATATTTTTGGAGCAGAAAAAGCTTAAACCAATTTCTTGACCGCCTCCTGAAACTGCCGGCCGCGATCTTGGTAATTTTTAAACCGACCAAAACTGGCGCTCGCTGGACTCATCAATACTACCCCGCCGTCACTGGGGACAAGCTGGTGGGCATAATGAACAGCTTGAGCCATGGTTTCGGCAAACTTCATGGGTGGGAGTTTGGTTGGTTGATCAGTGGTTTTGACTGAAACGATTTGCTGGAGAGTTGCCGCTAACCGTTGGCCAGTCGATTGGAGAAGCACCAGCCCCACCACATTTTTGGCCAAGATGGTTCTGGCCAAAGCGGTAAAATCCTGATCGCGTTCCCAGCCGCCGGCAATCAGCACCACTGGTCGATCAAAAACAGCCAAGGCACTAATAGTTGCTTCTGGGGTAGTGGCCAGTGAATCATTGTAGTACTGTGTGGCTTGGCGCTCTGCCACCAACTCCAGTCGGTGGGGTAAAGTTTTGAATTGACGCAAGGCTGTCGCGATGGTCTCGGTTTCTAGATTGAGTAAGTGGCCGATGATCACTGCTGGCAAGACGTTATGTAGGTTATGTTTGCCAAGCAAGGGTAGTTGATTGTTGGGCAGGACGCTAACTACTTGGCCGCCGGGTTGGCGGTACATCAGGGTGTCTTGGCGCACAAAAGCCACTGTTTCAGGTCCCTCTTTGAGACTATGCCGGCGGTGTCTGCCTTGACTCAAGGAGGCGATTTTGGCTGTAATTTCAAACTGGGGGTCATAAATGACGATATCACCAGAATTTTGCCCACGAGTAATTGCGGTTTTGGCTTGTTGGTATGCCTTGGTGTTGGCGTAGTAGTCGAGGTGTTCGCTGGTAACTTCTTGAATGACGGCGATGTAGGGCGAGATGGTCAGGGTTTCCAGTTGGTGGCTGGATAGTTCATAAACGACTAGAGTATCTTCCTGAATTTCTTCCAGAAAAGTTAGTGCTGGCGTGCCGATGTTACCCAGCAGAAGGGTTTTGATGCCGCCAATTTTCAAAACTTGATGAATGAGGGCGGCCGTGGTGCTTTTGCCCTTGGTGCCAGTCACGCCAATGATCTTGCCCGGACAAAGTTCAAAAAAGAGCTGAGTGTTGGAGGCCAGTTGAGCGCCTTTTTTGAGCAGTTTTTGTACGGCGGGCAAAGTTTGAGGGATGCCCGGGGCTTTGAAAATGAGATCAAATTTAGTGGTTTTTTTTAGGTAATTTGGTCCAAATTGCAGTTTGGCTAATTGGTCTTTTTCCAAAATAGCCTGCTGGTCGGCGGTAAATTGATCGAGTGGCCGCTGGTCGGCCAGCGTCAGTTGAAGTTGCAGGTGTTGGCGCAAAAACTGATAGGTGGACCAGCCCTCCGCGCCCAGACCGAGAATAAGAATTTTTTTGTTTTGGAGTCGCTGGAGGGTTTTGGGATCGATCATAGTAGTGTGGTTGGGCTAGCTTATTGGTTTTTCGAACTGTTGACACAGACGGTCTTTGGCGGCTCGAACAATTTTTACCAATTGCTCGTTTAGATGGTGCTCGTCGTTCCAAAAACACAACGTTTTTTGGATCAGCCCATCAAGATTAGCTTCTTGGTTCAAGACAGTTTCTCGGACAAATTTCAACACCGCCGGCAGTGGTCGATCTGGGTGGAGGCGCTGAAACTTGACCACGCTCAACTGAAAAGCGGCCAGCGTTTCCTGATAAGTGCCAACACACTCGAAAGGCTTATGCTCATCTTTACCAAGAAGAGCCATGGCCAGTTGGTTGAGTTTTGTGTTCTCAAAAAGATTGTCGGCAAAAATTGGGCCGATGAGTTGTTTCTCGTCCAGGAAAGGATATAAAATCGTAAAAACAAACAGGCATTTGGCACACTCACCGCACCAAGTACCATCTTGTTGGTTGCGGTTACAACTGCGGAAAACAGTTTGCCAGCGGGGATATTGGGCAAAAAGACCGGCAATTTGCAGTTCATAAATTGGCCGTAGGAGTGAGAGATACTCTGGAGTGTTTTTTGAGCTGGTAGCCAAGTAGGTTTGCACATATTGGCGGAAACTGGTTTCAAATTCAAAGGTTTTGGAGTATTGATGGTTGATCGTAGTGCCCAGGTAAGGAATGTTGCCTTCATTGGCGGAAAATTCGTTGCCCAAGAGGATTTTTTCGTGGCCAAACAAGGCTGACACCAGGCTGGATTCAAAAGCCAGGCGTGCGCTAAAAGGAGTGTGGCCGTTAAGGTAACCGGTTTGGTTGAGTTTGAGTAGAGTGGGGTCCAGCGTACGGATAACGCTGATAATCCGGTCGGTGCGGCTCAATTGGGCGATTTGGGCGGCGGCAGGGGACTGGGGGTAGGAGAGTAAAATATCGTGGGGTAAATTATTTTCCTCCATCAGTTCCAAGACCACTGCCGAGTCCTTGCCGCCGCCCACAGGAATCAAGTAGGTGGGGGTGGGTTGGCTGAGTGGTTGGCTTGAGTTGGCTGTTTGATCAATCTGCCGCTGGTCTGTTTGGTTGCCGGCTATAATTTGAGTGGTAGTCAACTCCACGAAATCAGGAGCAGTAAAATCGATTTGGTTAGTGTAGAAAAACTCCCCCATGCTTTTGATCAATAAATTTTTCCACCAGGCTAATTGAGCCTTATTTAGTCTACCGGCTGTAACAACAATTTTGGCTGGCGCGGCCGCTTTCCAGTAACTAAATAATTCAATCAAGCCCAAATGAAAAACCCACTGGTCCAACTGAGCTTGGCCAAGTCTTTCGATCGTGGTTGGCTGAACTTGATCAATAGTCAACCGAGCAGTGAAAGGCACATCTGGCTCCAACAAGAATTGAAATTCAACCAACAATTGATCAGCAACCTGTTGCCAACTGAAGTTTTGATAAACAAAGCGGGGGTGTTTAGCCCGTAATTGCTCAAGCGTCATGTCCTCCATTATATGCTAGTTTTCGCTAGTGATTCGAGTGCAAATTTTCAGCGAAACCAAGCCACCAGCCAGTTGGTTTTTCGGGTTGGAAAAATTGACATTTTGACTAAATAAATGAGGAATCTATTTTTCAAGTTTTTAACTTCTTTAGTCTAAAAAAAATGTGTTCAAAATTCGTAAAAAGGAGAGAAAATGCTCAATGTAATGATTGACTTTTGGCAGTGGGGTAGTGAAAGTCTTTTTGGGTATTGGTTGATAATTTCACCAAAAGCACGAAATAAACCCAAAAGTATGATGATAGTATGACCTTTTTGTTAAATTTGACTGTTTTAGCGGCTGACAAACTGCTAAAATAGGTGGGGACAGGATAAAGACTTCGGCGAATTTTCAGTTCGCTGAACCGATTTTTGAAAGATAAATTTATGAAAAAGAGCGATCAGCCAGTCCCTTTATTGCAAAGGGCTATTTTTAGCAAACCGAAAGCTCAACTGCTAAAAATTTTACACCAGTCAGCTTATAGGACTAAAAAACCGTTGGCTATCTTTACTCCTAATCCAGAACAGCTGGTGTTGGCGCAAAAAAGTCGTCAATTTGCTAAGTTGTTGGCTCGGGCAGACTACCTAATACCAGACGGAATTGGACTAGTTTGGGCTAGTAGATTGCTAAGCTTAATCGGTCGCGGTCAATGGATTGCAGAAAGAATTTCTGGCATCGATCTGACCATTGATTTACTGGAGTGGGCGGCTAAAGAAGAGTGGCCGGTTTTACTCTTGGGGGGAAAGGACTATAACCAGGCTGAAAATAGACTAATCCATTTGACGGCCAATGGCAACTCAGCCGAAAAATTGCAGTTGGTTTGGTTGAAAGGCTATGAAAACATCAGTCACTCAACCAAAGCTGAAGAAGCAAGAGTAGTAACGGCGATCCAAAAATTGCGGCCGCAATTGGTATTTGTGGCGTTTGGTGCACCGTGGCAAGAGCAATGGGTGGTGGACCACTCTGATCTGTTGCGAAAATCTGACACTAAAATTGTGATGGTGGTCGGTGGCACCTTCGATATTCTCTTTGGCCGCTTGCGGCGGGCGCCGCTGTGGATGCGCTCATTGGGTTTGGAATGGTTCTATCGGCTGGTCCAAGAACCACAGCGCGCCCGCCGCCAACTGGCTCTCATCCACTTCATGGGACTGGTTTTACTTGAAACTCTGCGTGGCAAACGCAGTAAAGTTAACTAGCCAGTTTCAGATCTATTGCTTAATATATTGATACTTTAATTAATAATAAAGTAAAGTTTGATAGTCACCAATTTTGCCCAGCATTTATGACTGATCACCAAACAAAATAAGCTTTTTATGACAGCTGATCCAAGTCGTCACCAAAAACCCCCGACAAGTTGGGGGGTTTTTGCAAAATTAGAAAAGAGAGATTACTCTTCGCCGTTTGGATTGACCCCTAACAGCCACATTACGGCCTCTTTTTTATAGCGGCGGTCGCCCCGGGAATTGATCCTGATGGCCGGTAATTTACCGCGCTTGCCCCACCGCTTGATTGTCAGGGGAGAAACTCTCAACAAATCTGCCACCTCACGCACCGTGAGTAGGTCAGGTAGGTTGTTAATATCCAACTTGGCCGCATCGGTTGCTCGACCAGTTCTTTTACTGGCTGAGGTGTCTGCGGTAGCGGTGGCAGGAGCATCGTTCATATGGCCTTTCTTTAGTTAATAATCTCAAAGATAAAATCTATATATAAAAGTAGCAGAGTACGCGCAACGTGGTCAATAGGGGAATTCAAAAAAGATTGAAAAAGATCAGCACTATGGTATAATTTTTTCCAGTGAATACATAAATTTAACCAAGGAGTTTATGCCAAAATATTGGAACAAAAAGCCACTACCACACTCAATTTACGGTGGAACAGGCGAAGATTCTGGTAAATTGCTCATTGGCAAGCTTACAACTCCAGTCGATTCTAAGGCGGAACTAAGTGGATTTGCAGATAAATACGACCCAGAAACCGATCCGAATCTTCGAGCACTGGTGGAAAAAGTGACGAGAGACATTCCAGTTCCCCTGAGAAGACGAAAAGAGTGATGGACGATTAAACCAAAGTCCAGTTATTTTTCAAGATACCCCTTAGATTTGATACTTAACCAAAAACCCCGTTCCGATTTTAATCGGGAACGGGGTTTTCTTTTTCACTTTAAATCGAGTGTTACTTCAATTCAACCACACAACCGGCCTCTTCCAAGGTTTTCTTGGCGGCCTCAGCGTCTTCTTTCTTGGCGCCCTCCAACAGGGTTTTGGGAGCAGACTCCACGAAAGTTTTTGCTTCACCTAGACCAAGTTCAGGCTTCAAAGTTCGCACGGCCTTAATGGCGGCAATTTTATTAGAACCACCGTCTTTGAGGATCACGTCGAACTCGGTTTGCTCTTCCACAGCGGCGGCTGGAGCCCCAGCGGCCGGAGCGGCACCCATCATCATGGGAGCGGCGGCACTGACGCCAAACTCATCTTCCAGAGCTGAAACCAGATCGGACACTTCCATCAAAGATAGTTCTTTGACGCTGTCCACAATTTTTTGTACTTTAGCGGGAAGCTTTTTGACTTCCTTCTTTTCGGCTTTAGCTTCCTTTTTAGGAGCTTCAGCCTTGGTCTCTTCGGCCTTAGCCTCGGCCTTGGGGGCTTCAGCTTTAGCTTCGGACTTTTGTGTATCTTCAGACATGATTTTCCTTTTGATTAGATACTTATTACTAATTGGCGGCGGGGGCGCCTAATTGATCACCTTGGTCGGCGATCGCCCGCAGAGCATAGACAAGATCTCTAGTGCCGGCTTTGAGCACATTCACAAGCCCAAAAGAAGGTCCTTTGAGTCTAATCACCAAAGTGGTGATTAATTCTTGACGGCTTGGCAATTTGCTGAGCGACTCAACCTGGGCCGCGGAGAGCACTTCGCCATCCATAAACCCTTGCTTAATTGTCAGCTGTTCGTGGTCTTCCTGAAACTTAAACAATTGTTTCAGCGAGGCCACGGCATCCTCATTGGAAAAAACAATCGCGTTCATCCCCGAAAGAGACTCAGCCAATTTGCCTTTACCCACAGCCAGGTCTATCAGCGTGTTTTTGGTGACGTACATTTTGCCACCGGCCTCTGAGAGAGCGGCCCTGAGTTTCACTTGGTCATTAACCGAAGTGCCACTGTAGTCAAAAACGACCACTGATTTAGCCTTAGCAAGCTTGTCTTGTAAGATCTTGACCTGCTCCAAGTTCTGTTTACTTGGCATAGCAAATCCTTTTCTACTAACTACTTAAAGAGCTGATCGAAGCAGTGAGAAATATTGGCGAGGGGAAATGTTCAGCCTGAGCGTAGCTTGCGTGAACTTAATCTCTCCTCGGTGCGATATTTAATCCCGATTTCGGCTGACGCCTCATCGGGAACACACTGTCTTCGGAATCAAAAAGTATTGTATCACAAGAGTGAGATGGCGCAATTGGCGCGGCTTTACTGCATTTTGCTTGATATAATTGATCCGTTGTGAATGAATTAAATCCAGAAAATCAGCCGCAGTCCCCAGAGGAACTTTCGCAAAACAAAGAAACGACCGCTGATTATGCGGACACCAAAGTTACTTTTCGTCAAACCGGCGCCAGGCTTTCTTGGTCGGCGGATAAAACTGAGCTCTCAGTCAACACCACTCTGTTTACCAGCGAGCACCAGGCCAAACGCACTGCTTTATATCAAGTTGCCAAGCGGGTTGGTTTACAGCAAGCTTTTCGCCGAGATGCTGGAACAGTTTTGGATATTGTTGGTGATCACAACACCGATTGGGAAACGATTTTTCGCTGGCAGGGTTTGGCTAGATTGAGGGGAGAGCAGACCTTTTCCGAGCCAGATTTTTCCCTGGACAACCAAAACCGCAAGCAAGAATTTTTATCAGCAATCGATACTTATACAGCCACCGGTCGTTATCCCGCTCAAGTTACTGATGAAGTTAAGCAAGTTCTTGAGCGTATTCCCAGGGCCAAAGGTCAAAACCTGATTGATTATCTAGCCTCTGGCAGATATGTAAAGTTTGATGGCCAGAATTTCCGTCATTATTTACAGCCGCTCATGGATGAATTGGATAAGTTGGACAAACAAACCGGCCAGTCATCACGCTTTGAGTATCGCCCGCCGCAAACCCAAGACTTGCAAGCTAGTAAAGAACCAATTCAAGAATCAGATATTTTGGTCAAAGTTGAGCCTTTTTATGGAGGTTATTACCGGGAACAAGTGTGCTACTACGATCCGAAGACACAACAAATTGTAAGAGAGGCAGGCAAACAATTTTCTTGGGACACTTCTTTAGACTTGGAAAGCGTCGACGAAGAAACTCACAAAAATAAACAAACTTATACCGGTATTTTTTATCCTGGGCAGGATAATCTTGCTAAGCTTCCATATGGCGCTCGACCTAATTTTACCTCTCTTCAACCAGTCAATTTATTCAAATTTATGTATGATTCTCTAGGTAATAATTTCTTGGTTTTGAAAGATGAGAATAAACCACTATCTAAACCAACTGAGTTTTCTTTTGATTTTATTTTAAATGCCTCTTTTATTACCGGCCATCCTGCTGAAAAAGACGTTATTCCATTAGGGGGAGATTTAGATGATCTGACTACAAGTTTTTTAGAAGATCTAGCGGCGCAAAATTGGTTAAGTAAGGTGCAAAAAGCCAGAGAAATCACCCGCTACGTTAGAAATAAACTGAAATACCCCCAGGATGCGGCAGAAATTGGTCGGATTGATGAGTTGTATCAAGCCACTAAACCCCAACAACTATGGCTGAAAATCGTCGAAACAGGCGTTGCACACTGTTACTGGGCTAATATTTTTCGTGACGAACTGTGCAAACGCCTGGAAATTGCCTCGCGGATTGCTACCGGTCCCTACGTAGCCAGCAAAGATCCCCGTTTTGATTTTGCCATAGTCGAGGCCAAAGGAATGGACAAACACGCCTGGGGTGAAGTGTGGGACGAGGATAAAAGTGTTTGGACACACCAAGGTATGGATGCTACGCCACCGCGCGAACAGGATGATCAGCAAGATGAAGATCGAGAAGACAGCGAGCCACAAGACGGCGACTTTGGCGAATCGATGGCAGAACAACCAGAGATAAGCGAGCAAGAAATTCAGGAACTTTACGAGCAACTACAACAGGAAGCTGAAGACTCGGTTGAACCACCAACAGCTGAGCAAACTCCTGAGCAGCGCGCCAGAGAACAATTCGAGCAGGAGAAAGGAGTGCAGTGGCAAGATTGGCAACGCTTCAAGCAATGGGTAGAGCGAGTCAACCAAACCCCAGTGCCACCAGAGTGGAGCATTACTAAAAAACCCAGCACTTTTTATGAGGAATGGAGGCAGCTATTTAAAGTACTTTACCAGCGCCGCGAACTACCATATCAGGTTTTTAAAGGTCCAGTGCGCCAGAGCGAAGGGGAGTTTCTGGATGATCCGGTGACAGCCTACATTGACGTACGCTCCCATGACGATGATCCACTCGGTTATCAGCGCGAGCACCAGAAAATCAAGGAACAAATCGAGGTCAGTACTTTTGACGACGATTTCATTCTGGATATTTCCGGCTCGATGAGCGGCCAGCCCGGAGAAGAACAGCGCAAAATGGTTTTAAGTTCACTCTACAACATCAAAAATCTTAATGAGCGGCTCAACCACTCCCGTTACAAAAATAATATGACCACCCCACTGACTGTTCGCTCTCACGTTGCCACCTTTGGCAACTGGACGGAAACAGTGCAAAAAAGTGATCAGACAATTGATGAAAAGAGTTTACTGCAGTTGGAAAGTTTGATCAGAGAGCAGAACCAGAGCTCGAAAGGTTTGGCTGAAGCTTTGAGAGAGTACCAAGGCTCGCTGGATCCCCAGGTCTTGGCGGAAATTAGGGCTGGCCAGCGCAGCAAAGTCCTGACGATTGTTTCTGACGGGGAAGTAGAGGAGCAAGCGAACTGCACCAAGTTGATCGGAGAGCTACGCGCCGAGGGCATAATTGTCCAGGGCATTGGGTTTGGCAGTAGCGCCCAAGACATCAGGGTAGTTTGCCACGATCCGGCTGATCCGGAAGCGGCGGTGGTCATTGACGATGTTACCCAAGCCACCCTCACGCGCCACAAACTTTTGATGAAACAACTGACTAGGTTATGAAGTATCGCATTATGGTAGCTCAACTTTCGATGATTATCGAAACATATTGAAACTGATAATAAAACAACTGACCAAATTATGAGATACTGATCAATAAACCGTGAGCCAAGAACTAGTAACCACCAAACAGCCCGAATCTCCGCAGTCTATTGCTAAATTACGCCTGTCGCCGCTGTTGTTTGAAAGCCTGGTTAAAACCGAGAAAATTAAAGACAACAAGGAAAAGCTGGATGGGCAACAAGCTGTCGACAAAGGCTTGAGCTTATTGGGCTACTTAGAAGAATACTATTTAATACCTAAGCTTGGTCAGGCTGAAAATTTTGATCAAAAAATACACCAAAAGGCTTTGTTACCCAGAATTTTAGAGTTATTAGCCTATCCAGACGTTCGCAAGTTATTCGCTGAAGAATTAGATCAAGAGTTAGTCGCTTTTACTACCGCTAAAAGACCGATGAATAGCGTGAGAAAAATTGAAGCTAAACTCACAAATTTGCGTCAAGATATTTATCAAACTTATCTGGAAGCCAAAAAAACTTACGGTAAGTTACCACAAAGCCAGGCGGAGCAAATCGGAGAACGACAGGGGGAGATAGAACAGATAGCCGGAGAAAAAGAAGGTATTTTTGCTATCGCCAACGATTCTACCCTCGGCTTTCTGGAAGCCCAGAAACTTTTAACCTATAAACAGCAACTGAAGGAAAAGGGCTTTGCCCTCACCCCTTCTCGCCAGGACTTGATTGACCGCATTACTCGCGAAGCTTTATCCGGCAAGAAGATTTTTTTAGTTGGTTCCACTGGCACCGGTAAGACCCAACTGGCTTTTTATGTCCTCAATTCTTTGGGTGGTTTTGAGATTATTCCCTGGCATGAGGGCACTACCCCGCGTGACATTTTTGGTTATCGTGAGCTTTATGAAGATGAGCAGGGCAAAGTCCAAAGTGGCATCAAACCAGGTCCCTATCCGCGTGCGCTGGAACAGCGCAAAAGCTTAGTTCACGAGGAGTTTACCGGCGGCTCTACCCGCACCCAACTGGCTATTAAATACTTGATGGGCGCTCGTCCGGGAGAGAAA
>Ga0326597_10002187_pt1 | contig 29552 bp, 28 predicted proteins | sample RVTome_12_FD_203789 | JGI IMG/M metagenome (GOLD analysis project Ga0326597, IMG submission 203789) | Soil microbial communities from uranium-contaminated site in the Upper Colorado River Basin, Wyoming, United States - RVT100D185 | ecosystem: Environmental > Terrestrial > Soil > Contaminated >... | reverse complement strand
CTCGCGCCTCGTCGATCTCGAGCCCAAGGGGGTATGCCGTCCGTTCGACCAGTGGCTGGTCGAGGCTGTCACGGAGCTCCCCGATCCGCTCTTGGCTCCAGTCACGCAACAGGAGGTCGGTGGCCCCCTCTCGAACCGCTTCCAATGCCTGATCTATGTCATCGACGAAGACCGATACCGATGTCGCGATACCCGGAAGCGCGTCCATCGTCACGGCCTCGGCGACAGAGGAGCGGGAGGTTCGCAAGAAAGCGGCCCGAGTACGGGCCAGTGCATCGAGCACCTCCTCCCGCGACCCATCGTTCAAAACGGTGAGACGCCACCACGCCGGCGACAGTGCCAGAGCCTCCGATGGTGACAACACCCAGGCGGCAACCTCAGCGCTCGTCGGCGTGGTCGCCGCGATCAGCACTCCTGCCTTGCCGGCAGCAGCCAGGTCGGCGGTGGTCGGCGTCCCCAGCTCGATGACGGTCGTGCCTTCCCGGCGCCGGCTGACCGCGGTCGGCTCTGCCAGTGCCTCGGCTGGTCGCATCCTGAGAAAGGTGACGGTCATCGCACTCCTGAGCCAATGGCGGCGAGCCCATCTTGGTCGCTCGCCGCACGCACGTCGTCAACCAATCCGGGTGCGATCCATTCCTCGTCGATGTACTCGGGGTAGACCGGAAGCCGGGGCCGCAACTCGAACCCGGCCAGCTGGGTGCGTGCCGTCAGCTCCTCCAGATGCGGCCATGGCGCTTCAGGATTCACCCAGTCGATGGTAAGCGGCGAGACACCTCCCCAGTCGTTGATGCCGGCGCCCAGGTAGATCTCATAGGACTCGGTGAGATTGGGAGGCACCTGGATGTTTGCTTCCGCCCCCATGATCCAACGGGCCAGTGCGACCACACGGGCGAACCAGCGAGGCACCGGCTCGGCGTGGTGTCGCATGACCGTGTCGGCCTTTGCCCGGAAGTTCTGGACGATGACCTCCTGGACCACTCCCGTCTTTGCTGCCAGGTCGGCGAGGGCAAAGAGCGAGTCGACGATCTCGGTGTTGTTCTCGCCGATCCCCACCAGGATTCCGGTGGTGAAGGGAACCTTTTGCCGCCCGGCCGCCTCGATGGTGCCAATCCGGCTCGCCGGAGTCTTGGTGACGGTCCCGTGATGAGGCATCCCCGGCTGGGTCAGTCGATCCGAGATGTTCTCGAGCATCATTCCCATCGACACGTTGGTTGGCCGGAGCAGGCGAAACCCGTCATCGTCGATCAATCCGGGGTTGGCGTGAGGGAAGAGACGGGTCTCGTGCCTCACCAGCGCCGACATGTCGGCCACGTACTCGAGAGTCGTGTTGTGACCTTTCGCGGCGAGGAACTCACGCGCTTGGGGCCATCGCTCCTCGGGCCTGTCCCCCAGCGTCAACAGGGCCTCGGTGCAGTCGACGGCATCACCGGCCCGGGCAACCGCGACGACCTCCTCGGGCTCCATGTAGACGCCTCCGGCGCCGGGCGGCTTGGCGAATGTGCAGTAGGTGCAACGATCGACACACAGCGTGGTGAGGGGTATGAACACCTTGCGGCTGTAGGTGACGACTCTTCCCTTCCCCTCATCCCTGAGCGACATGGCATGGGTGAAGAGGTCCAGGTCATCGACGTCTCCGTCTAGGTACCGGACTGCCAGCTCGGGGTCGGGACCGGGATGGCTCATCTAAGAGATGCCGGAAGACGATGCACCCACCACTCCCCCGTCGACCGGCACGATGGCGCCGGTCATCCAACTGGAGGCGTCGGACGCCAGGAAGACGATCAACCGGGCGACGTCCTCCGGCTCACCCACCCGGCCCAGGGGGTGCATCCGGGCAGCGGCCCCCTCATCGGCGAGCAACGCCCCCGCCAACCGGGTCTTGACCACGCCCGGAGCGACGGCATTGACCCGGATGTCGGGGGCCAGCTCGTGGGCGAGCTGGCGGGTCATGTGTATCAGACCCGCCTTGGAGATGTTGTAGGCACCCATCAATGGGCTTGGCCTGAGCCCCGCCACCGAGGCCACATTGACGACCGACCCCCCGTTGGCGCCCATCCAGGCGTTGAAGGTGGCCCTCACCCAAAGCAGGGGCGCTCTCATGTTGACCTGCCAGGTCTTGTCCAGTGCCCCGAGGTCCACCTCCATGAGGTTTCCGGCCGCTGGGTTGGTTCCGGCATTGTTGACGAGGATGTCACACGCCCCGAATGCCTCGACGGTGGCGGCGACGGCCTGATTGGCCGCCTCCTCGTCGTCGGCTCTTGCCGCGAGGGCCAGGATCCGATCGCTCCCCACCCCCGCGTCGATCAACTCCGCCCTGGCCGCCTCGATGTTCTCCTGCTTTCTCGAGGTGATGGCCACGCCGGTGGCCCCACTCCGGGCGAGCTCGAACGCGGTCGCCAACCCGATTCCACGGCTACCTCCGGTGACGACAGCGATCTTGCCCTCGACCGAAACATCCATCAGACCCTCCTGGCTCTCAATGACCGCCGCGTTTGACGCCGCCGTACTTCATCCGTGTGTCGGAGATGGCTGCGGCACGAGTCTCATCATCGTTGAGCCCCGCGTCCACCACCTCCCCGACGAAAAGAGTATGGGTGCCGAGGTCGATCGACTGTTGGACCTCACAGTCCAGCCACGCGATGGCTTCGACGAAGACAGGGGCACCGGTGGTCGCGGTCCTGACCGGGCGGCCGTTGAGCATGTCCCCGTCGCGCGTCGCCGGCTTCGAGAATTTGACGAACGGCGCCGTGTCCTCCGATGACCACAGGTTCACCGAGAAGGAGCCGCCTTCGCTGATCAGCCGGTGGGTAACGGCTTTGTTGTCGATGCCGATCCCGATCATCACCGGCTCCATCGAGAGCTGGGTGATCCAACTGGTGGTCATCCCGTTCCACTCATCGCCGGAAGCGGACCCGACCAAAACCAGGGCATTGGGGATCTTCCAGGTCACCTTGTTGATCAGCTCGGGGTCAAGCATGCGCTCTGCGTAACGGGGGGTGTCACCCTAATGTTCCAGCGGTGCGGATCCTCATAGCAACCACCGGTGTGTTGCCTGCGGCCCCCGCTGCAGAGTTGTGTCGTCAGCTGATCGGTGATGAGACCTCGGTAGCCGTCATGACCGTGATCCGCGTGCCCCGCTCGTTTCTCGAGTCGTTGGACGACGACGTTCGCCGATCTTTCCTCGACGATGCCGGCGACCAGTCCTCATCCGAGGAGGAGAAGGCGGCTGCGTATCTCGAAGAGAGGGGGCGGCGCGCAGTCGACCCGATATGCGCGGCACTCGCCGCCGAGGACATCGACTGTGACATCCGCTTTGTCGAGGGCGACGACCCCGCCGAAGCCATCATCCAGACCGCCTTGCAGGTGAGTGCCGAGATGGTGGTGATGGGTGCCACCCGCCGGCTGTTCACCGAGGAGGCATGGCGCAGCGTGTCCGCCCGGGTGATGGTCAACTCCCACCTTCCGGTGCTGCTCGTCCCCGGCATGAGGATCGAGGACACCATGGAGATACCCGTCATCGAGCTGTGAGCGACGACACGATGCCCGCCCACCCGAATAGACCTGCCTCCACAGTTGTTGGGAAAGCCATGAGCACCCAGAACCACGGGATCATCGAGGAGTTTCGGGCCAACGAGGGCAGGGTTGGCGGCATGTTCGAGGGAAGGCCACTGTTGCTTCTCCACCACCGCGGGGCAAGGAGCGGCACGCATCGGGTGAGCCCACTGATGTATCAGCGAGTCGACAACGGTTACGCCGTCTTCGCCACCAAGGGCGGTGCCCGGCACAACCCAGCCTGGTATCACAATCTGATGGCCTTCCCGGAGACATCGGTCGAGGTGGGAGCCCACATGATCGAGGTGAAGGCCCGGGTGGTGGACGGTGATGAGCGGGGAAGGATCTGGGAGCAACAGAAACGTGAGTGGCCCCAGTTTGCCGACTACGACGCCAGGACCTCCCGGGAGATACCGGTCATAGTCCTCGAGCTGGTCTGATAACCACTAGTGGGTCCTCGCGTAAATTACAGTGATGTGATTCAATGTGGTCATGGCTTATCTATCTCCTGTTGAGATCAGTGGTGAGGACCGAGCGGAGTTGGAGCGTCGTGTCCGGTCGAAGACTGTTGAGGCGAGGGCTGCACAGCGGGCTCGTCTTGTCCTTTTGGCTGCTGACGGTGGGAGCAACCGCGACATCGGGACGATGATCGGGATGCATTACAACCAGGTGGGGTTGTGGCGGAGACGTTTCGTCGATTTGGGTCTTGGCGGTCTCGCTGACGGTGACCGGTCGGGCCGGCCGCATGTCTATGACCACGACGATGTCCTCTTGTTGGTCAAGACGGTCACCGAGTCACCACCCGACGAAACGTCCCGTTGGACCATGGACACCCTGGCCCGGCGTATGAACGAGCATGGGGTGGCCATCTCCGCCTCCCAGGTGTGGCGGATCTGTCGCAGTTTGGATCTCAAACCCTGGCAGACCGAATCGTGGATGACCTCCCACGACCCCGACTTCTGGGAGAAAGCCGCCGACGTGTGTGGTCTCTACCTCAACCCGCCGGAAAACGCTGTGGTGTGGAGCGTGGACGAGAAGACCGGCATCCAAGCCAAGTCGCGGGTCAACCCGACACTGCCCCCGGTGCCGGGTGTCCCCACCCGCCGAGAGTTCGAATACCGACGTCATGGCACCGTCGTCCTTTTCGCCGGCCTCAACGTCCATCAGGGCAACATCGAAGGCTGGGTCACCGACTCGGCCCGCTCGGAGAACTTCGTCGAGTTTCTCACCCACTTGATCGAGATCACCCCCCGTCGCCGCCAGCTCCACTGCATCGTCGACAACCTCGCCACTCACACCACCGACAAAGTCCACAAGCTGGTCAACAAACACCGGGGCCGGGTCGTGTTGCACTTCACCCCCACCCACGCCTCCTGGCTCAACCAGGTCGAACTCTTCTTCTCCATCCTGGAACGCCGAATGCTCAAACACGGCGAGGCCCACTCCCAAGGTGACCTCGCCAACAAGATCATGGCTTTCATCGCCGCCTACAACCACCAGGCCGCGCCATTCGCATGGACCTACGACGGCCGACCACTCAAGATCGCGTAAGTCACAATGATTTACGCGCGAGACCACTAGTGGCCGGCTGGTGGCCGGCGCCGAACACGGAAAAATGCCGGATCGGCGACATTCGGCGAGCAGACGAGTCAATAATTGCCTGCTTCGAAAGGGGAAGTAATGACCGCTGCACCTCCAGCAGTGCGGAATCTGTTTCGCGCCGCGCTCGTGATCTTCGTGATCACCGTCGTGATCGGCATCCTCAACGGGACCGACGTCTGGGATCCACCGCGAAACACCCTGCTGACGCATGTTCACGCCGGGACATTGGGGTGGATCACCCTGTCCGTCTTCGGCGGGGCGATCTGGATGCTGGGGCGCGCCGACGACGAGTCGTCAGGGCCTCTGGCCAAATACTCCATCGTGGCGCTTTCCTTGTATGTGTTCGCCTTCTGGTCCGCTGACCTCTTCGACACGACGGAGACCATTCAGAGACCCATTGGTGGCACCCTCGCCTTCATCGCCATCGTCTGGATGTTCGTGTGGGCCATTCGCCAAAAGCGTGGCACGTCCTGGAATGTTGCCGAGTTCGGCATTGGCCTAGCCCTTCTGTTTCTGGTGATCGGCGCCATCCTCGGGATCCTTCTCGGTCTTCAGCTGGCCGACGTCGAGATAGTCGCGGCCGAGAACGCCGATCAGCTGGGGGGCGCCCATCCCGCGGCGATGGTCATCGGTTACGTGGTTCTCGCCTCGATCGCCATCATCGAATGGCTGCTGCGAGGCACGGCCACCCCTGGCGTTCGTGCAGCCAAGGCGGGGGTCGTCCAGATGAGCCTCCTCTTCCTGGCCGGCTTATTTGGGATGCTGGGAATCCTCCTCGACGTCGAGCCGCTGTTGTTGCTGAACGTCCCCTTTCAGGTCACCGGCATCATCATCGTGCTTTGGAGGCTGCGCCATGAGTTGGCACCCAGTCGGTGGCGTGGGGACTTCCTCGGCGTTTACCTGCGCACCGCCGTGTTCGGTCTCGTCTTGGCTGTCGCACAGACGGCCAACGTGGTCCGATTGTTCGTGTCTGGGGGCGAGGACGAGGAGGCGCTCTTCGAGATGATAGAGCCCTATATCCTCGCCCTGGATCACACCACCTTCCTCCTGGTGGTCACCAACATGGTCTTGGCGATGATGGCGATGTCGGCCGCCGTGTCGGACATGGCCAACCGGGTGATCTACACAGGGCTGAACGTGGGGGCGGCGGGATTCATCGTCGGGCTGCTGGCCGAGAGCTCGACGTTGAAGCGGATCTTCACCCCGATACTTGGGTTGGCACTCCTCTACGGGATCTATACGCACCTGACCGCCAAGCAACCGGAGAAAGTGGCCGCTGCCATGTGACACTCTCGCCCCCGGTCGGCTCAGATCGGGAGCTGACACCGCTCGCTCGTGTTATACCTCCGGAGACGACGGCTCTTTCGATCTGACCCTGCCGGTCGCGCCCGGCTGAGCAAATGCCACCAACACACGACGTTCGCAACCAGCCACCTCCCCTGGAGAGCTACAACCTCTATGCCACCGACCCGATTCTCGACGAGGCGGTGACCGCCCAGGGTGCGAAGGGCTCGAGGGACGATCTCTTGGCATTTGGTGAGCTGGCGGGCAGCGCCGAGACGTTCCATTGGGGATTCGAGGCGAACCGGCACGAGCCGGAGCTCACTACCCACGACCGTTTCGGCAACCGTGTGGATCGCGTCGAATTCCACCCCGCCTGGCATTCGCTGCTCGATCGGGCCGTGAGTCATGGCCTCCATTCGCTCCCGTGGGAGAAAGACGCCCGAGAGGGAGCCCATGTCACCAGGGCCGCCCTGAACTACTTGGCGGGCCAGGTCGAGTCGGGCCACTCCTGTCCGATATCGATGACCCATTCGGTCGTCCCGGCATTGCGCACGACCCCTGAGGTCGCCGATGCGTGGCTACCACGCATCACGACACGGTCGTATGACCGCACTTTTCGTCCCGCCCATGAGAAAACGGGCGTTCTCATTGGCATGGGCATGACCGAGAAGCAAGGCGGATCGGATGTGCGCGCCAACACGTCGGTGGCCAAGCCGCTGAACGGGGGTGGGCCCGGGATGCCCTATCTCGTCACCGGTCACAAGTGGTTCACCTCGGCCCCGATGTGCGATGCGTTTCTCGTCCTTGCCCAGGCGCCGCGTGGTCTTTCGTGCTTCCTGCTCCCCCGATGGACTCCTGAGGATGTCCCCAACGCATTCCACATCCAGCGGCTCAAGGACAAGCTGGGCAACCGCTCGAACGCCTCGAGCGAGGTCGAGTTCGAGGACGCCTGGGCATTGTTGATCGGAGAGGAGGGGAGGGGCGTGAGAACCATCATCGAGATGGTCAACGGGACTCGGCTGGACTGTGTGGTCGGGTCGGTCGCTCTGATGAGACAGGCCGTCTCCCAGGCTGCCTGGCACGTCGAGCACCGTTCCGCCTTCGGCTCGAGACTCGCCGAGAAGCCCTTGATGCAGAACGTCATCGCGGACCTCGAGGTCGAGGTCGAGGCGGCGACTCTGATGATGACCAGGATCGCCGGCGCCTTTGACAGAGCCGAGTCAGACCCGACCGAGGCGTCGATCAAACGAATCGCGCTTCCCATCGCCAAGTATTGGGTCACCAAACGAACCAGCGAGGTGGTCCGGGAGGCCCTCGAATGTCTGGGCGGCAACGGCTACGTCGAAGAGTCGATCATGCCCCGCCTCTACCGGGAGTCACCGGTCAATGCGATATGGGAGGGCTCAGGGAATGTGATCGTTCTCGATGTGCTGCGGGCGGCCGGCCGGTCGCCCGACAGTCTCCGCACGTTCATAGCCGAGCTAGAGGCCGGCCTGGGCGTGGACAAGCGGCTCGACCAGGCAATCGAGAGGGCTCGAACCGCCATCGACGCGACGACCGACCTCGAGTTCGAGGCACGGAGAGTCGTCGAGACGATGGCCATCGCCTGGGGCGGGTCCCTTCTCGCCGGTCACGGTGTCTCGGAGGTGTTCGAGGCGTATGCCTCGTCGCGCTTGACCGGCCACCACGGTGCGCTCTTTGGCACTCTCCCACATGGGACGGATTCGAGAGTGATCGCGCGACGGGCACTACCTGTCACGTGACCGCGAGTGTCTGTCGCGTAAATAGTGTGCGCGTGTCTCCGAGGCTTTGGCGTCATCTGGCAAGGAGAAGCGCGCGTCTCGCACGGGAGCTGCGGCGAGCACTTCGACGCAGCCAGGGGCGTCGAGGGCCGGAGAGGCGCCACAAGTATTTATGAGACGGGCCACTAGCAGATGTGGATCACCAGGTAGGCACGTACGACGTCAAGGTCTTCATGTAGCTGGTCCTCTCGAAGACCTCCGGGTCCGGTACCGACGAGTAACTCAGGCTTCCCCGGGCCTGGTCCACAGACACGTAGTCGTGCTCTGTCAACCAGGTCTCGACACCGTCTCGAACCTCGGTGAGTCGGGAGGGCCCGTGGCGGAGGAGGGCCGAGGCCATGTTCGTCACCGTCGCCCCGGCAAGAAGGGCCTTGATGGCGTCCTCGGGCCCATGGATGCCTGACGTCGCCGCCAGATCACAGTCCACCCTGCCACTCAGGATCGCCAACCAGCGGAGAACGAGTCGCAACTCAACAGGGTTGGAGAGGACCAGGTTTGGCGTGACCCTCATGGTCTCGAGATCGATGTCGGGCTGATAGAACCGGTTGAACATGACCAGGGCGTCGGCTCCGGCGTCGACCAGTCGCCGGGCCATGTCCGCCATCGATGAGAAGTAGGGGCCGACTTTGATGGCCAGCGGCAAGTCGATGGATCCCTTGACCGACTCCACCAAGGTGAGATAGGAGAGCTCGACGTCTCCCGACGTCATCCTCATGTCGGAGGCGATCCTGTAGATGTTCAGCTCCAGGGCGTCGATGCCCTGGTCGGCCAGGATCCGGGCATAGAGCGTCCACCCGCCGCTGGTGGCTCCGTTGAGACTGGCGATGACCGGGACACTCACCTCTGCCTTGGCCCGGCGAATCAACTCCAGGTAGTCCTCGGGACCGGTGTTGTAGTCATCCAACTTGGGAAAGAAGCCTTCAGGGGCCTCCCCGAAGCCGTCGGCACCCATCTCGAGGCTGAAATGGACGGCCATGGCGTCGTGCTCGATCTGCTCCTCGAACAGGCTGGGCAGCACAATGGCGGGAGCGCCCGCTTGGACCATGGCGTGGATGTGATCTATGTCCCCGGTGAGTGGGGAAGCCGAGGGCATGACGGGGTGAGCCAGATCGAGCCCCAGGTACGTGGTCGAGAGATCGACGCTCATTCCTCCACCTCTGCGTACTCGGCCGTGCGGTGGACGTCCACCATCTGCTTGTAGAGGTGCCACCGGTCGTCGATGTCCTGTTGGGCCCTGCTCATCAGCTCCTCTGCTCCCTCCGGGTCGACGCGACCCAGCATGGCGAATCGGGCCTCTTTGGCTGCGAACTCCTTGAATGGGATGATCGGGCTGCGGCTGTCGAGACGCAGACCGGGCTGGCCGACAGCCTCACGCCCGGGGTCGTATCGATAGAGGGGCCAGTAACCGGATTCGGTGGCTGCCTTCTGGTGGCTCAGTTGGTACTTCATGTCCATGCCGTGGGCGATGCAGGGACTGTAAGCGATGACCAGCGAGACACCTCGGTGGGCCTCTGCCTCTGCGATCGTCTTGACCGTCTGAGTCGGGTTTGCCCCCATCGCTATCTGGCCCACGTAGACGTTCCCGTACGACATCGCGATCTGACCGAGATCCTTCTTGCCCGTGGTCTTCCCGCCCGAGGCATACTTGGCGATGGCGGCCCGGGGTGTGGCCTTCGAGGCCTGGCCGCCGGTGTTCGAGTACACCTCGGTGTCGAGGACCAGTATGTTGATATCGCGGCCCGAGGCCAGGATGTGGTCGAGGCCTCCAAAACCGATGTCATAGGCCCAGCCATCTCCGCCCACGATCCAAACACTGGTCTCGATCAGAGAGTCCGCCACGCCTTCCAGCCGCCGGGGCAGTGGTCCGTCCAACCGAGTGAGAAGCTCCTTGAGCTGCGTGACCTGGGATCGTTGACGTGCGATGAGGGCGTCGGTGTCCGTGTGATCGGGATTCTCGGCGACATCGAGAATGTCGATGGCCAGCTGGCCAAGTTCGGGGGCGAGAGCCGTGACCAGGAGGATCGCATCCTGTCTTTGCGTCTCGAGAGCCAAACGCATGCCAAGCCCGAACTCGGCGTTGTCCTCGAACAGGCTATTGGACCATGCGGGGCCCCGGCCGTCGCCGGTCGTCGTCCAAGGTGTGGTTGGAAGGTTGCCCCCATAGATCGAGGAGCACCCGGTGGCGTTGGCGACGATCATCCGGTCCCCCATCATCTGGGTGATGAGCTTGAGATAGGGGGTCTCACCACAACCGGCGCATGCCCCGGAGAACTCGAAGAGTGGCTTGAGCAGCTGGGAACCCTTGACGGAAGCGGCGTTGACCTCGGAGCGGCCCATGTCGGGTATCTCCAGGAACGCCTGGAAGTTCCTGCGCTCGCGCTCCAGATGGCCGTCCTTGGGCTCCATGTTGATCGCTTTGTGCCTGACGGCCTCCTTGGACACGGCGGGACAGATCTCCACGCAGATACCGCAGCCGGTGCAGTCGTCAGGCGCGACCTGAATGGTGATCCGCTTGCCACGCAAGTCTTTGCCGGTCGACTCCTTCCACAGAAACCCGTCGGGAATGGGCACATCCGGCTCGAATGCCTTGAAACGGATCGCTGCATGGGGACACACCAGGGCACATCTGCCGCAGTCGATGCAAAGCGTGGAGTCCCAGATCGGGATCTCGAGGGCTATCGATCGCTTCTCCCACATCGCCGTGCCCAGAGGGAAGGTGCCATCCACGGGCAGTGCGGACACCGGGAGCAGGTCCCCCCTGCCGGCGATCATCATCCCAGTGACCCGCTTCACGAAATCGGGCGCCACCTGGGGAACCGGGTCCTTGATCCTCGTTTCACTGGTTGCCGTACCCCGCTCGACACGGAAGAGGCTCTCGATGGCGCGGTCGACCGCGGTCTCGTTGCGCTTCACAACAGTCTCACCGCGACTGCCATAGCTCTTCCGTATGTGCCTCTTGATCGCCTCGATGGCGTCGTCGGTCGACAGGAAGTCAGTCAGGTGAAAGAAGCAAGTCTGAAGGACGGTGTTGACCCGGCCACCGAGCCCCGCCTCCCTCGCTATCGACGCGGCGTCGATTGCCCAGACCGAGAGATTCTTTTCGATGATCTGTGTCTGGGCCTCGATGGGCAGACGACTCCATACCGTCTCGGGCGCATAGGGGCTGTTCAGCAACACGGTTGCTCCCACACCTGCCAACTCAAGAGCATCGATGCTCTCCAGAAAGTCGAATTGGTGTACGGCCACGAAGTCGGCTTGCTGGATCAGATAGGTCGACTCGATCGGTCGCGGTGAGACCCTGAGATGTGAGACCGTCTGAGAGCCTGCCTTCTTGGAGTCATATACGAAGTAGCCCTGCGCGTAGAGCCCGGTCGACTCGCCGATGATCTTCACCGAGTTCTTGTTGGCGCCCACGGTCCCGTCGGAGCCGAGCCCGAAGAAGACGGCCCGGGTCACGTCGTCGGGCTCCGACCACCAACCGGAGTCGAAGGGGACCGAGAGCCCGGACACGTCGTCGACTATCCCGACCGTGAAATGCCGGCGTGGCGACTCGCGCTCCAACTCCGCGAAGACCCCGGCCACCATGGCCGGGGTGAACTCCTTGGACGAAAGCCCGTACCGCCCGCCGAATACCGCTGCGGGCCGCCCGGTCTCCGCCAGCGCGGTGACCACGTCGAGATACAGAGGCTCACCCATCGCTCCGGGCTCTTTGGTCCGATCCATGGCGACGATTCGCTTCACGGTCTTAGGGATGGCTTCGGCAAAATCGGTCGGGCTGAACGGGCGGTACATCCGGACCTGGAGCACCCCCACCTTGGAACCGTCGTCGACCAAACGGTTGACCGCCTCCCGGGCCGCTCCCCCACCCGAACCCATGATCACCATCACGGTCTCGGCGTCGGAGGCGCCGTGGTAGTCGAACAGGTGGTAGCGCCGCCCGGTCTCGGCGGCGACACGCTCCATCGTTCGGGAGACGATCTCCGGCACCGCCTCGTAAAAGGGGTTAACCGCCTCTCGCGCCTGGAAGAAGACGTCAGGGTTCTGCGCACTCCCACGCAGCACCGGTCTATTCGGATTGAGTGACCTGAGACGGTGCCCGGCGATCAACTCCTCGTCCACGAGCGATCGAACGGTGTCCTCGTCGATCAGCTCGATCTTCGAGACCTCGTGGGACGTGCGGAACCCGTCGAAGAAATGGAGGAAGGGAATTCGGCTTTCCATCGTGGCCAAGTGGGCGATCAGAGCCATGTCCTGGGCTTCCTGGACCGATGAGGAGGCCAGCAGGACAAACCCGGTCTGTCTCGCCGCCATGACATCAGAGTGATCACCGAAGATGGAGAGGGCATGCGTCGCCACGGTCCTGGCGGCCACATGTATGACAGCGGGAGTCAGTTCTCCCGCGATCTTGTACATGTTCGGGAGCATCAGGAGGAGACCCTGGGATGCGGTGAAGGTCGTGCTCAGTGCACCTGCCGTCAAGGCGCCATGGATCGCCCCTGCCGCACCGGCTTCGCTCTGCATCTCCACGATGTCGGGGACGACGCCCCAGAGGTTGGGCTTGCCCTGGTGTGACCAGGCGTCGGCCAACTCGCCCATCGGCGAGGCGGGTGTAATCGGGTAGATCGCGATGACCTCGCTGAGCAGGTGGGCAATGCGCGCCGCGGCCTCGTTCCCATCGATCGTGGCCGATCGGCGCATGGCGACAGAAGTCATGCGTCTCAACCTACAACCCGGGCCGACGTCGTCATAAGGGCAAAAGACCCCATCGACACTCGAATTCGGCCCTGTATCCAGGCACCGCATTCACCCTCTGAGCAGCTCGCTCAACTCGACACGGTCCAGCTCATCCGCCCATTCGGCCACGGTCAGGAGACCCTCGACGGAGCAACCCAGATCACAACGAGCCGTTGCGGAAGGGTCTGCCCCGGCCGCGAGCAGGATTTCGACCATCTCCGGAGTCTGGTCGCTGAACACGGCGACCAGCAACGGAGTGTGGCCTACAGCTGAGCGCGCATCTACATCGGCGCCCAGCGCAAACAAGGCCCTGACCACGTCGACATGACCACCCCGAACCGCGATGGCAAGTGGTGTCGGGCCTTCGTCGCGTGGGTAGCCGTGGCCTTGAGTCACCACGAGTGAAGGCCCATCCGGCTCGAGCCCGGCCGCTACGAGGGCCTCGACGACGTCGGCCGCCCCCAACTCGGCGGCGTAGTCGAGGGCGTTCATGCCCCCCGCCGACCTGACCGCCGGATCGGCGCCGGCGGAAAGCAAGACCTCGAGGGCATCGGAGGCATTGGCGCCGGCGGCGATGTGGACGGCGGTGAGACCCGCCGATCCAGCGGTGATATCCGCCCCCCACTCCAGCAAAAGGCTCGTCATCTCGGGGTCGTCGCGATTGGCAGCTCTCATGAGTGGAGTCAGCCCGTTCACCACTGGCCGATCTGGGTCAGCCCCCCCTTCGAGAAAGGCTCGGGCCCCGAAAGTGTCACCGGCCTCCACCGCTTCTGATAAGTCCGCCGGGGGCTGAGAGCAGGCAACGACGGCGACGACCAGCAACAGGCAGAGCCGAGTCCTGATTACCCGGTGTTCGGCGACGGCCGTCCACGCCCGTTCGATCATTGTCTCCATCCCCATCACGAACTCGAATCTCATCGACACCTCCAGCTGATCTTCAGGCATATCGAGAGTTGTACGCGGTCAGTCGCGTAGTGGAGTGAAGAACTCACGCATCGCGCTTGCCACCAAATCAGGTGTCTGCATGGCAGTGAAGTGGCCGCCCCGGGGAAGGTCACTCCACATTCTTATGTCCGTGTAGGTACGCGCTGCGTACTCACGGGGGAAGCCCCGCTCACCCCACTGTACGGCCACCCCGACCGGCACTGTCACCAGCGGGACCGGCTTCTCGTGCTTATCGTCGTAGTAGGGGAGGAACGAGGTGCCGATGGTCTCGTTAAACCAGTACAGGCAAGCCGTGGTGAGGATTTCGTCTCGACTCCACGCCTCCTCGAAATCAGGGCCACTCCACTCTCGGAACTTCTCGATCAGCCAAGCGAGCAGGCCAGCCGGTGAGTCGTTCAGCCCGATGGCCAGGGTGTCGGGTCGGGTGGACTGGATCTCGCTGTACCCGCGTCCGGTACGCCACTTGTCGTTCAACCACTCCCGGAAGGCATCCTCGGCCGCGGTGAGGTCCTGGCTGCGCTCGGCGGGTGGGAATGCTGCGTGGGTGGTGAAGAGCCCGATGATCGCGTCCGGATAGAGGGCACCCAGCCAGTCGCTGATCGTTGTCCCGACGTCCTCGCCGTAGGTCGCGTAATGACGGTAACCAAGCTGTTCGGTCATCAGTGCATGCCACAGCTCGGCCACCGACTCACCGGTGAACGGCTTGTTGACCATCGGCGCCGAGTACCCGAAGCCGGGCAGAGATGGCACCACCACGTCGAAGGCATCGCCCGCCGTCCCACCGTGGGCTTCGGGGTCGGTCAGCCAGGGGATGATCGGTAGGAACTCGATGAACGAATAGGGCCAGCCGTGGCTCAAGATGAGAGGGATCGCCGAGGAGTACCGATGGGGGTCGGCGCGGACATGGAGAAAATGGACGTTCTGGTCGCCGACATCGACCTTGTAGTGAGGAAGGGAGTTCAGTCGGTCCTCTTGTCGACGCCAGTCGAAGTCATCCCGCCAATACTCGATGAGATCGGTCAGGTAGCCGTCATCGACGCCGGACTCCCAAGCCTCACCCGATGGTGCCGAGGTGATCCGTGCTTCGGCCAACCGCCGACGGAGATCGGTCAGGTCTGACTCCGACACCTGGATTCGAAATGGCACCATCACGTGAAACTACCGGTTTCACGGCGGCCCCCAGCGAGTGTGGTTGCACAACGGACCCCTATTCGATCTGGTGGACCGTCATGCCTGCTCAGCAGGCATCGTTGCACAACACATCCACTCCTTCGATCTGGTGGACCGATAACCCTGCTCAGCAGGTGTGGTTGCACAGCAGATCCCCATGAGCATCCTTCTCCGGCCACTTGGCCCCGACACAAGAGGACTTTCGTCACTGTTCCCATCGAGCAGATTGGTGCATTCTGCAATCAATGAGGACACGATCTGTGAGCGCCACGGTGGATTTCGCCATCCCCAAGCACATACCCATCGCGGTTTGGCTTGTGGCGATTGCTCTCATCGCCGTCGCATGTTCCGGCGGTGACGGACAGACATCGGGCTCTGCAGATGCCACCGGCAGCCAGGAACTGGTTGAGCCCGACCCGACCCTGCCCGAAGTGGTGGTGAACGTCAGCCTGACGGACACCGGTATCGAGCCGCAGACCGTCTATTTGCCGGCGGGCCGTCATGTAAAGCTCATCTTGCGGAACCGTGGCACCGGGGAGCACCATTACCGGATCGCCGGTCTCATCCCGGGCGACCTCGGCTGGTTCATGGCCCCCGAGCTCGACGAATACGACCTCGAATCGATGACGCCCGAGGAACTGGAGAGCTACGGGATCAGCGGCGACATCGACGACAAGGAGCACGTGCTGCACCACCTCACCCCGATGTTCATGGCGTTCAAGGAGGAGTCACGTGCCGGCATCAAACCGCTGCCCAACGAAGTCCACGGCTACGCATATCCGGGGCAGCTCGATGTCGTCACATTCTTCGCTCTCAGCATCGGCAGATACGTCGCCGAGGACGTCCTCCACCCCGAGTTCCAGGCCTCGGTCGTCGTCTACGACTCGGATTCCGGGTAGCCGGCGAATTGCCCCACCACGGGCAAGCGGTGCGTGGATGCGTCAGCCCTGCCCGGGCGTCGGGGTGCGGATCGAGAAGGGCATCTCCGTATCGCACCTGGTAGCTTTGCCCGACAACGTGACAACGAATAGCAGGCCGTGAGCTGGGCCACCGCAAGCGTCAAGGGCGTTCTCGTGTTCCTCTATTTCGTCGTGACCACGGTGTACGTACCCGACCTGGTGCTCGGGTTGGATTTCGTGGCTGACTCCTCGGTGTTCGTCAGGGATCTGGTAGCGCTTGTTGTCTGGGGAGTGTTCTTCACCGCTGGCCTGTGGTTGCTTCGAGTGGGTCAGCGCCGGGGCATCATCTGATGGCCACCGGGGAGAGCTTGGCCTATTACGACCGGAACATCCCGTGTCTGGCCGCCTGCCCGGTGCACACCAACGCCGGCGCCTACGTCGCGGCGATCGCCGACGGAGACGACTTGACCGCCTATCTGACCGCGCGGCTGCCCAACCCCTTCGCCTCGGTGTGCGGCCGAGTCTGCGCTGCGCCTTGCGAGGACGCCTGTCGACGTGGTGAGGTGGACAGCCCCATAGCCATCCGGGCCCTGAAGCGCTTCGTCACCGAGAAGTACGGTGTCGAGGCCGGGGGCGACCACTGGCGTGACGTCGCCGCCCCTGAAGGGCCCGACCGGCGTGAGAGTGTCGGCATCATCGGTGGCGGGCCCGCCGGGATGGCTTGCGCCCATGATCTGCGTCGTCTCGGCTATCGAGTCTCGGTGTACGAGGCGACCCAGCAGCTCGGGGGCATGATGAAGCTGGGGATCCCCGAATACCGGCTCGATCGTGCTCTGCTCCAGGCCGAGCTCGACGCCATTGTCAGTCTCGGCGTCGACGTGCATCTCAACACCAGGCTCGGTCGTGACGTGACGTTCGACGAGCTGCGCTCCCGTCACGACGCATTGTTCGTCGCCATTGGCGCATCCCTGGGCCGGGGCCTCGACATCGAGGGTTATGAAGCCGATGGGGTCTTCCGCGCCCTCGAGTTCCTCATCAATGTGAATCAGGGGTTCAAAGTCGACATCGGCGACGAGGTGATCGTCATCGGAGGTGGAGACGTCGCCATGGACGCGGCGCGAACGGCCCTCCGTCGTGCCGAGTACGAGCAGACATATGTCACGGCCACGACCCCCGAGGAACGCTCGATGGCCACCGCCCTGGACGCGGCACGATCGGCTGCCCGCGCCGGCGCCACCCGGGTAACGGTGATCTCATTGGAGTCGGAGGCCGAGATGCCCGCTTCGCGCTTCGAGATGGAGGAGGCCCGGGAGGAGGGGATCACATTCATCCCCCGTCGCGGCCCCAGTCGGATCCTCACCGAGAACGGCAAGGTGAGCGGGCTGGAGACCATCGGAGTGGTCTCCGTATTCGATTCGGAGGGGCGGTTCGCCCCCGAGTTCGATGCCAACGACCTGGGATACCTCGAGGCAGACACCGTGATCCTCGCCATCGGACAGGCGGTTGATATCGACGCCATAGCCGACCAGGGCCCAGAAGTCTCGCCGAGAAACACGGTCTCCGTGGACGACGCTTTGCGCACCTCGTTGCCGAACGTATGGGCGGGTGGAGATGCCGCCTTTGGCCCGCGCAGCCTCATCCTTGCCATCGCCGACGGACGAACGGCGGCGGCGGGCATCCACGGCTACTTCGGCGGGACCGAACAGGAGACGGCGGAGGGGCAGATGGTGGAGCTGTCTCAATTCCATCGCCTCGACGACACATATGACCGATTCGATCGCTTGGCCGTCCCCACCCTGCCGACCAATCGCAGGATTGGGCTGGCCGAGGTGGAGACCGGTTTCACCGAGGCCCAGGCCCGTTGCGAGGCTGCCCGTTGCCTCCGCTGCTTCGCCAACATCCAGCTCGACATCGGGGCATGCGTCCTCTGCGGCCTTTGTGTCGACGTGTGCCCGGTCGACGTGATCTCGATGGTCCCCGGCTCGGACCTGACGCCCTCGGAAGAGGGGACGGCCCTCCTCCTCGACGAGACGAGCTGCATCCGCTGCGGTTTGTGCATCGAGCGCTGCCCCACCGACGCCCTCTCGATGTCGGTCTGGACCGGTGTCGGAGCGGTCCGATCGCCCGAGCTGCTATCTATCGGGGCCAAACCATGAGATTGCGCGAGACCAATGTCGGTCGTTCCATCTTCCGCAGCCCGGATCGTGAGACCGAGCGGGACCGGGCGGCGGGCCATTGGTCGAATTTCTTCCTTCACATCTACCCGGTGAAGATCAGACAACGCGAGCTGTATTTTCGATACAGCTGGTATCTGGGGGTCTCCTCGACCGTGCTGCTGGCGTCCCTCATCGTCTCCGGGATCTATCTGATGTTCTTCTATCTGCCCTCACCGGTCAACGCCTATGGCGACATTCAGGCCCTGCAGACCGATGTGGCATTCGGTCAGTTCATAAGGAATGTCCATCGCTGGTCGGCCCATCTCATGGTCTTGACCGTGGCGGGGCACATGGCGCGAGTCTTCTACCGGGGGGCTTACAAGTCACCGAGGGAGTTCAACTGGGTCGTCGGGGTGGTGCTCTTGTTGATGACGCTTCTGCTCTCTTTCACCGGCTATCTGCTCCCCTGGGACCAGCTCGCCTACTGGGCGGTGACCGTGGGAACGTCGATGACAGACTTCGTGCCGTTCATCGGTGATCAGGTGAGGACGGTCCTGCTCGGAGGTGACCAGGTCGGTGAGGCCACGCTCCTGCGCTTCTACGTGCTCCATGTCGTCGGACTGCCGGTCTTGATGCTGCTGGCTCTGGCCATCCACCTCTGGCGATGGCGCAAGGACAGCATGTTGGACATCGGTGAAGGGACTGGTGGCGAAGCATGACCGAGCCACGGATCGACAAGGGGAAGAGGGTGTTGGGGATCGTCCCGGGGAAGCCGGCCGTGGGTGATCGCAAGGAGCCGATGAAACAGGACCTGGTCATGGTCTGGCCCCACCTTCTGGTGCGGCACGCCGTGGTGGCCCTGGGGGTACTGCTGTTCGTGCTGGTGATCAGCTTGCTGTTCGATGCTCCTTTGCGGGAGGTGGCGAACCCGTTCGAGACACCCAACCCGGAGAAGGCGCCGTGGTACTTCGCCGCGCTGCAGGAGCTCCTGTCCCACTTCCACCCGGCGGTGGCGGGTGTCCTGGTGCCGGCCGGAATCATCATCGGGATGATTGCCCTCCCCTATATCGATCGGAACCCGGCCATCGCCCCTGGGGCCCGCAAAGTCGCCAAGATCGTGTTCACGATCTTCCTGGTGGCTTGGGTGGTTCTCACCTTGATCGGATTCGCATTCCGCGGGCCCAACTGGACCTGGGTCTGGCCGTGGGAAGAGTGGCATGGTGAGCTATGAGTGAAGACGTAAACCGGCGAACGTTCCTGAGACGCGCCTGGCAGACCGGGCTGGCCCTCATCGGCGCCGCCGGGGCATGGACCTCCTGGGACATCCTCCGCTCCGCTCCGGCATCGGGCCTTGGTGGCGTGGTCAAGACCATCCCCGAGGCCGAGGTGACCGAGATCCCCGTCTACGTGAGATCGGCCCAGACCTATCTAACCCGGATAGACGACGAGATCGTGGGCCTCTGGCAGCGTTGCCCCCACCTCGGCTGTCGTGTGTCCTGGTGTGAGTCGTCTCGTGAGTTCGAGTGTCCCTGCCATGGATCACGTTTCAACCGAGCCGGGGAGGTCCGCTCGGGGCCTGCTCCGAGGGGAATGGACCGCTTTGCGGTGGCTCTAGCAGACGATGTGGTGGAGGTCGACACCGGCACCATCACCGAGGGGGCCTCGCCGGGATCGGAGTCGATCGATGAGCCTCCCCAGGGCCCCAGCTGCATCGGGGCGGCGTGATGCCCGACAAACCAGAGCTCACCCGCTCGACGGCCCGGTGGATGTGGGTTGGCGTCGTCCTCATGGGGCTCTTCGTCGCCGCCTTCCCCGTCTATCGACTCGCCGAGCCGGCTCAACGAGCGGAGGCTCGTGAGGAATTGGAAGGATTTCTTGCCGACACCGGCGGCGAGCTCTTTGCCACCCAGTGCTCGACCTGTCACGGAGTCGAGGGAAGGGGCGGCATCGGGCCCGCACTCGGGGCAAGGGAGTTCCTCGAATCAGTTCACGACGACCAGATCGCACAGCTGATCGCCCTGGGTGTCCCTGGCACCGAGATGGTGGCCTACTCGATCGACCACGGCGGCCCGATGACATCGGAGGAGATCGTTGCGCTCACCACCTACCTCCGATCCCTCCAGGAGGAGGCCGCATCGATCCCCAACTGGCGGACCCCTCTGTCCGACGAGGACCTGACAGGACAAGATCTGTACACGATGGCGTGTGCCCGATGCCACGGCGTCGACCGCGCCGGGATCGACGACTTGGGCCCCGATCTGGGACCGGCCTCCTTTGCCTTGGAGGAGACCGACGAATGGCTGGCCGAGAGGATCACCCAGGGCAAAGACGTGATGCCCCGGTTCGGCGGCGTGCTCACCCCCGATCAGGTCACCCTCATCATCGCCTTTCTGAGAGGGGTGACACCGGGGGAGGTCGGGACCACGACAACGATCCCGGATGCGACGGGGTCAACGACGACTCCGACCTCGATTCCAGAGGGCGGCGATGCCGAGGTGCTCGCCCAGGGCAAGGAGATATTCGATGTCACGGCGGGGGGTAGAGGCTGCGCCGACTGTCACGGTCTTGATGCGGCCGGGACCTCCGATGGCCCGAACATCATCGGCGCCTCCAAGTCTGCGATCAACGGCGCCCTCTCGGGAGGGGTGCCCGACATGGAGAACTTCGGCCTCACCTTCGACCAGATCGAGGCCGTCTATCAGTACCTGCGCAGTCTGAGTGGCTAGCCGGAGTCACCACGGGAAGTCAGAGGCGGCCGGCCGATAGACCTGACCGCCTCCAACTTGGTGGTCTCGTCCGTCACGGGGTGACCGTCAGAGTCCCCTTCATGGCGTCGGTGTGGGTGTCGCAGAAGAACACGTAGTCACCCGGGGTGTCGATGGTGAAAGTCATCGACTGGACGTCGGGCCCGTTGGTCACCGGGGTGAAGACGTCGCCGGTCGGGATCACCACACGGATGTTGTGAGGCTCCTCCCCAGGATCCTTGTTGTCGAAAGTGATGGTGATCTCACCGGCCGGTGCCGTGAGGCTGCTGGTCGAGAACCCCTCACTGTCAACCGCCGAGATGGTGAGCTCTGTGCCCGTGTCAGACGAGTCCGATGTGGTTGTCGTGCCTGGCTCACCGGCGGTGGTGCCCGTGCCGGAAGTCGTGGTGGTCACCCCGGCCGCGGTCGAAGACGTTGATCCCGAGGCACCGTCGTCATCCCCTCCACCGCCGCAGGCTGCAACGGCGAGCCCGAGCACGGACATGGCTATCAGGAGTTTGAGTTTCATTCTTTCCATTCCCTTCTGTGGAATCTGTACCTTAAAACGGCCACCCCCGGCCCAACACTTGGGCCGGGGGTGGCTGTCTATTCATTCAGTTGGTGTTGGTCCTTGCGGCTACCCGGACTCGGCAGCGGCTGCTGCGGCCCTGGTCGCCACCTCGGCTCTGAAGGATGCGGACTTGGGTCCACCCATGTCGCCCTGCAGCTCGCCGTTCTCCCAACCGCCGTCGTACCACACAAAGGCCATGCCGTGGGTGTCTCCACCGTGCGGTGTGGCGATGTAATCGGTAACGGTCAGCGAGTCGAGATTGATGACCATCGTCTCCCAACCCTTCATGTTCGAGACCCAGATCTCATTGACCTCGGGATCCGGATGAAGTGCGCAATGGTCCACCGAGGACGCCGAGCCACCGAGGTGGAACGGCATGTTCCCCATGTTGCTTTCGGCGTCGAAGTCGACCAGATTGACGATGCCCATCGAGTTGCCCACGTTGTGGGTGCCCTCACCCTTGCCATCGATCCAGGCATGAGTCTCATCCCAGTCCAGGCAGATGCCATATGGACCGGCGACACCGGCGCTCGTCGCGTCGACGACCTCGTTGAGCTCGTTGTCGATCTTGTATAGCTCGCTGGCGTGGCCATCGACCACATAGGTGAACTTGCCATCCTGGGTGTGGGTGATCCCGATCGGGTGGTGCCCGGTACCCATGATGTAGATGACCTCACCGGTGTCGACGTTGACCTTGGCGACTCCTGCTGACGGTGATTCTGCGGCGCGAATTTGGTTCGATCCCACCGACACATACACCCACTTGCCGTCGGGTGACGGAGTGGTGAACGGGTGACCCATTGGGGACACGTCCTCATAGGTGATCGCCCTGACGACACGGTTGTTGTCATTGGGATCGAGGATGGTGTGCGGACCCCCGGTGGCGCCGAAGCCCCACTGGAGAATCACGTAGTCATTGCCGTCGATGTCGGTCCAGGCCTGGATGTGGTGGAGCGCTTGGCCACGCATCCCGCCTTCCCACCAGCTCTCCTGCTTGAGCAGCTTGTCCATCTTTCCGGTACGGGCATTGATGATGGCGACATAGTTGGTGCGGTCTTCGCCACCCACCGGTGTCTCCGACCAGCCGACATATGCCCATTGTCCGTCTGGCGAGACACCAACGCCGTGGGGGCCACGGGTGGTTTCTGTCTCGCCTTTCGCACCGAACTTGTAGAGGCCGGAGAACACGACTTCCTTCGAGTAGGCGTCGACCACGTGATAGCCGGCGAAGTTCTCGAAGCCCGGATCTGCTGCCAGGCTGATGCCTGCGTCGGTGTCCTCGAAGTAGTTGCTCGCGTAGCTCTCACTGGAGTAGTACACCCTCGGGTGAGCCGCTATGTCCCAAGCATCGGGCCCGCTCGAGTCGAACTCGGCAACCAGCCAAAGCCCGCCTCTCACCGACTCTGCGGTGGACCAACCATCGTCGCCGATTGCCACCGACGCCTCGACAGGCGCGGCCAACTCACCAGCCTGGACTATCTGCTCGGCCTCGGCCCCGGTCGAAACCTGGCCTTGTGCGCCCTCGAGATCGGCCTTGGCTTGGTCGAGCTCGGCCTGCACCTCGTCGAAATCCTCCTGGGACACGTTGCCGCCGGAACAGGCCGCCACAACCAAGAGCATCACCACGATGAGGGCCAACCAGCTCCTATGGCCTGTCTTTCTCTTCATATCTTCTCCCTGCTTTCTGTTGTCTTGCTCACTGGTGGGGTGATGCGTCCGTTGGGACGGGTCCCCTTGCCCCAGAGCATCTGTTGTGTTCCATCGATCGGGATCGCCGAGCGCCCTGCGCTCCAGCCCCGTCGATGTGACCAGTCCAAAACCCGGTCTTGGAGCAGAACCGGTTGGAAAAAGTCATGACTTCATTGCACAAGACCACCACTTCGGTCTCTAGGGTCGAAAGCCCCTACCCCAACATGCCGAGATACCCCTACGAGGCCTGAGAGAAAGCGAAGAAGGCGCTGTATTCAGGTTTTGCCGTGGTGAAGATCGACGGCACTGTGACAGCACAAAGACCCATTCCCGCCCAGATGGCGATCCCGACCATGACGCGCTCTGCGGCCGTCGGGAGGCTGGTGGGGAGCAGCGGCATCCACAGGGTGGCGACGTTCGACGCCCCCCAAACCAGGAGAACGACTCCAGCGACGAGGGTCGACAAGGTTGAGACCCCGGTGCGTGAGTCCCGATAGCGAGCCACAAAGCCGAGGGCTCCCACCGCCACCAGTGGAAGGATGGCTTCCGCCCAAAGCCCTCGTGCCGGCGCCGGCGTGCCGATGATTAGCGCAATCTCCACGCCGATCGCTGCGGCTGACCCGGCTGCGATCACAAGGCCACGCGCCAGGTGATGCTGCGTGCCCCACACCGCGAATGGGAGCAACGCCACCATCCCGGCCAGCACCGGGCCCCAAGGGCTCCGCGACGGAACCCAGACCAACTCGCCCCGCACGGTCGTGTCGACTCCGTCGATCACCACCGGGAGCTCCCAGGGGAACACCGTCTCCAGGACGTCGCCGCTTATCGCCGGTGGCGGGTCGTGGCTCATCCAATGAGACCTGTGGTCGTGCCATGCGTAGCGGCCATCGTCACCGACCTGAGCCCAGGCCGGAGGAGCATTGGGGTCGAGATCTTTCGGCGGCGCGACTTCGCCATAACGATCCTGGTTGATGTAGAAGGCGCGTGAGCTCTTGTTGACCCATACCGATCTGTCGGGGTCGATCCGGACATACGGCTCGCCGAAATAGCCCGGGATCAGGACCGTGTGGCCTGTCTCGACAGAGACGGAGAGGAAAGCGTCTCCGCCGGTGATCTCGAATACGACACCGCTCGCCTCGGGCCCCACAGCCGTGACCGTCGACCGGTAATTGGTGGGGGTTGCCGGATCGGCGGAGGCCGGCTGTGCTGCGCCGAGCACTACCAGGCACACCAGGATCACGAGTGTCAGTGGGCGCCTGATCGAGCCGACGAATCCCTCAATGGCCCCTACAGGGAGTGACTCGACTGGCTGTCGGAGCACAGCCGATCACATCTCGGGCTCGGCATACACCTCGACCTCGACTGCACCGGTGTTGCCGCCCGTCGAGGTCTCCACATCGATCCTCACCACCTGCCCGCTTGCGTCGAAAAGGGCGACGGCGAGACCGGGCCCGGCCTCGAATGGGCCGAGAGTCTTGCCGTCGACCGTAACGGTGAAACTGTTGGTTATCGACGTTCCGTCGGTCATCTCCCTGGTACGGAACCCGATTCCCTTGATGTGCATGTTCTCACCGAAGTCGAGGACGATGTAGGCATCGTCTCCGTCTCCGGCCGAAGACCACTCGGTGGTCAGATCGCCGTCGATTGCGTTTCGGGCAGCGTAGGCGTCGGAGTACTCCGAGCTCATGTCGGTCACACGCGCCTCGCCTGCCACGTTCGGCAGCGGTGGCTGGGCGGTAGCGCCGTCGCCCGATCCCTTAGGCATTTGAAACTGCATCAGCTCACTCTGATAGAGACTGCCGTCGGCTGCGATGCCCTGAAGGCGGTACCACACGACGCCTGCGCTCAACCCGACCATGCGGGGATGATGATTGGCGTGGGCTCCCCCCGCCATGTCAGTGTCCGTGGCCAACGATCCGAGATCGGCGGTGGGGCCATAGACGACTGCGCAGGCCATGTCGATCGTGGTATCGACACTCAATGTGACCGCACCGGCGTCAGGGTCGAAATCGAAAGTGATCTCGCTCGCCTGGACCTCGGCGAAATCGCCAACGCCCTGTGGCACCGCCTCATCCTCGGTGCTTCCGCCCATGTCGCCACCAGACATGTCGTCGCTGCCCGCAGCGGTCGTGTCTCCCACACTGGAGAGCTCTGTGCTGTCGTCGCCACGCAACAAGACGAGACCCACGATCACGGGAATCACCGTCACCAACAGCGCCCCCACCCAAAGCCAGCGCGAGGATTTCGCCGTGGTCGGGCTCGCTTCGACTTCTGATTCTTCGACTTCTGCGTCCATCTCCATCAATCCTTTGTCAGATCCGATGTCAGCTCCACAGGTTGAACAGGTATCCGGTCACGAGGTGAAACTTGTAGGTCACCATAAGCACACCAAGGCCGATCATGACAACGGCACTGACGGCCCCGATGACGGGCTGAGCCTTGGTGAGCCACGTTGAGACGGGAGCGGCCCTGGCCACGAGAAGGGCTGCGATCAGGAACATGACTCCAACCCCCGCAGAGAACATCAACATCACGAGGCCACCTGCCAGGGGTGAGCCCGTCGCTCCCGCGTAGAGAAGCAAGGCGGTGAGAACGGTGGCCGAGAAGCACGAGAGACATCCCACTGCGAAGGTCGCCCCCATCATGGCCGATCCGAACCAACCTGTCTTGGTGGGGCGATTGAACCCGGGAAGCTTGCACACCATGGGCACTCGGGACTGGCTTGCCATTCGAATCCCGAGGAGGATGACTGCGACGCCGGCGATGATCGATATGGGCCGTGCATAGCCGCCGATGTCATCGAATCTGCCCACCGACTCACCGACATATCCGGCGATGACCCCGCCGGCGGTGTAGACCGCGGTGAAGCCGACCACGAAGGTGATTCCGGTCATCAGCAGCCTCCGCTCGGCCGTACCTCTCTGCCCGGCGGCGGCCGAAGCGGTGCCCGACATGACCGCCGTGTAGTAAGCGGCAAGGAGCAGCATGCATGGAGCAAGCGCGGCCAGGGCACCTGCGAAAATGGCCCCCACTGCGCCGAGGGAGAGCGGTGGCATGGTGAACAGCGTGTCGGTGTCGGGGGCGTTGAGAACGCCGAGGCCGTATGGGAGCGGTTGGGCCCATTCGAGGGTTGTCACCGTGCCGTCGTACCAGGTCGCTTCCAGCGTGAGGGCCTCGCCCTCACCGACCAGAGCCGAGCCGTCGGCGAGCTCGGCGCTCACGAGGACCTGCGAAGCGCGGTGGTGAGGGGAGTCGCTGACCGGGAAGGACTCACTCTGGACCGCCTCGCCCTGGGAGGTCAGGACCCTCAGCGTGGGTGAGGCATCCTGGAGATCGATCGTGTGGCTCGTCTCGAACATGAAGAAGGCAAAGGTCGGCGACCCGTCTGTCGGAGGCTCGGCGCGGCCCGACCATGTGAAATACCAGCTGGGGGCATAGAGAATCTCCAGCTCGTAGGCTTCGGGACCGACGTCTGAGCGGAGCAGCGTCTCGGATACCTCGGTCTGGGTCAACGTGGTCACATCGACTTCCGAGGCGGCAACCTCCTTGCCGCCAGTGGCGGTCAACAGCAGGACGAGCGAAGCACCGGCGAGGACAGTCAGGATCACCGCAAAGATGACCACCTGTCTGCGGGTAGACCTCACTCGCTTCGCGGTGGTAGCCTCCTCACCGCTCCCTTCCGGTGGGGGTCTATCGAGGGTTGTGGTGGCTGGTCCCGGTTCCCTGATCAGAGTTTCATCTCTGTTGCTCATGTGCTCACTCCGGCCATAGGTAGATAGACAAATTGACGGTCTCAGAACGGCCATCGGCGATGGATGTGACCTCGAAGGTCATTTGCCAAGGGCCAAACATGAAGAAATCGAACGAAGTGACATAGTGCCCGTTGCCCAGGTTCGTGAATGGCGTCTCATAAGGCCCGTGCTCCATGACCATCATGTCCCACGACGCCACCACACTCACATCGGACACCGGCTCACCGGCCGCGGTCTTCAGGAAGAGATCTACTTCGAGGTCGAAAGTGGTTGGTGGATAGGGACTGACCGTCATCGTCATCTGCAAATCGTCGGCGACAGGGATCGTTCCTCCGTTGTCGATAATCTCCGGTCGGCCCTCGGTCTCATAGGCGATGCGGCCACCAACGGGGCCCTGCTCTCCGCCGGGTTGCAAGAACTCGTCGCTCGAGAACTGGAATGTCTCGCCTTCACGAGTCGCTGCCGACGCATCCCCCGCAAGCGTCATGGCGAAGCCGGCGCCGCTTATGGCGAGGATGCCGACAATCGGAAGCATTCGACGCCTGAGCGCCGCGGTCCGGGCGGCAGGGGACGCGATTTCGCCTTGTCGGGGAAGGGTTCGTTGAGACATCAGGCCGACCCTCCGGGCGAGCTCGAGCACCGGGGCCGGAGCCTCATGTACGCGTGACGGCCGTGGTCGATGTGTTCCATGCTGAGTCTTCAGCGTACGAAAACACCGATATCACCCGTTAGGGCAGAAAGACCCTACGGTGTGCAGCCTAAGTGCCCAACACTCGAGATCATCTGTGAACCCGGAGTGTCAGGGTCCCACTCGGGTGAATCGTGCACTGGCCGGTGTACTCGCCGGGTGAGGAGAACCGTTGGGTCACCGTCTCATCGGCGCCTACGTAGAAGATGCCGACGAAGTGCCCCTCACCGTCCTCGTTGACGATGCGTATCGTCTCGCCGACCGCGACATCCAACTGCTCGGGGAGAATGCTCACGTCTTCCCCGGCCCTGATGCGATCGCCGGTGCCGTCGGGGATCACATAGTTGTAATCGGCCGGGACATCGGGATCACCAGCGACGACGAGTGCGCCTTCACCGTCGGAGCACGATGCGACGGCGAAGAGGAGGCTCAACGCAACGAGCGACGCGACACCACGTCTCCTCATCTCAGTCCTCTCTCACCTCGACGGTGATGGTGATGCTGCCTGCGTTGGTGAAGTCGAGCACCAAGTCGAACTCCGAGCCGTTGACCAGGGGCTCGGCAAGCGGCATGAGCATGATGTGGTACCCGCCCGGCCCGAACGAGACCTGTTCGCCGGGGGCGATGGCGATCTCGTCCACGGGGTGCATGCTCATGACCTCGCTACCGTCGTCACCTTCGGCCATCTCGGTCATGTGGAGCTGGGCCATCTCTGCAACCGACGAGTCGACCGAGACGCCGATGAGATCATCGGTCTCGGCCCCTCCCACGATGGTCATGTACACCGCACCGGTGTCCTGCATGCTTGCCGAGGTCCGCGCCCAAGCGTCCTCGACTTGAATGCTGTCTCCGCCCCCACATGCGGCTACGACCAGCCCTACTCCGATCGTCAGCGCCAATATTGGTCTCGAGGTCATGTTTCCTTCTTCAATAGCTTGTCTAGATCGTCGCGAATGTCTTGCCAGGTGGTCCCAAAAGGCCACTGGACCACGATGTGCCCCGTGGCGTCGACGGCAAACAAGAACGCCGAGTGGGCGACCTCGGTCACTCCGCTCTCGCCGGTGGTGACCTCATACGAGACGCCGAAGGCGTCGGCCGCCGTCCTCAGCTTTGCCGGGTCCTCGGTACGAAGGGCGTGCCCATCATCGAAGAAGGACTGGATGTATGCCACCAGTCGGTCCGGGATGTCACGCTCGGGGTCCACGGTGATCATCGCAACCTCGATCCGCTCCACCCCGTCGCCCAGATCTGTCAGCGCCTTCCTGAGGTCGGCCATCGTCGTCGGGCAGATGTCGGGGCAGTTCGTGTAGCCGAAGTAGACGAGCAGGAGCCCGCCCGGCTCGGCGGTGGTGCTGAACTCCTCACCTCCGGTCGCCATGTCCGGCAAAGAGATCTCCGACACTGCCGGCGGAGGCTCACGCACTATGCCGGCGAGGGTGGGTTCGCTGCATCCGGCCACGATCAGGCCGAGGACCACCAGCATCCCCGCAGGGCGTGATCGCACACCCGGCAGCCTGATGTGACTCACGTCGAACACCTGTCATTTGCCACTGTGCCCCCAATGGGATCAGATGACAGGGTGTCGCTTCCAGGGGCGAAAGTCCCACGATCCCGGTGCGAGGGTCCCCAATGTTGCGGTGTGTGATGTCGCCTGGATCGAGACGGGCCACCAGTGAGCGATCAGCTAACCACCCGATAATCGACGAAGGTGGCGAATGGCGACTGACGCACCCGGAGATGCTCGAGCTCGATCGACCGGTCGAATCCCTCGAACAGCAGTTTGCCGCCGCCCAAGATGACCGGTGCGATGATGATCGTCAGCTCGTCGACGAGATCCGCGGCAAGCGCTTGGCGGATGATGTCTCCCGCGCCCTGTCGATCGCTGTGTCCAGCCCATCGACGAACTCGAACCCTGCGGATGCCTCGGGCTGATCCTCGGTCCGGTGGGTGACGATGAAGAACGG
>Ga0326597_10002186_pt1 | contig 29561 bp, 22 predicted proteins | sample RVTome_12_FD_203789 | JGI IMG/M metagenome (GOLD analysis project Ga0326597, IMG submission 203789) | Soil microbial communities from uranium-contaminated site in the Upper Colorado River Basin, Wyoming, United States - RVT100D185 | ecosystem: Environmental > Terrestrial > Soil > Contaminated >... | reverse complement strand
ATGCCCTTCGCCTCCTTCACGGCGCCGGCGGGCGCGAGGCGCGGCGCCTGCGCGAAGTCGCGGTCCGCGTGCGCGTGCCAGGCGCCGATCGCCGCGAAGCAGCGCTCCATGGAGCGGAACACCGGAATCTTCTCGTTCTTCTCGTAATCCTCCGCACCGGGGCCCTGCAGCCACTCGGAAAGCCAGACCAGCACCACGGGCTTCGGTTGCTCGCGCGCAAGGGCCGCCATCGCCGGCACGCGGTCCTTTACCGTCTCCACCATCGCCACCGTGGCCGGCACCACCAACGCCCCGTACTGAGGATCTTCGAGCAGCGCGCGGCAACACTTGCCGAAGGAATCGGGCACGCTCAGCACCTGCCCGGTCGGGTCGCAGGGATTCCTCGCGGCGCCGAACTCCGGAACGATGGCGCGCAGCGTCGCCACTGTCGCCGGCAGCGGCTGCGGCATCGGCACGCCGTGCGCCGCCGCCTTGTCCGCCGCCATCACGCCCGCGCCGCCCGATCCGGAGATGGCAGCCACGCCGCGCGCGCCCGGCGTGCCCGCCGCCGCGAAGAAAGCCGCGTACTCGAGCAGCGCCTCGAAGTCCTCGACCGCGACGAAGCCCGCCCGCTCGAAGAGCGCGCGCCACGCCACCGCCGAGCCCGCGAGCGAGCCCGTGTGCGAGCGCGCGGCGGCGGCGCCGTCCTCGCTCTGGCCGAGCTTGAACACGATCACGGCCTTGCCCGCGCGGCGCGCGCGCTCGCCCGCTTCGAGCATGCGCGCGGCGCGCGGCGCGCCCTCGAACAGGCAGGCGATGGCGCGGACCTCCGGGTCTTCCGCCATCGCCGCAACGAGGTCGGCGACGTCGACGTCCGCCGAGTTGCCGGCGGAGAAGAAGTAGCGGATGCCGAGCCCCCGGTCCCAGGCCTGCGCGAGCGAATAGCCGAGCGCGCCCGACTGGCTCACCACGGCGATGGCGCCCGGATGGCGCGGCGTGCGGGCGTACTCCGAGAGGAAAGTCATGCCGGCGCGCAGCGCGTGATTGACGAGCCCCATGCAGTTCGGCCCGAGCAGCGGCATGCGCGCGGCGCGCGCGATCGCCGCGAGGCGCCGCTGCGCGCGCGCCGCGTCCTCGTGCGCCATCTCGCCGTAGCCCGAGGCGTAGACGATGGCGGCGCCCGCACCGGCCGCGGCGGCGTCTTCGAGCGCGCTTTCCACGCCCTCGCGCGGCACGACGAGCACCACGCAGTCGGGCGGGCGCGGCAGCGCGGCGAGCGAGGCGTAGCAGCGCCGCTCGCCGATCGCCTCGTACTTCGCATTTACCGGGAATACTTCGCCCTGGAAGTCCGCGAGATTCTCGAGCGTACGCATGCCGAAGGCACCGGCGCGCGGCGATGCGCCGACCACGGCGATCGAGCGCGGCGCGACGAGCCGCCCGAGCTCGGCGCGCGTGTACGCCGCGCGGCGCTCCGGTGTTAGCATAGGTGAAACGATAACAGCACCGGCCTTCATGAACGTCAAGCAGCTTCTGGATCTCAAGGGGCGCGTCGCGCTGGTCACCGGCGGCTCGCGCGGGCTCGGCCTGCAGATGGCCGAGGCGCTCGGCGAGATGGGCGCGCGGCTCGCGCTCACGGCGCGCAAGCAGAACGGGCTCGACGAGGCGGTGGCGCACCTGAAGGCGCAGGGCATCGAGGCCGCGGCATGGGTCTGCGACCTCGGGCGGCGCGAGCAGATCGCCCCGGCGATCGAGGCCATCCTCGCCCAGCTCGGCAAGATCGACATCCTCGTCAACAACGCCGGCGCCACCTGGGGCGCGCCGGCCGAGGATCACTCGCTGGAGGCCTGGGACAAGCTCGTCAACCTCAACCTCACCGGCACCTTCCTCGCCTCGCAGCTCGTCGCCAGGAAATCCATGATCCCGTCGAAGTGGGGCCGCATCGTCAACGTCGCCTCGATCGCCGGCATCGCGGCGAGCGACCCGCGCGTGGTGAAGACCGTGGCCTACAACGCCACCAAGCACGGCGTGGTGGGGCTCACGCGCCAGCTCGCCGCGGAATGGGGCGAGCACGGCATCACGGTGAATGCCATCTGCCCGGGGTTCTTCCCGTCGAAGATGACCAAGGCGACGCTGGATACGCTCGGGCGCATGGTGGCGGAGCTGACGCCCACCAGGCGCCTCGGCAACGACGAAGACCTGAAGGGACTCGTCGCGCTGCTCGCCTCGGAGGCTTCGCGCCACATCACCGGCCAGGCGATTGCGGTGGACGGCGGAGCGCTGCTCATATGAGCGCCGAGGCGAAGCTGCAGTACACGCGCGACTATCAGAACCGCATCCCGTTCGTCGCGCACCTCGGGCTCGTCACCGACGAGCTCAGCGCGGGCAGCGCGCGCCTGTCGATGCCGCTGCCCAGGCACTTCACCAACAGCCTCGGCACGGCGCACGGCGGCGTCATCATGTCGCTGCTCGACGTGGCGCTGTGCACGGCGGCGCGCACGCTGCATCCGCAATCGGTCGGCGTGGTCACCATCGACATGACTACCTCCTTCATCGGCGGCGGCAAGGGACAACGGCTGATCGCCGAGGCGCGCGTGCTGAAGGACGGGCGCAGCATGACTTTCGTCGAGGGCGAGGCGAAGAACGCGGACGGCTCGCTCGTCGCCAAGGCCATCGGCACGGTGCGCGTGCGCCACAAGGAAAAGGAACCTTCAGAGGAGCCCCGGACATGACCACCAACCCTTATTCGGCGCCCGCGGCCACGGTCGCCGATCCCGCCGCGCCGCAGGGCAGGTTCATAGCTGGCGGCCGCGCGGTTGCCGCAGGGCACGGCTGGTCCTGGATCGCGCAGGGCTGGGACCTGTTCAAGCGCCAGCCCGGCCTTTGGATCGGCATTTCCCTGGCGCTGTTCGTGATCCTGCTCGTGCTTGCGTTGATCCCGCTGCTCGGCCCGCTCGCCAACGCCTTGCTGTGGCCGGTGCTGAGCGCGGGGCTGCTGCTCGGCTGCCGCGCGCTCGCCGAAGGCGGCAACCTCGAGTTCGGCCACCTGCTCGCGGGATTCCGCGAGCGCTTCGGCGCGCTCATCGCCGTGGGCGCCATTTCCTTCGCCGTCTCGCTCGCCATCGGCGTGGCGGTGGCGCTCGCGATGGGCATCGGCATGTTCACCCTGTTCGGCGGCGGCCTCGGCCCGAACGCCGCGCCGGAAGCGCTGATGACGATGATGCTCGCCATGCTCATCACGTTCGCGCTGCTGCTGCCGCTGGTGATGGCGCTGTGGTTCGCGCCGGCGCTGGTGGTGCTCCACGAGCGCGGCCCGGTGGAGGCGATGAAGGAAAGCTTCCTCGGCTGCCTGAAGAACGTCGTGCCGTTCCTGATCTACGGCCTGATCACGCTCGTGTTCGCGATCCTCGCCTCGGTACCGCTTGGCCTGGGGTGGCTCGTGCTCGGGCCGGTGCTGATCGGCTCGGTGTACGCGTCCTACCGGGACATCTACCTCGAGGCCTAGCCCGCGGCGAGCAGCCGGCGGCCGGACCACAGCCACGCCAGCCCCGCGAACTGGGTGAGCCAGAGCATGCCGAGCGCCCAGGGATAGGCCGCGGGCGCGTAGCCGGCCGCGGTCTGCGGCCAGAAGCTGAGGAGCAGCCCCACCGCCGCCTGGCCGCTGAACATGCCGACGAAGACGAAGACGTTGAGCGCGGTGTTCACGCGCCCCACCATGTGCCGCGGATAGCGGCGCGAAAAGAGCGAATAGGACAGCACCACCGCCGTGGAGCAGCTGAAGAACAGGCACCACAGGGCGAGCGCGCCGGTGCGCACGCCCAGTGCGAGAAGCGCGATGCACACGGAAGCCGCCGCCACGCCGCCGGCGAGCAGCGGCAAGGTGCTGCGGCCGCTGCGCACGCGCGCATCCGCCGCCCTGCCGAAGCCCACGTAGCCGAGCAGCATGGCGATGCTGAAGGCGAGCAGCGCGCGCGCCACCGCCGCGGGCGTGTAGCCGGCGACATCGCGCAGCCAGGTCGCCACCCACAGCGTGGAGAGCGACACCGCGGCCACCTGACTCGCGCCGATGCACAGCGCCACGCGCCAGAATGCGGGGTCGCGCGCGATGGCGGCGAAGCCGCGCAGCTGCGCCGCCACGCTTTCGCCGCGCTGCGCGCCGGCACGCTCGGGTACCGCCAGGTACAGCAGCAGGCTGACGGCGATGTTCAGCGCGACGATGCCCGCGAACACCTCGCGCCAGTGCAGCACGCGCAGCAGCATCTCCAGCGGCACGGTGGCGACCACCGCGCCGAGCATGCCGCTCGCAAAGGCGATGCCGTTCATGCCGGCGAGGCGCTCCGGCGGGTACCACAGGGCGAAGGCCGAAAACGCCGCCATCAGGCAGCCCGAGACGCCCAGGCCGATCAGCCCGCGCGCCGCCGTCAGCTCGGCGGCGCTGCTGCCGAAGGCAAACCAGGTGCCGCCGGCCGCGGCGACGAGCAGCATGGTGGCGTTGACGCGCCGCGGCCCGTAGCGATCGAGCAGCACCCCGAGCGGCAGCTGGAACACGGCGAAGGCGAAGAAGAAGATGGCCGTGAGCAGCCCCAGGCCCGCGGCCGAGAGCCCGAGCTCGCGCGCGATCTCGGGCCCGATGATGGCGTTCACCGAGCGGTAGACGTAGGAAATGAAGTACCCCGCCAGGAACGGCAGAGTGACGCGAATAAAGGGGGTCAGAGCAGGATTTCCCCGGTTTATTTCCGCTCCTCGGCCGCGGGTCCCTCGATCACCAGCATCAGGTCATCCGCCTTTACCTCGGTGTCGCCGAGGTCCCAGAACAGGACGCGCTTCTTGTCGCGCTCGATGCCGATCACGAGGCACGGCAGCGCGCGCACCTGCGGCACCACCGCGCGGCGCATGATCTCCTCGCTGGTGCAGCTGCCCACCAGCGCGACGAAGCCGGCATCGGCGGCGGCGCGCGCGGCGCTCTCGCTCTGGTCGATCACCACCACGCGCTCGGGCTTCTCGCCCTTGGCGACGAGCTCGACCGCGGCGATGCGCCCGCTGTGGCCGAAGCCGCAGACGATGACGTGGCCGGACAGCGAATCCTCGAGCTTTTTCATGCGGCGCTCCTCCCTCATGCGCTGGAACACCATCTGGTAGGCGGTGCTCACGAATATGAACAGGACGAAAAACCGGATCGGCGTGACGAAGAACGAATCGATGAGGCGCGCGCGATCGCTCACCGGCACGATGTCGCCGTAGCCGACGGTGGTCACCGTCACCATCGTGAAGTAGACGACGTCGAGGAACGACACCGCGCCGTCGAGCTCGTCCTTCAGCCCTTCGCGGTCGAACCAGAACACGACCAGCACGGCGATGAACAATCCGACAACGATTGCGACCCGCACCGCCAGGGTGCGCGCCGCCGTCGTCTCCTCCTGACGGACCAGCATGCGCGCGCGGCGCGCCGCGCCGCGCCGCGCCGCGGAAAGAGCTTCATGCGCGCGAGCCGCGCGAGCAGCCGGGACTCGTCTCGATCTTCGGCCATCGCGGCGCTGCGCCGGGGAGGACGCGCTCAGCGCTGCGGCGTCTCGAGCCCGCCCAGAATGAGGCGGTTCCAGGTCGGCGCGATGATCATCTCGTTGATGCAGGTGCGCGCGGGCATCGTCGCCACGAACAGAATCGCCTTGCCGAGATCTTCAGCCTGGGCCATGCGCGCGCGCTCCTCCTTGGACGGCGGGATCGGGCGCTTCTCCATGATCGGCGTGGCCACTTCGCCAGGCAGGATCGAGGTGGCACGGATGCCGTTGGCGCATTCCTCGATGGTGATCGACTCGGTCAGCGCAATCACCGCGCGCTTGGTGGCGTTGTATGCGGGACCCGTAAGCGCACTCGCGTAGCGTCCCGCCCAGGACGAGACGTTGATGATGAGCCCATCCTTGCGCGCGCGCATGCCCGGCAGCACGGCGCGGCAGCAGTAGAACATGCCCGAGAGGTTGATCGCCACAACCTGGTCCCAGCCTTCCACCGAAACGTCGTGGAATGAGCGCTTGGGCAGATTGATACCGGCGCTGTTCACCAGGATGTCGATATGACCTCGGCGCTTGTCGATCGCAGCGGCCGCCCTGGCGACCTCCTTCTGGTCGGCGACGTCGAGCGCGATCGCCTCGCCGCTGCCCGCATCGCGCAACGCCTTCTCGGCTTTCTTCAGAGTTTCCGCGCTGCGGCCCGAAATGATCACGTGCGCACCGGACTTTGCCATCTCAAGCGCCCCGGCGAGCCCGATGCCCGAACCGCCGCCCGTGACCCACGCGACTTTCCCGATTAGAGGCCGAAGGCCTTCGTTGCGGTCAGCGCCTGGCATATTGCGTCGCCCCGAACAGCACTTCCTTCTGCTCCTGCGTCATCTCGGGCCGGCGCCGGTCGGCGAGCACCTTGAGCGCGCGCTCCACCGCCGGGCGCGCGGCGATGCCGTCGCGCCAGCGCCGCACGTGGGGGTACTCCTCGATGTTCACGCCCTGGCGCTCGGGAAAGCGCATCCAGGGCATGGTCGCCATGTCGGCGATGGTGTACTCGTCGCAGGCGAGGAACCTGGATTCCTTGAGCCTCCTCTCCACCACGCCGTAGAGGCGGTTCGCCTCGCTCTTGTAGCGGTTCATGGCGTACTCGATCTTCTCCGGCGCATAGCCGAGGAAATGGTGCGCCTGGCCGAGCATCGGGCCGATGTGGCCCATCTGGAACATGACCCACTGCATCACCTGCCAGCGCTTGCGCATGTTCTCGGGCAGGAACTTGCCGGTCTTCGAGGCGAGGTAGAACAGCATGGCACCGGACTCGGCGAGCGCCATCGGCTTGCCGTCCGGGCCGTCGCTGTCCACCATCGCCGGCATCTTGTTGTTGGGCGAGATCTTCAGGAACTCGGGCTTGAACTGGTCGCCCGCGCCGATGTCGATCGGGATCACCCGGTAGGGCAAGCCCGTCTCCTCCAGCATGATGTGGATCTTGTGCCCGTTGGGCGTAGGCCAGGTATAGAGGTCGATCATGTGAGTTTCACCAGTTGTTTGCCGAAGTTTTCGCCCTTGAGCAGGCCGATCAGCCCCTTGGGCGCGTTCTCGATGCCTTCCACGATGGATTCGCGGTACTTGAGCTTGCCGCCGAGCACCAGCTCGATCAAGGCCTGGTTCGCTTCCGCATAGCGCTCCAGCCAGTCGAACACGATCATGCCCTGTACCTTGATGCGATTGACCAGGATCGAGCGGAACATCTTCACGCCGTAGGGTTCCTTGGCGTTGTAGTCGGAGATCAGGCCGCAGATGGCGACGCGTCCGCGCACGTTCATCAGCCTGAGCACGGTATCGAGGATTTCGCCGCCCACGTTCTCGAAGTTCGCGTCCACGCCTTTCGGGCACGCGGCCTTGAGCTGCCCATACAGGTCGCCCGCCTTGTAATCGACGCAGGCGTCGAAACCGAGCTCCTTGGCCACGTAGTCGCACTTGGCTTTCCCGCCCGCGATGCCGACGGCGCGGCAGCCCCACGCCTTGGCGAGCTGGCCGACGACGCTGCCCACGGCGCCGGAGGCCGCGGACACGACCACCGTGTCGCCGGGCTTGGGCTGGCAGATGTCCTTCATGCCGAAGTACGCCGTGCGCCCCGGCATGCCGAGGCAACCCAGGAAGTATGAGAGCGACACCTTCGAGGCATCCACCTTCGTCAGCAGCTCGCCCTTGCCGCTCCAGTAGAGCTGCCAGCCGGAGGGCGCGGTCACCTTGTCGCCGGGCTTGAACTTGGGGTGCTTCGACTCGAGCACCTCGCCCGCGGTCTCGCCGCTCATCACCTCGCCGATCTCGACGCCCTTCACGTAGCTCTTTTGCTGGCTCATGCGGCCGCGCATGTACGGGTCGAGCGAGAGCCAGTGATTCTTCACCAGCACCTCGCCTTCGGCCGGCGTTGGCATCGGCGCCGTCTCGAAGCGGAAATTGGCCTCGGTGACCCAGGCTTCCGGATAGCCGGCGAGAACGACGCGCTTGTTCATGCGGGGATCCCCTGGGCAAAGGAACCCGATGGTAGCGCAGCTATTGCCGGCTGGCGCCCATGTTCGAGCTCTCGAAGCTGCGGATCTCGAACAGCGCCTGATTCAGGCTCATCTCGCCGGCTGCCAGGAGCTTGCCGACCAGGTGCTCGGTCAGCAGCTTGAGACGGGTCAGCACGGCCTTGGTCTCGCCGTACAGGCGCTCGCTCTGCGCTTCCATGATGCCGCGCGTTTCCTCGTCCACTTCGCGGCCGCCGCGTTCGCTGTCGCGGGCGAGGGCGCCGAAGTTCAGGCGGGTCTTGCGGTACATGCCCATCTCGCCCACGGCGTGGTGCAGCAGCTGCGTCACGCGGGTGATGTCGTTGTGCGCCCCATTGGTCGTGCCCTCCTCGCCGAAGAACAGCTCCTCGTTGGCCATGCCGCCCAGCAGCACACGCACGTCGTGTTCGATGTCGCCCTTGGTCTTGAGCAGGTTGACCCCCTGCTTGTGGAAGACGAAGCCCAATGCATTGGTGCGCGGGTTGGCCTTGAGCGATATCTTGATGGTCTTCATCTCGGCCAGGATTCGCTCCCAGTCGCCGTTGGCCATCTTGCGTTCGTGCTCGAAGTCCACCAGGAAGTGGCCCCATTCGTGCACGGCAATGACGCGCCGGTCGCGCTCGCGCTCCTTGGTGGTGTGGATGTTGACGTTGCCCACCAGCACGCGCTCGGCGGCCTGCATCAGGGTATCGGCGCCGATCATCTCGCCGGCCTGCACGGCGGTGATGCCGGCCTGGTTGACGATGGTCTCCAGGTCGGCCGGGCTGCGGCCCTCGGTCACTTCCACCAGGTGGCGCAGGTCCAGGCCGGGCCGCACCTTGCCGGCGCGGCTACCCAGGTAGTGGCCGAAGATGGCCAGCCGCTCTTCGCGGTTGGGCATGCGGAAGTCCACCTTCATCTGGAAGCGGCGCAGCATGGCCTCGTCCATCTTCATGGTTTCGCTGTTGAAGTTGCTGGCCACGATCCAGATGATCTCGGCTTCGTTCCGGCTGCGCACGCCGTCGAGCAAGGCGAGGAGCGTATTCGCGGTGTCGTCGTCGAACTTGCGGCGGCCGCCGCGCTTCATGAACAGGTCCTGCGCCTCGTCCAGAAAAACGACGCAGCGCTTGCGGCGCTTGGCCATGGCGATGATGCGGCCGAGCGTATTGGAGCCGCCCGACACGAAGCCCGTTTCCAGGTTGGCGGCGGAATGGAACAGGATGGGGAGCCGCAGTTCCTTGGCCAGGTAGCTGGCCAGCTTGGTCTTGCCGGTACCCGCCGGGCCGCTGAACATCACGTTGAAGGGCTTGCTGATGCCGTACTCCGCATAGGCCGCGCGGCGCTGGTACTGGTCCTTGATCTGCGCCACCTCGGCCTTGATGTCGTCCATGCCCACCAGGTCGTCGATGGAGCCGCGCACCTGCGCCGGCTCGATGAACTTGAGCGACTTGATCTGGCCTTTGAGCTGGAGGACCAGGAAGCCGAGCAGGCCGGCCATCAGCGCGGCCGACAGCCCGCCGCTGACGATGGCAATCCAGCGATCCTTCTCCGACTGCGGACGGGCGCTGGCAAAGCGCTGGTCCAGGCGCTCGAGCAAAGCCAGGCTGCCGGCGCCGAGCTCGCCGCGCGGCACGAAGGCAAGCTTGCCGCCCCAGGGCGCGGTGACCGCCTTGTCGGCGAAAATCTTGCTCTCCATGTCGCTGGGGTAGAAGGCGTGCTGCCGGTCGCGCGATTCGATCAGCACGATGCGCTCCGAGACGTTCCACAGCAGCGGCTTGTAGATCACCGTGATGCGCTCGATCGGGTTGGACTCCAGGAAGCTCAGCACCGAGCCGGCGCCGAACACCACGGGCGGTGAGTCGCTGAGCGTCCACACCCTCTCGCCGGCTTCCCCGGCAACGGTCATGCCCTTGACCTGCTCGGCCGTGGCGGCCTGCTTCTGCATGAGGGAGTACGAATACAGGCCGGTGGCCGGGATCAGGAAGGCAATGCCCAGCAGGCTCAGCTTGACGGCCACCCGCTGGATCACGAACCAGTCCTGCAGCCGGCTGGCCGACTTCCTGATTGCGAACCACAGCCCCGGCGAGGCCGGCGACGCGTCGCTGGGATTGGACAAATCCGGCATCACGCCGGGCCCGGCGCTGCGGCCCGCATCCGCGAGTTGCTCGCTGCAGGCGCTTCAGCGCAGACCGAGAAACGACAGGAGGGCGACGATGATGACGACTGCGCCGACGAGGTAGACGATGCTGTTCATGGAATTGCCTTTCACGTGGGTTGAGGAATCTTATCTTCCCCAGCCCGGACGCTCCGTACGCCAGAGCGCTTAGGCGCTTCCTGCCGCCAGGCAGGCACGTTAGCGCGCCGCTTTCAGCGGCAGCGAGGCCATGCCGCGAAATACCATCGAATTGAGCCATTCCAGGCGTTCTTCGGGCACTGCGAGCTCAATGCGCTTCCAGTGCGCCAGCACCGCGGGCAGCGCCACCTGTCCTTCCATGCGCGCGAGCGGAAAGCCGAGGCAGATATGCAGGCCGAAACCGAAGCTGAGGTGCGGCACCTCCTTGCGGCGCAGGTCAAGCCGGTCCGGGTCGTCGTAGGCCTCGGGATCGCGGTTCGCCGCATTGAGCATCAGGAAGACGCGCTCGCCGGGCTCGAGCGTCTTGCCGCGCAGCGCCTGCGCGATCTTCACCACGCGCACCTGCGCGCCGCTCGGCCCGTCGTAGCGCAGGAGCTCTTCCACCGCGCGCGGCGCGAGCCCGGGATCGGCGCGCAGCGCGGCGAGCTCGCCCGGAAACCGCAGCAGCGCCAGCATCGCGTTGGCGATGTGGTTGGTGGTGGTCTCATGCCCGGCGAAGAGCAGCAGGATGCAGGTGGCGACCAGCTCGTCCTCGCTCAGCCGGTCGCCGTCCTCCTCCAGGTGCACGAGCTGCGTGAGCAGGTCCTTCTGCGGCGCGGCGCGGCGCTTCGCGATCAGGTCGCGGAAGAACTCCGCCATCTCGTGCGTCGCGGCTTCGGCGATCGCGTACTTCTCCGGCGACATGCGTGAGCTGCCGATGAACAGCGCCATGTCGTCCGAGAGCCGCTTGACGAGCGGCAGGGTGTCCCTCGGAACGCCGAGCATCACCATGATGACGAGGCCCGGCAGCGGCCCGGCGAAGTCGGCGACGAAGTCGACGTCCTCCCGCTCGCCGATGCGCTCGAGGAGCCACCCGCAGAGACCCTCCACCTGTGGCCGCATGGCGTGCATCGACTGCACATGGAACATCTTGCTGGTGAGCTTCCTCAGCCGCGTGTGCTCGGGCGGGTCGCGAAACACCATCCAGTGCGTGAGGTAGCGGATGATGTCGCGGATGCGCTCGGCCTCCGGCGCCGGGAGGGTGGCGAAGAAGGGCCGCAGGCGGTCCGAGGACATCTCGCGATCGAGCAGCACCGCACGGCAGTCGTCGTAGCGCGTCAGAACCCAGGCTTTGAGCCGCGGGCTCCAGTGCACCGGGTCCTCCGAGCGCAAGCGGCGAAAGACCGGGAACGGATCGCGCAGGAAGTCCTGGGCGTCCGGCCGGAAATCTATTGCCATCCGGGCTTGCGCCTTCAGGCGACGGGCTTGTTTTTCGCAGCGAGGTCGCGAAGGAGCTTGGGCGGGGCGAAGCGCGGCCCGACCTTCTTCGCGAGCTGCTCGGCGCGGTGCACGAACTTCTTCGTGCCGACGTGGTTCACGAACTGCAGCGCGCCGCCCGCCCACGCGGGAAAGCCGATGCCGAACACCGAGCCGATGTTGCCGTCGTGCACGTGCTCGAGCACGCCCTCCTCGAGGCAGCGCGCGGTCTCGATCGCCTGCCGGTAGAGGATGCGCTCCTTGAGCTCCTCGAAGTCCCACTTCGTGTTCCTCTTGCCGAAGATCTTCGCCAGCTCCGGCCAGAGGTATTTCTTCCCCTCTTTCGGGTACCCGTAGAAGCCGCCGCCGCCCGCGCGCCCCGGGCGCTTGAGCTCCTTCACCATGCGCACGATCACTTCCTGCCCGGGCTGCGGTGTGTACTTCCTGCCTTCCGCCTCGAGGTCGGCCTTCGTCTGCTCCATGACCGCGACCGAGAGCGACATCGACGTCTCGTCGATCACCGCGAGCGGCCCCACCGGCATGCCGGCAAGGCGCCCGGCGTTCTCGATCACCGCGGCGGGAATGCCCTCGGCGAGCATCGCGCAGCCTTCGGCGACGAAAGTGCCGAAGGTGCGGCTGGTGTAGAACCCGCGTGCGTCGTTCACCACGATCGGGATCTTGCCGATCTGCAGCACGTAGTCGTAGGCGCGGGCGAGCGTCTCGGCCGAGGTCTTCTTTCCCTTGATGATCTCGACGAGCTGCATGCGATCGACCGGCGAGAAGAAATGCAGGCCGATGAAGTTCTCCGGCCTCGCGGACGCCTGCGCGAGGCCGGTGATCGGCAGCGTCGAGGTATTGGACGCGAAGATGCCGTCGGGGGCGAGCATCGGCTCGGCTTCCTTCGTCACCTGGGCCTTGAGGTCGCGCTTCTCGAACACCGCCTCGATGATGATGTCGCAGCCTTTCAGGTCCGCGGCGCTCGCCGTCGGCGTGATGAGCGCGGGGACCTGCGGGCGGTTCCTCTTCGCCGCGAGCTTCTCGCTGTAGGACTTGCCCTTTTGCGCGAGCTCGAGCGTGGTGTCCTTCAGCACGCAGGGCACCCCGCGCAGCGCATTGGCCCAGGCGATGCCGCCGCCCATCATGCCGGCGCCGAGGATGCCGACCTTCTGCGCCTTCCACTTCGGCACGTCCTTCGGCCGCGAGGCGCCCGAGCGGATCGCCGTGCGGTTGAAGAACAGGGTGATCATGTTCTTCGCCACCTGGCCGACGGCGAGCTTGGCGAGGTAGCGCGATTCGATCCTGAGCGCGGTATCGAAGTCCACGCTCGCGCCTTCCACCGCCGCGGCCATGATCGCTTCCGGCGCGGGATAGAGGCCCCGCGTCTTCTCGATCAGCATCGCGGGCGCGAGGGTGAGCATCTGCGCGATCGCCGGGCTCGCGGGCGTGCCGCCCGGGATGCGGGTGTTCTCCTCGTCCCAGGGTTGCTTGGGCGAGGGATTCTTCGCGATCCACTCGCGCGCCATGCGGAAGAGGTCCTCGCGGTTCGCGGCGAGGCCCTGCAGCAAGCCGAGCTTCGCCGCTTCCTGCGGGCGCAGGGTCTTGCCTTCCATGAGCATGGGCAGCGCCGCCTGCAGGCCGAGGAGTCGCACGGTCTTGGTGATGCCGCTCGCGCCGGGTATGAGGCCCAGCGTCGACTCCGGCAGGCCGAGCTCGATCCGCTCGTCGTTCACGCAGATGCGGCAGTGCGCGGCGAGTGCGAGCTCCCAGCCGCCGCCGAGCGCGGTGCCTTCCAGCGCCGCGACCACCGGCTTGCCGAGCTTGTCGAGGGCGCGGAAATGGCGCTTGACCTCCTCGATCTCCGCGAAGAATCGCGGGCCGTCGGCTGCGGTGAACTTGAGCACCTCCTTCAATTCGGCGCCCGCAAAGAAGGTCTTCTTCGCCGAGCGCAGGATGACGCCGGCGATGGAATCCTTCTCCTTCTGCAGCCGCCCGACGGCTGCGCCGAAGGCCTGCTTCCAGGCCTCGGTCATGGTGTTGACCGGCGCGCCGGGCGCGTCGAAGGTCAGGGTGACGACGCCGTCGTCTCCCTTTTCGTAGCGCACTGGCATCTACAGGCGCTCGATGATCGTCGCGATGCCCATGCCGCCGCCGACGCAGAGCGTGGCGAGGCCGTAGCGCAGCTTCCTGCGCTCGAGCTCGTCGAGCAGCGTCCCCAGGATCATGGCGCCGGTGGCGCCCAGGGGGTGGCCCATGGCGATGGAGCCGCCGTTCACGTTCACCTTCTCCTCGGGCACGCCCATTTCCTGCATGAACTTCATCGGCACCACGGCGAAGGCCTCGTTGATCTCGAACAGATCGATCTGGTCGATGTTCATCTTCGCCTTGGCGAGCGCTTTACGCGCCGCGGGCATCGGGCCGGTGAGCATGATCGTCGGATCGGCGCCCGAGAGCGCCGCGGCGACGATGCGCGCGCGGGGCTTGAGGCCGAGGCTCTTTCCCTTCTTCTCGGTGCCGATCAGCACCGCCGCCGAGCCGTCGACGATGCCGGAGGAGTTGCCCGCGGTGTGCACGTGGCGGATGCGCTCGACCATCGGGTAGCGGCGGATGGCCACCGCGTCGTAGCCCATCTCGCCCATCCTGTCGAAGGAGAGCTTGAGCGCGGCGAGGCCTTCCTTCGTGGTGTGCGGCTTGATGAACTCGTCGTGATCGAGGATCACGTCGCCCACCGCGTCCTTCACCGGCACCACGGATTTCCTGAAGCGGCCCGCCTCGCGCGCGGCGGCGGCTTTCTTCTGCGACCTCATCGCGAATTCATCCACCTCGTCGCGCGTGAATTCTTCCAGCGTGGCGATCAAGTCGGCGCTGATGCCCTGCGGGATGAAGGCGGTGTCGATGCTGGTCTGCGGGTCGCAGGCCCAGGCGCCACGGTCCGAGCCCATGGGCACGCGCGACATCGATTCGATGCCGCCGGCGACGACGAGGTCTTCCCAGCCCGAGCGCACCTTCTGCGCGGCGAGGTTCACCGCTTCCAGGCCCGAGGCGCAGAAGCGGTTGAGCTGGAATCCCGGCACCTTCCAGTCCCAGCCCGCGGCGAGCGCCGCGGTCTTGGCGATGCACGAGCCCTGCTCGCCCGAGGCCGTGACGCAGCCCATCACCACGTCCTCCACCTCCGCGGTGTCGAGGTCGTGCCGGCGCTGCAGCTCCTGCAGCACGCCGGCGAGCAGCGTCACCGGCTTCACCTCGTACAGCGAGCCGTCGCGCTTGCCCTTGCCGCGCGGCGTGCGGATCGCGTCGAAAACCATCGCTTCAGGCATCTTTGCCTCCGAGTCCCAGTGAACGGGAAATGACTTCCTTCATGATCTCGTTGGTGCCGCCGTAGATGCGCTGCACGCGCGCATCGGCGTAGGCACGCGCGATGGGAAACTCCCACATGAAGCCGTAGCCGCCGTGCAGCTGCAGGCACTCGTCGATCACCCGGCACTCCAGGTCCGTGATCCAGTATTTGGCCATCGACGCGGTGGCGGTGTCGAGCTTTTCCGCGAGCAGCAGCTCCATGCAGCGGTCGACGAAGACGCGCGCCACCTGCACCTCGGTCGCCATTTCTGCGAGCTTGAAGCGCGTGTTCTGGAAGCTGGCGATGGGCTTGCCGAACGCCTTTCGCTCGGTGACGTAGGCCTTGGTCCATTCCACAGCGGCCTCGGCCTTCGCCACCGCGGCGATGGCGATCTGCATGCGCTCCCAGGGCAGCTCCTGCATCAGGTAGATGAAGCCGTTGCTCTCCTGGCCGAGCAGGTTCTCGACTGGCACTTCCACGTTGTCGAAGAAGAGCTCCGCGGTGTCCTGGCCCTTCAAGCCCAGCTTCTTCAGCCGCTTGCCCTTGGTGAAGCCCTTCATCGCAGTGTCCACGACGACGAGGCTGGTGCCCTTGGCGCCCTTCGCCGGGTCGGTCTTGGCGACGACGATGACGAGGTCGCAGTGCCAGCCGTTGGTGATGAAGGTCTTCGAGCCGTTGACGAGGTATTTGCCACCCTTCTTCAGCGCGGTCGTTTGCACCGCCTGCAGGTCCGAGCCCGCGCCCGGCTCGCTCATGGCGATGGCGCCGATCATCTCGCCGGCGGCCATCTTCGGCAGGTATTTCCTCTTCAGCGCGTCGCTGCCGTAGCGCAGCAGGTAGGGGGCGACGATCTCGGAGTGCAGTCCCCAGCCAAGCGAGGAGTTGTTGGCGCGCGCCTGCTCCTCCATCAGCACCATGCTGTAGAGGCGGTCCGCGCCGGCGCCGCCGTATTCCTCGGGCATCGAGCAGCACAGGAACCCGTTCGCGCCCGCTTTCTGCCACACCTCGCGATCGACGTAGCCCTGCTCCTGCCAGCGCTCGTCGTGGGGCTTCACCTCGGCTTCCATGAAGCGCCGCACGCTGTCGCGGAAGGTCTCGTGCTCGGGGCCAAAGAGCGTGCGCGGGATCATTTCTCGAGGGCTCCCAGCGCGGCGCGCACGATGGCCGCGCGATCCACGCCGAAATGCGCGCGCAGCGCGGCGCGCGTGTCGCTGCGCCCGAAACCGTCGGTGCCGAGCGTGACGTACTTTCCCGGCACCCATTCGCGGATCAGGTCGGCGAGCGCGCTCACGTAGTCGCTCGCCGCGATCACCGGCCCCTTGCCGTCCTCGAGGCATTGCGCTACCCAGCTCTTCTTCGCCGAGCGCCCATCGCGGCGCAACTCGGTGAAGCTGGTGACCGACCACACTTCCGCGGCGACGCCGTGCTCCGACTCGAGCACCTCGGCCGCAGCCAGGGCTTCGCGCAGGATGGCGCCCGCGCCCAGCAACCTGACGTGCTTCCTGCCTTTGCCTGCGGCGCGCACGCGGTGCATGCCCTTCAGAACGCCTTCCTCCGCCCCCGACGGCATCGGCGGGTGCGCGTAGTTCTCGTTCATCACCGTGACGTAGTAGAAGACGTCTTCACCCGCCTCCAGCATGCGCCGCGCGCCGTCCTGCAGGATGACCGCGAGCTCGTAGCCGTAGCAGGGATCATAGGCGATGCAGTTCGGGACGGTGGAGGCGGCGAGGTGGCTCGAGCCGTCCTGGTGCTGCAGTCCCTCGCCCGCGAGCGTCGTGCGTCCCGCCGTGGCCCCGACGAGGAAGCCGCGCGAGCGCGAGTCGGCCGCCGCCCAGATCAGGTCGCCCACGCGCTGAAAGCCGAACATGGAGTAGAAGATGTAGAACGGCAACATCGGCAGGCCGTGCGTGCTGTAGCTGGTAGCCGCAGCGATCCAGGAGGCGAGCGCGCCCGCCTCGGTAATGCCCTCCTCCAGGATCTGCCCGTCCTGCGCCTCCTTGTAGTAGAGCAGCTCCTCGCGGTCTTCGGGCTCGTAGAGCTGGCCGTGCGGCGCGTAGATGGCGACGTTGCGGAACAGCGACTGCATGCCGAAAGTGCGCGCCTCGTCGGCGACGATGGGCACGATGTGCCGGCCGAGGCCGGGGTCCTTGAGCAGCTGCGCGAGCAGCTGCACGTACTGCATGGTGGTGGACTGCTCGCGCCCGCCCGAGCCCTCGAGGAACTTCCTGAACGCCGCGCGCTCGGGCGCCTTGAGCTGCGCGCCTTGCGTGCGCCGTTCCGGCAGGTAGCCGCCGAGGCGCTCGCGCCGCGCGTGCAGGTAGCGCATCTCGGGCGAGCTTTGCGCCGGCCGGTAGAACTTGAGCCCGGTCACCTCCTCGTCCGAGAGCGGCAGGGCAAAGCGGTCGCGGAACGCCTTCAGCGCGTCGTCGTCGAGCTTCTTCTGCTGGTGGGTGCCCATCTTGCCCTGGCCCCAGGTGCCCATGCCGTAGCCCTTCTTGGTCTTGGCGAGGATCACGGTGGGCTGGCCTTTGTGGCTCACCGCCGCGTGGTACGCGGAGTAGATCTTCACGGGGTCGTGCCCGCCGCGCTTCAGGCGATCGATGTCGTCATCCGTCAAGTCCGCGACCAGCGCCTTCAGTTCGGGATACTTGTTGAAGAAGTGCTCGCGGTTGAAGCGCCCGTCGGTGGCGGCGTAGGTCTGGAACTCGCCGTCCACCGTCTCGTGCAGGCGGCGCAGGATCACGCCCTCGTGGTCGCGCGCGAACAGCGGGTCCCAGTCGCTGCCCCAGATCAGCTTGATGACGTTCCACCCCGCGCCGGCGAACAGGCCTTCCAGCTCCTGGATCACGGAGCTGTTGCCGCGCACCGGGCCGTCGAGGCGCTGCAGGTTGCAGTTGACGACGAAGATCAGGTTGTCCAGGCCTTCGCGCGCCGCGATGGAGAGGCCCGCGAGGGACTCGGGCTCGTCCATCTCGCCGTCGCCGGGGAAGGCCCAGACCTTGCGGCCGCGCGTCTCGAGGATGCCGCGCTGCTCCAGGTAGCGCATGAAGCGCGCCTGGTAGATGGCGTTCAGGGGCCCCAAGCCCATCGAGCCGGTCGGGAACTGCCAGAACTTCGGCATCAGCCAGGGATGCGGGTAGGACGACAGCCCCTGGCCGCCGCACTCTCGCCGGTAGCTATTCAGCTGATCCTCCGTCAGGCGTCCCTCGAGAAACGCGCGCGCGTACACGCCCGGCGCCGAATGCGGCTGGAAGTACACCAGGTCCGCCCCGCCCGGGGCGGCGTGGCCGCGGAAGAAGTGGTTGAAGCCGACCTCGAACAGGTCGGCGGCGGAAGCGAAGCTCGCGATGTGGCCGCCGAGCTCGGCGTGCGCGCGGTTGGCGCGCACCACCATGGCGAGCGCGTTCCAGCGGATGATCGAGGCGAGCCGCTGCTCGATGGTGAAATCGCCCGGGAACGGCGGCTGCTCGCTCGGCCAGATCGTGTTGCAGTAGGGGGTGTTGAAGCGCGCCCGCGTCTGCACGTCGAGGGCTCCGGCGTGCTCGGTGAGCCGGCCCATGACGTAGCGCGCGCGGTCCTTGCCGGCCGTCGCCACCAGGGCGTCCAGGGCGTCGAGCCACTCGCGCGTTTCGGCCGGATCGGCGTCGAGCGATTCGCCTGCGACCAGCTTGGCGATGTCGGAAACGTTGGTCATGAGGGCGCTTGGAGTCTAGCCCGGCATAAGTACTTCACACAGCGGCGATTTTACGCCTCCTGACATCCGCCCCTGGTTTGCCCGACTTCGCCCGAGGCCGCATAATTCGGTCGCCGCAGTCCCCGGGGATACTGCGTTGCTTCATGGAGGGATTTTGGCACAGCGCACATGGTTTCTGACACACGCCGCTGAAGCCGCTTCCCATAATGCAATCGCGTCTCGTCGACGCCATTTGAAACGGGCCAGGTGACATGTCCAAGTTCAAGCGATTCATAACTTTCGGCACGAAGAAGAACGACGACCTTAAGGGCACCGATCGCCTGGACATCATGTTCGGCAAGAAAGGCGATGACATCCTCGACGGCGGCGACGGCAAGGACTTTCTCTTCGGCGGCAAGGGCAACGACAAGCTCTTCGGCGGCGAGGGCAATGATTTCCTCTTCGGCGGCAAGGGCGACGATTATCTGGACGGCGGCGCCGGCAGCGACTATCTCTTCGGCGACAAGGGTAACGACACCTTCAATTTCACCGCGTCGGAGAACCTCGGCGCCAAGGACTACTACGACGGCGGCAAGGGCTTCGACACGCTGAAGCTTACGCTCACCAACGCCGAGTTCGACGCCGCGAAGGCGGAGATCGACAAGTTCGAGGAATTCCTCGCGGACGGCGGCAAGGTCTTCCACTTCGAGAGCCTGGGGCTCACAGTTCGCAACTTCGAAGATGTGAAGATCGAGCGAGTCGGCGGCGGCAACACACCGCCGACTGCGGATGACGATTCCTTCACGTTCGCCGAGGATTCGAAGGACATCGTTCTCGACGTGTTGAACGGTGACACCGATCCCGATGGCAATAGCCTTACGCCCGTGGTTGTCGACGGACCGCTGAACGGCACGCTTTCGCAAGATGCCAACGGCGTCCTCACCTACACGCCTAAAGCCGATTTCTTCGGCAACGATCAGTTCACCTACCGGGCCAGCGACGGCTCGGCGTTGTCGAATCTCGCCACGGTCTCGCTGACAATTACGCCGGTAAACGATGCGCCGGTTGCCGATCCGGATTCGTACTCAACGAACATCAACACAGGGCTGATCGTGCCGGTGGCGAATGGCGTGCTCTCGGACGACGTCGACGTGGACGGCGATACGCTCTCGGCATTGCTGGTCAGCGGGCCGACGAATGGGACGTTGAGCCTGAATTCCGATGGTTCATTTACCTACACGCCGAACACCAATTTCTTCGGTGCGGACGCGTTTTCTTATAAGGCGAACGACGGCAGCGTAGATTCGAATGAAGCGGTCGTGACCCTTTCGGTAAATGTACCGCCCGTGGCGAAGCCTGATGTGATCGAGCGCACCGGTGCCGGCGGGCCAATTCATGTCGCCGTGATCGCGGATGGCGCCAATGCCGCCCAGGCAACCAAGGTTCAGATCGAGGACAGCACGGTCTTCAACTTCAGCAACCTCGTTGATGTGCTCGGCACCGATACCGTCGAGTACGGAGCTGCGATTGCGCTGAATTTTGCCAAGTACGACGTGGTGGTGATCGGGGAGAACGGCGGTGGTGCGGGCTACTTTGACAACCCAGAGTTGTTCACAGCGCTGGCCGCTTTTGTCAATGCAGGGCACGGGGTCGTCAGCACGGGCTTCTTCGCAAGCAAGATCGCGGGCTACGCCTTGAATCCGGCGCTCATGGCCCAGGCGGATTTGATCAGTCCGACGGGGGACGAGGGGAGTTCGAATCTTATCCCTACATCGACCCCCACCACCATCGTAGTAGACGCGTCTCATCCCATAACGGACGGCGTATCGAACTTCACCACTGGAGGGTTTTACGAGCTGGCGGACGATGTTGACCCGGGTAGCCACGTTCTTGCGACTGCCGGAGCACAGGCCGCGATCGTCTATGCGGACAGCGTGGGCACCCTGGGAACCGCGCGAACGGTTTTCCTCGGCGCGATGCACATGGCCGACCCCGACTTCTTCTCGACCGATTGGACCCGCACCGGTTCCCCTGACAAGATCCTGGAGCAAGCCATTGCCTGGGCGACTGGCACAGCCACTGACGAGGACACGCCTCTTGTCATCGACAGCGCGACGCTGCTCGCCAATGACGAACAAGGTAGCGGCGGCCCCCTCGCTATCGCATCCGTGGAGGGCACAAGTACGCTCGGCGCCTCCGTATCTCTAGACATCGATGGGAACGTCGTCTACGACCCGACTGTCGCGCTGAATGGTCTAAGTGCGGGCCAAATTGTCGAAGACAGCTTCGACTATCGAGTCATCGACAGCACTGGCGCCGAGGCTTTCGCCACGGCAAGTCTCTCGGTCGCCGGCCGCGATGAGGTGATCTAGCGGACGCAAACCCGCGGGCCGCTACATCGGCTCGCGCATCCCGCGGCGCAAATAGGACGTCACCGGCGCCAGCACGTAGTCGAACGCCGTGCGGCTGTCGGTCCGGATGTAGACCTCCGCCGGCATGCCGGCCTGCATGCGCAGGTTGCCCGCATCCGCGAGCGCGCCGGCGCTCACGTCCACATGCACCACGTAGTACGGCGCCCCGCTCTGCGTGTCCACCAGGCGGTCCGCCGACACGTAGTTCACATTCCCAGCGACGAGCGGCGTAGTGCGCGTCTGGTAGGCCGTTAGCCTCACTTCCGCGAGCGACCCGGCGCGCACGTGGTTGATATCCTCGGGCCTGATGCGCGCCTCGACGATCAGCGTCTTGTCCTCGGGCACTATCTCCATCAACACTTCGCGCGGCCCCACAACCGCTCCCGGCGAGAACACGCGCATGCCCACGACCTCGCCGGCGATCGGAGCAGTGATACGCTGCCGATCGGACGCGTCCTTCGACGGCCGCAGGCGCTCTTCGAGATCAAACAGCCGAGTGCTTGTCTCCTTCAGCTCATCAGCGGCGCTCTGCACATAGCTGTTGCGCTGAGCCAGCACGCGCAATTCCAACTCGGAGGCGCGCTGGCGCGTCTTGGCGAGCTCCGCCCGGTGCTCCTCCCAGCGGGCTTCATAGTCGGCAACCGCACGCTCGAGACTCATCAGCCGTGTCTTCTGCACGAAGCCCTGCTTCAGGAGCGCCTGGTTCACCGCCAGCTCTTCCTTTTGCGACTTAAGGGCACGCTCCTCAGCGGCGATCTGCCCAGCGAGCGCTTGCCCCTCATCCACGGTATGACGGATCTGCTTACGCAGCACGGCGATCTGGCTCTCGAGCGCCTCGCGCCGCGCGCGGAACAGCGCCGTCTCGCGCTGCAGGAGCTCGGCAACCTTGGGCTCGTTGCGGCGCGCGACGAGATCTGATGGAAACGTTACGTCCGAGAGGACAGCGCGCTCCGCTTCCAGCCGGGCCGCCTTGGCACGTTCGCCATCGTGTTGCGTGCGCAACAGGTCCAGGGTCGCGTCCAGACGCACATCGTCGATTACAACCAGCACCTGCCCCTGCCGCACGTGTTCACCATCGCGCACCAGGACCTGCTTCACGATGCCGCCTTCCTGGTGCTGGACAACCTTGCGGTTCATGTCCACCTTGACGAATCCCGGCGCGATCACCGCCCCGGAAAGCGGCGCCAGCACCAGCCATGCCCCCAGCGCGAGCAACCCGAACATCACTACCGCGAGGCCGCCGCGGATGATGCGCGTCAATTCCCCGGTATCGGGTTGCATGGCGCTCATGCGGCGCCCCGCACCGGTGCAACGCGCGTTACCCGCGACATGACTTCGGCGCGGGACCCGAAAATCTCCGCTACGCCGTCCTTCAGCACGAGAAGCTTGTCGACGCCTGCAAGCAGCGACGGTCTGTGCGCGACGACCACCACTGTTACCCCCAACTCTTTCAGGCCGTGCAGGGTGCGCACGAGCGCCTCGTCGCCCTCGCCGTCGAGATTGGCGTTCGGCTCATCAAGCACCACCAGACAGGGTCCGCCGTATAACGCGCGAGCCAGCGCCACGCGCTGCCGCTGCCCGGGCGACAGTGCAGCGCCCGCATCTGCGACCTCGGTGTCGTAGCCCTTCGGCAGGCGCAGAATCATGTCGTGCGCAAACGCGCGCTGCGCGGCAAGAATCACAGCGGCGGCGGCGGGCTCACCGAGGCGGGCAATATTCGCGGCCACGGTGCCCGAAAAGAGCCCCACCGCCTGCGGTACGTACCCAACATGCGGCCCGAGCTGCTCGCGCGGCCAGCTCGCCACGTCCGCGCCATCCAGTCGCACTGCGCCCGCGGCGGGCTTCCACACGCCCACGATCAGGCGCGCGAGCGTCGACTTGCCGGCCGCAGTCGGGCCGATGACGCCAAGCGAGTCTCCCGCTTTCAGGCTGAACGAGACGCCGCGCAACGCGGGCCGCTCGACGCCTTGGAATCCATAGAAGACTCGCTCGACGGCGAGCTCCCCGCGCGGCGCCGGCAGCGCCGTGCCCGCCTGCGCGGGCGGATTGGCCGCAAACAGCTTCTGCAGTCGCTGCCACGCGGCACGCACCTCGACGAGGTGGCGCCAGCCCGCGACCAGCATCTCGACCGGCGCCAACGCCCGCCCAAGGATGATGGTCGACGCGATCATTACGCCAGCCGATAAGTGCAGCGCGATCACCAGGTAGGCACCTGTGCCGAGCATCGCCATCTGGATGAACTGCCGCGCAAACTTGGTGAGTCCGGCAAAGGTCGCGCCCAGGCCGCTGGCCGCGGACTGCTCCTTGAGCGCCGCTTCATTGAGCGAATGCCAGCGCCGCGTCACGGCGCCTTGCATGCCGAGCGCGCTCACCGTCTCCGCGTTGCCGGCAGCGGCGTCGACGAAGCGCCCGGCGCGCCGGCCAGCCACTAGAACTTGCTCGAGCGGGGTCCGGGTCATGCGCTCGTTGAGCACCGCCAGCGCGAGCATCAGCACCGCGCCGCCCAGCGCCACCGCACCGAGGACGGGATGAAACAGATAGATGAGGAGCAGGAAGAGCGGCAGCCAGGGCGCATCGAAGAGCGCGATGACGCCAGCGCCGACGAGAAAATTGCGCAGCGTGGCCACGTCGCGCAGGCCGTTCAGATGCTCCGCTCCGGAAAGGCGTGCCGTCTGCGCGAGCAGTCCCTGGAGCACCTGCGGGCCGAGCTGCCGGTCCAACACCACGCCGCACACGGCCAGCAGACGGGCGCGCAGCACATCGAGCGCAGCCATCACGGACAGCGCGACTAGCGCGCCCACCGACAGCATCACCAGCGTCTCTTCGCTGCGGCTGGAGAGCACGCGGTCGAACACCTGCAGCATGTAGATCGCCGGAACCAGCAGCAGGACGTTGATCAGCAGGCTGAACGCGCCCGCGTAGATGAAATAGCGCCGGATGCCGCCGATCAGATCGCGCACTGTGCCTCCTGCGTCGCGCGCAGGCATTATAGCGAGCCGCTCATGCCTGGCCCTTGGGCGGCTTGACGATCTGTGTCTGCGTCACCAGCGCCACCAGCTTGCCGTCGGCACCGGTGACGCGCGTCTGCCAGACCTGCGTAGTGCGGCCCTTGTGCACCGGCGTCGCCTCGCCCGTCACCACGGAACCCTCGGCCGCGCCGCCGATGAAATTGGTCTTCGATTCGATGGTCGCGGTGCTCGCGCCCGGCGGCATATTGACGATCGTGCCGATGGCGCCGAGCGTGTCGGCGAAGGCCATGATCGAGCCGCCATGCAGGATCTTCCCGCCCGTGCACAGCTCGGGGCGCACCACGAGCGTGGCGCGCACCCGCTCGGGCGTGACCTCGGCGAGCTGCACGCCGAGGAGCTCGGGCAGCAGGCCCTTCAGCTTCTCCTGAATGGTCTTCGTCAGGTCCATGGCGGGTATCCTCTGGCTCGGATTCTGCCATGCGCGCACCTTTTACGAGCGCAATCGGCCAGCGAGGCGCGGGCCCTCGCCGGCGCCGCGTTTCGTACCCAGGCGCACGATGTGGATCGCCATCATTTCGTTTTGTCCGAAAGGCGCCGGCCCCCGCCCAAGGCGCCCAGGTAAGCGAGCGACACCGCGCCACCCAGCATCGCCCCGGCGACGGCGTCCAGCGCGACGTGCTGCCGGGTAGCTACTGTGGAATAGAGGATGCCCATGCACAACAGCAGATTGGACACGCGCAGCCAGCGCGCGGCGCCGACCGCCGCAAGCTGCGCGTGCAGCACCACCGCGGTGAATACGCAGAACGCCGCATGCAGCGACGGAAACGCGTTCCCCGCCACATCGACGGACTTCAGAAACTGCATCGCGGGATGCAGCAACCAGTCGATCGCGAAATCGGGCACGCGCGTCGGCACGAGCATGAAGATGGCGAAGCCGACCACGCTCATCGCCAGAGACGCCGCACCGAAGGCCGCCAGCTCGCGCAGATCCTTGGCGAGCGCCGTGCCGAGCGATATGTAGAACCACAGGAACACGTACAGCGGAAAAGACAGCGGCTGGAAGCCGACCAGCTCGTCGAGCCAGGTCACCGGCATCACCGTCACCGCGCCGAGCGGGTGGCGCATGGCCCAGAAGTACGCGTAGAAGAAGACCGCGATGCCGCCGGCGGTCGACAGCATCTTCAGGACCCAAAGCGTGCGCATGCGCGCCGCGGCCTGCCGCGGCCAGGACACGGCGCGCGTCAGGACACGCCGCCTACCGCGACGAGCGCGTAGACGCAGCCTGGCGCGACGCCCGCGAGCAGCAGCTGCAGGAACTGGACGATGGCGCACCTCCTCCCGCCGCGGATTCTACCGTCAGCCCCCTGCCAAGCAATTGCTTTGCAGGGGGTGCGCGTCTAGACTGGACCGCGCATGAGCGCGACGCACGAGGTCCTCAACCAGAGCGCGCCGCTCGAGGACTACAACCTCTACGAGACGAACGCGGCGCTGCGCAACAGCCTGGCGTTCAATCTTCCGCAGGCGCGCCACGCGCCGGCGGGTGAGCGCCTGCGCGCGCTCGGCGCGGAGCTCGGCCGCCGCGAGACCCTCGCGCTCGCCGACGCCGCCAACCGCTATCCGCCCGAACTGAAGACGCACGATCCTCGCGGGTACCGCCGCGACGAGGTGGAGTTCCACCCGGCCTGGCACGAGTTGATGGCGCTGGCGCTGAAGCACGGACTGCACAGCGCGCCCTGGTCGGAGCCGGGGCCGGGCGCGCACGTCGAGCGCGCCGCCGCGTACCTCCTCTACTCCGAGGTCGAGAACGGCACGCAGTGCCCGGTTACCATGACCTACGGCTCGGTGCCCGCGATCCGCGCCGACGCGCAGCTCGCGGCCGACTGGCTGCCGCGCGTGTATTCGCGGCGCAAGGACGCGGCCCTCATCGGCATGGGACTCACCGAGAAGCAGGGCGGCTCCGACGTGCGCACCAACACGACCCGCGCCGAGCCGCTGGGCGGCGGCGCGTACGCGATCACCGGCCACAAGTGGTTCTTCTCCGCACCGATGTGCGATGCGTTCCTCGTGCTGGCGCAGGCGCCGGGCGGCCTCGCGTGCTTCTTCATGCCGCGCCGCCTGCCGGACGGCGGCGCGAACGCCATCCGCATCCAGCGCCTGAAGGACAAGCTCGGCAACCGCTCCAACGCCTCATCCGAGGTCGAGTTCGAGCAGGCGCGCGCGACGCTCCTCGGCGCGGAAGGCCGCGGCGTACCGATGATCCTGGAGATGGGCGTGTATACGCGCCTCGATTGCGCCATCGGCACCGCGGGCCTGATGCGCCAGGCATTGTCCCAGGCGCTCTGGAACGCCGCGCAGCGGCAGGCGTTCGGGAAACTGTTGAAGGACCAGCCGCTCATGAAGAACGTGCTCGCCGACCTCGCGCTCGAGTCCGAGGCCGCCACCGCCCTCGTTCTTCGGCTATCGAAAGCATACGACTCGGAAGACGAGCAGCTTCTGCGCCGGGTGCTCACGCCCACTGCCAAGTTCTGGGTGTGCAAGCGCGGCGCGCACTTCGGCCAGGAGGCGATGGAGGCGGTCGGCGGCAACGGCTACGTCGAGGAGCAGGTGCTCTCGCGCATCTACCGCGAGATGCCGCTCAACTCCATCTGGGAAGGCGCCGGCAACGTCATGTGCCTCGACGTGCTGCGCGCGCTGAGAAAGGCCCCCGACGTGGTCGAGGCCGTGTCCCGCGAGCTCGACGCGGCCGGCGGCCGGCACCGCGCCTACGACGCGTTCTGCGCCGCGCTCAAGGACCGCCTTGCCGATGCCGCCGAGCACGAGAGCGCCGCGCGGCGCCTCACGCAGGATCTGGCGCTCGCGCTGCAGGCGAGCCTCCTTGCGCGCCATGCGCCGCCCGAGGTGTTCGAAAGCTTCGTGCGCTCACGGCTCGGCGCCGACTGGACGGGTGCATTCGGCACGCTCGCCCCGCAACTGCCCTTCGACGCGCTGATCGAGCGCGCGATGCCCGTGGCGCGATGAAGTCGGCCCGCATCGGCGCTGGCACGCAAGGCTCAGACGCCGGCGAACCGCTCCAGGTGGTGATCCGCGTCGCCGAACTGCTGCGCGATCATGGTCAGGCGCCGGAACGAGTGGCTCACCTTGAGCTCCTCGCTCATCCCCATGCCGCCGTGCAGCTGGATCGCCTCCTGGCTGATGAGCCGCGCGTTGTCTGCGACCTTGATCTTCGCCGCCGAGACCGCGTGCGCCCGCTCCTTCGCGTCCGCCGCGCCGTCCACCTTCGAGCACGCGAGGCAGGCCATCGATCTTGCCTGCTCGTAGGCCACGACCATGTCGACCATCCGATGCTGCAGCGCCTGGAAGGTACCGATCGGCACGCCGAACTGCTTTCTCGCCTTCAGGTACTCGAGCGTCGTGTCGCAGGCGAATTTCATCGCCCCGACGGCCTCCGCGCAGATGAGCGCCGTGCCGAAGTCCACCACCGCCTCGATCGTCTCCATCGCCCGGCCCTCGACGCCGAGCAACTCGCCCGCCGTGCCCGACATCGCCACATCGGCGGCACGCATTTCGTCGAGCGTGCGGTAAGGCTTCAGCTGCGCGCCCTTGGCATCCACCAGGAACAGGCTCGGGCCCGCGGGCGCCAGCGCCGTCACCACGATCTTCGCCGCCGACGGTGCGCCCAGCACGACGATCTTCTCGCCGTCCAGCGCCCAGCCGCCGCCCGCCCTCCTCGCCTTCACGGCGGCAGGCGCGAGGTCGTAGCGCGCGCCCTTCTCCGAGAACGCGAACGCCATCTTGAGCTTGCCCTCCACGACGCCCGGCAGGATCGCCTTCTTCTGCGCGTCGCTGCCCGCACGCGCCACGCACTGCGCGCCGAGCAGCGTGGCGAGGTACGGCTCGACCACCAGTCCCTCGCCGAAGGCTTCCATCACGCTCATCAGGTCCACCGCGCCGCCGCCGAAGCCGCCGTAATCCGGCGAGAACGGGATGCCGGTGAGGCCCATCTCGGCGAACGTACCCCACACCTTCTCGCCGTAGCCCTCGGCCGAGGCGACGAATTTCTTCCGCGCCTCGAACTCGTAGTCCTTCTGGACGAAGCGCCGGACGGAATCGGCGAGCAGCTGCTGCTCTTCGTTGTAGTCGAAGTTCATGGTTACAGCCCCAAGGTCATCTTGGCGATGATGTTGCGCTGGATCTCGTTCGACCCGGCGTAGATCGTCGTCTTCCTGAAATTGCAGTAGCGCGGCGCGATCGCCGCGGTGAACTCATCGAACCCCGCATCTGCGTTCACCGCCCTGAACGGCTGCGCGAGCGGCCCGAGCGCCTGCATCATGAGCTCGGTGAGCCCCTGCTGGATCTCGGTGCCCTTGATTTTCAGCATCGACACGTCCGCGCCCGGCGGCTGGCCGGTGCGGCGCATGCGATCGAGAAACCGGAGATTCGTGATCTCGAGCGCCATCAGCTCCACTTCCAGGCGCGAGAGCTTGTCGCGGAAGCGCGCATCCTCGAGCAGGGACTTGCCGCCCTTTTTCTGCGCGACGGCGAATTCCTTCAGCTTGGCGAGCTCGCGCTTGGAAGCGCCGATGCGCCCGGTGTTCATGCGCTCATGTCCCAATAGATACTTGGCCACCGTCCAGCCCTCGCCTTCCTTGTGCACGAGGTTCTCCGCCGGCACTTTCACGTCGTCGAAGAACACCTCGTTCACCTCGTGCCCGCCGTCCATGAGGATGAGCGGGCGCACGGCGATGCCGGGCGTCTTCATGTCGATGAGGAGGAACGAGATGCCCTCCTGGCGCCTGGACGTGTTCGGGTCGGTGCGCACCAGGCAGAAGATCCAGTCCGCGTAGTGCCCGAGCGTGGTCCAGGTCTTCTGGCCGTTCACCACGTAGTGGTCGCCGTTGCGGATCGCCTTCGTCTTCAGCGACGCGAGATCCGACCCCGAGCCGGGTTCGGAGTACCCCTGACACCAGAAATCGTCGCCGTTGTAGATGCGCGGCAGGAACTTCTTCTTCTGCTCCTCGGTGCCGAACCTGAGCAGCACGGGGCCGCACATGGACAGTCCGAAGGGAATGAGCGGCGGGGTGCCCGCATAGCCGCACTCCTCCTCGAAGATGTAGCGCTGCACGACGCTCCAACCCGTGCCGCCCCACTCCTTCGGCCACGAAGGCGCGACCCAGCCCTGCCTGGCGAGGATGCCATGCCAGCGCAGCAGGTCCTCGCGCGTCAGCTCCTCGTAGTTGGCGATCTTGTCGCGCAGGTCGTCGGGCAGGTTCGCTTTCAGCCAGCCGCGCACCTGGTCGCGGAACGCCAGTTCTTCCTGCGAATAATTGAGGTCCATCGATCGCTCCTCCTTCTGTAGGGTGGGCCAATGGCCCACCGTACGGCATCAGAGAATGGTAACTCCGCCGTCGGCGACGATGCACTGCCCGGTGATGAACGCCGCCGCCTCTGAGGCGAGTAACACCGCGATCGCGCCGATGTCCTTCGGTTCGCCGATGCGCCGCAGCGGGGTGGCCGCCTCCCGCTCCTTGCGGCGTTTCTCGTCCTCCCAAAGCGCCCGCGCGAAGTCGGTCTTGATGAGTAGCC